>Ga0208587_1000603_pt1 | contig 19753 bp, 16 predicted proteins | sample NGESurdeep092012_7_FD_184472 | JGI IMG/M metagenome (GOLD analysis project Ga0208587, IMG submission 184472) | Arctic peat soil microbial communities from Barrow, Alaska - NGEE Surface sample 210 deep-092012 (SPAdes) | ecosystem: Environmental > Terrestrial > Soil > Wetlands > Peat ...
CGGGTCACCCATGTCGGCCTTGGGGGGCGACGCCCACGCGGCGGCGTTGCGCGCATTTGGCGACAAGCACGTGGACGCGCGGGGCATCCTCATAATCTCGGCGCACTGGCAGGTGTCGCGGCCCCTGCGGGTGACGGCTTGGGACCAGATGCCCTTGCTCTATGACTTCGGCGGCTTTCCGGACGAGCTCTACCGCATTCAATACCCGTCGCCGGGAGACCCGGGCCTCGCGGCGCGGATTGCCGGCGTGCTGCTGGCCGGCGATCAGGACACCACCTTCGATACGGTGCGCGGCCTCGATCACGGCGCCTGGGTCCCGGCGCGGCTGGCCTGGCCGGCGGCGAAACTCCCGGTGCTGGAAGTTTCCATGCCGTTCCTCGATCCGCCGCAACTGTTTCAACTGGGGCGCGCGCTGCGGCCCCTGCGCGACGACGGCGTGCTGGTGGTGGGCAGCGGGGGAATCGTGCACAACCTGTCGCGCGTGCGCCTCGCCGACAAGAACGCGCCGGTGGACGAATGGGCGGCGGAGTTCGACGCGTGGGTGGCACTGCAGGTGGAAAAACGCGAGATCGGGAAGCTGTACGAGTACCGCCGTTCGGCTCCGCACGCGCGCCTGTCGGTGCCCACGACGGAGCATTTCGACCCGCTGTTCGCGGTGATGGGCGCGGCGTGGCCGGACGATTCGCTAGAGACGATCTTCGCCGGCTTTCATCACGGGAATCTCTCCATGCGCAGCTTCGGCCTGGGGTGAGCGGAGCGGCACTGAACAGGAAGCCGATTCAACGAGAGAGACGCGGAGAAACAGGAAGACATTATTTCAGCCGTCGATGAACGCAGATAAACACAGATAAGACTGTGGACTGCTTATCCGTGTTCATCGGTGTTCATCGGCGGCCCAATGTTCTTTTCCAGCAGACAACCCCTCCGGCCGGAGCACCGAACCGCGCCGGCCGGCGAACGGGCAGGTCAAATTACGGCCGGAAGGGTTCGCCACCGTCAGCGTCCCCGGCCAGATGCTGGACATCAACAGCAGCGGTTTTCGCACCCGGCACAGCTTCCACGCGCTGGTTTCGGGGCACATCGTGGAGTTCGCCTACGGGAGTGTGGAAGGACGCGCGCGCGGGGTTTGGACACGGATTCTGAGCGACCAGGTGGAAAGCGGCTTCCTGATTCTGCCGCGGGCCGAGGGCTGACCCGGGCTAATCCCAATACGGTTCACTTAACGTAGGCGTAACGGCGGGCAGGCGTCCCGACACACTTCCCCAATCGCTGTTGGGGGACCGGGGGCCGGTTATCTGGTGGGTTGTTCTCGCCAACTATTCGTAAACGCATGGGCAGTTACAGAACTCGTCCCAGGCCAGGCCGTCCCAATACCCTTTTCCGCTTCGCGATATACTCATAGTCCGAGTCACACTATGCGCTATTCCACCTTTGGTTCGCCCCCACACGGTTGGCGTCCTTCTAACAATCTCCTTGGTTTTGGAACCGCTCTACTGGCTGGCGCCTTCTTTCTCTTACACGCGCAGCCGCCCTCGTCACCCGTGCTGGTGGCCATGAACGCCGAACTCGCCCGCACTCAGGCGAAGCTCAAGTCGCAGCCCGTCCCGCCGTACTATCTCAGTTACGAGATCACCGAAACGCACTCTATTGGAGTCGCCGGCGCGTTCGGAAAACTCCAAGGCAGCGGCGATTATCGCAACCGCCAACTCGATGTCGATCTCCGCGTGGGCGACTACACCCTCGATAACACGCGCGAGGTTCGCGGCGAGATGAACTACCCCCAGTACAGCACCACTGTCGTGCCCATCGATAACGACCCCGATGCGATTCGCGCCATGATCTGGCACCAGACCGACGCCAGTTACAAACGCGCGCTCGATCAGTTGACCAAGGTCAAGACCAACGTCCAGGTGAAGGTGGCGCAGGAAGATAAATCGGTCGACTTCTCGCGCGAGGCGCCTGAGCATTACTCCGAACCCATCGTCGACGTCCAGGTAAACCGTGCCGCATGGGAAGATAAGATCCGCAAGTACACCGCCCCCTTCGCCCGGTACACGAACATTTATCAGGCTTCCGCGTCATTTTCCGCCGCCGCCGAAACCCGCTGGTATGTGAACAGCGAAGGCGCCGTCATCCAGACCTCGCAGCCCGCCTTCCGCCTTTTCATCGTCGCCAACACCAAGGCCTCCGACGGCATGGAGTTGCCCCGATACGAATCTTACTTCGGATTCAGCGAGAAGGACCTGCCCGACGATGCCACCGTACTCAAAGCCGTCGACAAGATGATCCATGACATGGAGGCGCTGCGGGTGGCGCCCGTTGTGGACACCTACACCGGGCCGGCGATTCTCTCCGGCCGCGCCAGCGGCGTCTTCTTCCACGAAATCTTCGGCCATCGCGTGGAAGGACAGCGGCAGAAGAATTCCGACGACGCCCAGACCTTCAAGCAGAAAATCGGCCAGCCGATTCTCGCCAAGGAGTTTTCGGTTTACTTCGACCCCACCACGCGCCGCCTCGCCAATACCGATCTGGCCGGTTCTTATCTCTACGACAACCAGGGCGTCAAGGCCCGCCGGGTGGCCGTGGTCGAAAACGGCGTCCTCAAGACGTTTCTGATGTCGCGCAAGCCCGTGGAAGGCATTCCGCAATCCAATGGGCATGGCAGGAAGCAGGTGGGCATGGCTCCAGTCGCCCGCCAGTCCAACCTCATCGTCGAAGTGAAGCCATCCGCCGTCCAGCCCGATCTCAAGACATTGCTCATCGCCGAAATCAAGAAACAGGGCTTGCCCTACGGCCTCTTATTCGACGATATCCAGGGCGGCTTCACCTTCACCGGCCGCACCGTCCCGAATGCCTTCAACGTGCTGCCCCTCATGGTCTACCGCATCTATCCCGATGGCCGCGAGGAACTGGTGCGCGGCGCCGACCTCATCGGCACGCCCCTCACCACCTTCAGCAAGATCGCGGCCGCCGACAAGAACGTGGCGGTGTTTAACGGCATCTGCGGAGCCGAATCCGGCGGCGTGCCCGTTTCGGCATCCTCACCCGCCATTTTCGTAACTCAGATCGAAGTCCAGAAGAAGACCAAGTCGCAGGAACGCATTCCCATCCTGCCGGCGCCGTTTGAAGGAGGGAAATAGAGATGCGAATCGCCAGACTCTCCCTGCTGCTCACCGCGGCCGCATGCATGGCAAGCTTGCATGCCCAGGACGATATCGTCATGAAGGCCATGCGCGATGAGATGGCCCGTTCCATGAAGCAGCTCACCATCGAGAATCTCGAAAAGCCCTACTTCATCGCCTACCGCGTTGTCGATTCCGAAAACGCCGGCGCCGGCGCCAGCTTCGGCGCTCTGAACCGCAGCAACTCCAGCCGTTCCCGCAGGCTCCACGTCGAGGTGCGCGTCGGCGATTACAAGCTCGACAATTCCCACTTCTTCTTCTTCAACATGAACCAGGGAACCACCACGCAGATCTACAACGGCACCATGATGCTCACCCTGGAAGACGACTATAAGGAGTTGCGGCGCCAGCTCTGGCTGGGCACCGACTCCGTTTATAAGAAGGCCGTGGAGGACATCTCCAAGAAACGCGCGACGCTGCAAAACCGCACCCGCACCGACGAGTCCGACGATTTCAGCAAGGAAGAGCCCGTCACTACCCGCCACGAATTGCCTCCCGCCAAGATCGACCTTCCCAAATGGGAGAGCGAGGCGCGCGCGCTTTCGGCGCTCTTCCGCAAGATGCCCGCGATTCACACTTCCGCGGTGAGTTTCAACGCCAGCAATTCCTACAGCCGCTATCTGACCAGCGAGGGCACCTCCTACGCGCGGCGCGAACCCTCCATCGCGTTCAACGCGAGTGCCGCCACCCAGGCTGCCGACGGCACCATGCTCGACGATTTCCTCTGGTTCCACGGCCGCTCCGTGGCCGAGCTTCCCTCCCAGGACGAGCTGGCATCGCGCATCCAGGAGTTGGGCAAGAACCTCACCGATCTCCGCGACGCTCCACCTCTGGCGAGCTACAGCGGCCCCGTGCTGGCCGAGGGCGACGCCGCGCCCCAAATGTTCCGGCTCATGTTCCTGCACGATCTGATCGGCGCCAAACAAACCATCAACGGCATGCAGGGGATGAACATCAACAACACGAACCAGGCTGAGAATCCCTTTCTCGACCGGGTCGGCGCCCGCGTGCTCCCCGAGTTCTTGAGTGTCGTCGACAACCCGCTGATCGCCGAGTATCAGGGTCGCCACGTGGCTGCGCAATCGAAAATGGATGAAGACGGCATGCTTTCGCGCGAAGTCCGTCTCATCGACCGCGGAATCCTCAAGACTCTGCTCATGTCGCGCGACCCCGTTCGCGGCTTCGACCACACCACCGGCAGCCGCCACGCCGGACAAGCCGCGCCCTCGAACGTGATTGTGACGTCATCCGCCGGCTTGAGCGCCGCCGACCTCCGCGCCAAATTCATCGACCTCATCAAGCAGCGCAACCGCCCCTTCGGCGTCGTGGTGCGTCGCCTGAGGACGGCCAACAACGTTGTGCTCGCCTACAAAGTCTTCCCCGATGGCCACGAGGAGCTGGTCCGCGGCCTGCAATTCGTCGGCATGAACCCCGCGGCGTTCAAAGACATCGTCGCTGCTTCGAAGGAGCCGAATTTCCTGACCGTGCAATACCGTCCGGCGCAAAACGGTCCGGGAATGATGATGTCGTTCGAATCGGAGGATAACGCGACGCCGGTTTCGCTCGTCGTTCCCTCGCTGTTGTTCGAGGATGCCACCATGCGCATGCTCCGCGTCGCGTCTCCAAATCCACCCGTCGCGGGCCACCCGTTCTTCGACAAATAATGCGCGGATCACGCAACTTGGGCCTTACTGGACCCGCGGCCGGCGCAAATGCGCCAGCAGTTGATATCCGAGAATGACGGCCGCCAGCAGTGCCGCAATCGCCCAAGTCAGGTCACTCAGAACCGCGGATAAGGCCATGACGCGATCGCTGAAGAACCGCCCCAAAGAGATATAGACGGCGGCCCCGGTGATTTCACCTAGGATGTCCCAGAAGAGGAATCGGTGCCACGGGTAGCGGGCCGTGCCGCTGACCAGATTGATCCAGGGTCCCAGGGGACTGAGCAGCCAGCGGGTGATATAGATACCGGCGCCGCCCCAGGCTTTCGCTTTGGCTTCCATGGTCTGCAGGCTGGCGCGCCTGCCGAACAGACCGCTAAGCTTGGTGACGACAGCCGGCCCTCCCCATCGGCCGATGGCGTAGCCGGCCTGATCGCCGAGGACGGAACCGGCGCCGGCTGCGCCAATAGCCCCCCAGAGGCTCATGGCGCCTTGCGAAATCATCGAGCCCGCGACAATCAGAAGGAGCGTGATGGGCAGCGGCACTCCGATGGCGGCAATGGTCACGATTCCGAAAAGGGCCGGGGCGCCGTACTGTGAAACCACCGCGAGGAGTTGATCGTTCATCGCGGTTGGCCGCCGGGTGGATGCGCGGCGGCATCGATGGCGCGTTGCAGTTGGGCTATCAGTTCAGGAACGGGGCGGTTCAGGTCGTGAGCGATTTGGCGAACGGATCGCCGATCATGCGGCTCCCGCGGATGAACCCCAATGGCTTGAAACAGCACGGAGGCGGGGACGTGGTGGGTATGGGCGATAAATGGGACCGACATCCAGCCATGGATGGGCTCATTTTCCGTGCGGATCTGCCGCACGTGCCGGCCGGCCCTGTAGGCGAAGACGAAAGTGCCCGCGATCGCCAGCAGGAAGGCGAGGCCAACAGCCACAGTGCGCCGCCACGATTCTCCCACGATTCAATATAGCCGGTTTGGCTCCGAAACTTTTTGGAAGCTCTTCCTGTCCGCCGCATCCCGCAGGTGGGTCTCGACGCGCAGCGCCGGGTTGCGCGCGGACATGGGGCTCTGTGGAACCAATCCGATTTCCCTACCGCGAATCCGGCGAAGCGCGCTCGCGTTGCAGGTCATCAGGTCGCGTCCACAAAAATGAATGGTGCCGCGGACGCTGCCGCCGCGCAGCTCGAGGAGCCGCGGCACGGCCGGCGTGATGGTGCCCTTGCCGCTCCCGCTCTGCCCGATCAGTCCCAGAATCTCGGCGTGTCGTATCGTGAAGCTCCCGCGATCGAGCACGCCGGGCTTCTCCGGGTAGTCGGCGGAAATCTCCGCCACCAGCAGCGGCTGCCCGGGAGCTACTTCGCTGAATCGATCCATAACCGCTCGGCGTTCCCCGTGAGTCCCTGCCAGCAGTTCCAGGAACTGGCGGGGGTTAACGATCCGGGTATTCTTATGGGATTGACTAAAGTGCTTGAGGTTGCCGGTGACGATGTAGTCGGCACGGGCGGCGTCGGCGCATTCGTAGAAGCGGTTGTCAGGCTCGTGGCCGGAGATCTTTAGTGGCTGGATTGGCGTCACTTCCACGGCCACGCTGGTTAAGATGTCCAAGACACGCTGGGCTTGCTGTGCGTAAGGCCGCAGCGCCGGACGATCCAAGAGGACGTCCCGGTATTCGGCTAAAACCGCCGGCGAGACGCACGGAATCAGCAGGCCGCTGCCGACAAAATCAAAAACGGCGGCTGGTACGCCTTTGGGCTTGAGGATGGCGGAGTAGAGGACGCTGGTGTCAAAGACAACACGAATCATCGGACGGGTTGTTTAATTTTGTTCTTCTGCTTCTGCCGGCGATAGGCTTCGACTTCGGCGTTGATCTGACGATCGGTTAGTTTGGACAGGCCGGTTTTGACTGTTTCTTTGCGGAGTTCTTCGACCTTCTCTTTGAGCTCAAGCAGGCGCATCGCGCGCAGCGGATCGGTCGCCATGCGGCGGTCTTCTTCGTCCCGCTGGTAGCGCCGAAAGGTCTCCCTGACCAGTTCGCTCATAGTGCGATTTTCCTTTTTGGCCGTTTTTTGCATCTCCCGAAGCTGAGCCGGGGGCAGGGACACGGTCAGATTCTTGGTGGTTCTCATAGTTCTTGCTTGTTAATGCTTAATCTTTCTCTCCTCTGCTGGTAGCATAGCAAACGGGCGCAATCTGTCAACCGTGCGGCGCTTGCGGTCGATTGAACAGCCTTCACACGCAGGAGGTACCAGGTTCGAGCTTGCGCCAATCCACCGCCACGCGATCCTGGGCCCCAGCCGCGGCGGCGCACAACAGTCCGTAGGCGAGCCACCTCATAGCGGGATATTGCCATGCTTCTTGCGGGGCATCGTATCCACCTTGTTCTCCAGCATGCGCAGCGCGCGGATCACGCGCGGGCGGGTCTCGCGCGGCTCGATCACATCGTCCACGTACCCGCGCTCGGCGGCGATGAAAGGGTTGGCGAAGCGCTCACGGAATTCGTCCACTTTCTGCTGGCGCGCCGCGGCCTGGTCGGCGGCGGCGCCGATTTCGCGGCGGTAGACGATGTTGACCGCGCCTTCCGGCCCCATGACCGCGATCTCGGCGGTCGGCCAGGCCAGATTGATGTCCGTGCGCAAGTGCTTAGAGCCCATCACGCAATACGCGCCCCCATAGGCTTTGCGCGTGATCACGGTAATCTTGGGGACCGTGGCCTCGGCATAGGCGTAAAGCAGTTTCGCCCCGTGACGGATGATGCCGCCGAACTCCTGCTCCGTGCCCGGCAGGAAACCGGGGACATCCTCGAAGGTGAGAATCGGGATGTTGAACGCGTCGCAGAAGCGCACGAAGCGCGCGGCTTTCACCGAGGAGTTTATATCCAGCACGCCGGCCAGGAAGGCAGGCTGGTTGCCGACGATGCCGATGGAGCGGCCGTCCATGTGGCCGAATCCCACCACAATATTCTTGGCCCAATGCTCGTGGACCTCGAAGAATTCGCCATCATCGACCACGCGATGGATCACGTCCTTGATGTCGTAGGGCAGGTTGGATTCCGCCGGGACGATGGTGTCGAGCGCGGCGTCCATGCGATCGATGGGGTCATTGCTGGGCCGCCGCGGCGCGTCTTCGCGGTTGTTCTGTGGCAGGTAGGCGAGCAGTTCGCGGATCATGCGGCAGCACTCGGCGTCGTCGGCGGCGATGAAATGGCCCACCCCGCTGACCGAGTTATGCGTCATGGATCCGCCCAGCGTTTCCTTGGTGACGTCTTCGTGGGTCACGGTCTTAATCACGTCGGGACCGGTGACAAACATGTAGCTGGTGTGATCCACCATGAAGACGAAATCGGTGATGGCGGGCGAGTAGACCGCGCCGCCCGCGCATGGGCCCATGATCGCGGAGATCTGCGGCACCACCCCGCTGGCCAGCGTGTTGCGCAGAAAGATATCGGCGTAGCCGGCGAGAGAAACCACGCCTTCCTGGATGCGCGCCCCGCCGGAATCGTTGAGGCCGATCACCGGCGCGCCGGTCTTCAGGGCCAGATCCATGATCTTGCAGATCTTCTGCGCGTTGGTTTCGGAGAGCGATCCCCCGAAGACCGTGAAGTCCTGCGCGAAGACGTAGACCAGGCGGCCGACGACGCGGCCGTAGCCGGTGACGAAGCCGTCGCCGGGGACTACTGCCGCGTCCATGCCGAAATCGCGGCAGCGATGGGTGACCAGCTTGTCGAGCTCCTCGAAGGAGTTCTCGTCGAGCAGCAGTTCGATGCGCTCGCGGGCGCTGAGTTTGCCTTCCTGGTGCTGGCGGGCGCGGCGCTCCGGCCCCCCACCCTGCTCGGCGGCTTGGTGGCGGCGGCGTAGTGCATCGAGGCGGTTCATTGGGTCCTATTGTACTGGGATTTACATCCTGCAAACCGCCAGTTCCTTATTCTCATAAGGACACACCAGCCCTGCCGGCCCTGGCCGCGTCGTCAGAATCCAAGTTACCGGATACCGCTTGACTAATCTCTGGAAATCCGCCGGTTCAAAGTGATCGAGCCCACGCTCCGCGCTCACCTGGCTCTGCCATTCCGCCGCCAGCTTCGGGAACAAAGAGACCGCTCCGCTGTCTTTCACGTTGTCCGCCAGCACACTCCGCTCCGATACTGCCCGGAACCCGTGCGCATCTTCGCCGGGCCGCGCCATGTAGTTCGGATCGGTGGCAAACACCGCGTCTTTTGGCGTGTGATACCGGATCCACAGGAATGCCGACATCCAGGTGTTGCCGTTGTTCGACTCATTGCTCAAACCAGGCCACTCCACGTGCTGGCTTGCGGGGAACGTTGTCTCCTGCACCAGCACCATGACCAGCGCCAGTGGAACGAACAGCGCCACCCAGCGCCACGTGCTTTTCTTGATCCCGTACTCTCCAATCAGCCCGCCCAGCAGCACGAAGAAGATGACATACAGTAAATGAAAACTCCTCATCGGTTGCAGGCGGGTGTAGCCCTCCAGTGCCGGGATCGCCAGGATCACGAAGGCCGCGGTGAACAGCAGCCCGAACGGAACCAGACTGCCGGCCAGCTTTCGAAATGCAGGCAGCGTGTGCCGGAGACTTGCTTTGGACAACCACCACAGCAAGGCCAGTGGCGCGAACACGCCGATCCATTCGTACCAAGCCCACGCCGATACGAAAAAGAACGTCCGCGACAAGAGGCATTCGCGCGCGGGCCCCTCGACCGGTGAGAAGTCAAAAAGGAACGGCAGGCCGATCATCGATCGGAATACCGGTGCGGGAGCCGCGGGTACCGCCCGAGGCTGCCCAACCAACGCCAGGCAGCCGATGAACAACGCGCCGTAGACGGCCATCTGCGGATGCAGCGCCGCGGTCAGTACCAGCCACGCGACCGCCCACCGCGGCCGCTTCGATAAATAGCAGGCAATCGCAAAAAGCGTCGCTGGGGTGGACAGGGATCGCGCCGTCAGGTACGGGTCCATGATGACAAGTCCCGTGCCGGCAACCGGCACGCTGAGGGTCGCCGCCAGGAGGGCCACGCCGCTCCACCGTGCGTAGCTGTTTACAAAGCAGCAACCCAGAAGCTGCCATGCCGCCAGCAGCAGCAGAAAAATGCTCACCACGTGCCAGGCGAAGATCACCGTGTCGATCGGCAAATGGCTCAGCCGGGCGGAACCCCCTATCAGTTCCGGAAAAAGCGAAAGGTGCGCGTGCGACATGAAGAACTCGGCGCCGAACGGGTACAGCTTGGGGTCCGCCACGCGCTTGATCGCCGGCACGTAGATCGCAGCGTCGTCCACGCCCAGGTGATAGCCGTGTACCAGCACCGCCAACCCCGTGATCGCGCCCAAACCCGGTAACGGAGATTTGGCGAAGAGCGCGACCAGGGGGTCGCGCGCGGACGGACCCAGAGGGTACCCCGTCCGCCCCACTTTAAAAAATGACATCGAAATCGGCCGTGAACCGGCGCCCTCTCTGTCCGAAAAAGAGACCAAACGCCGGGTCTGCGACGTTGTTATGGAAAGCCTCGGGATTGAAGTGATTGGTGAGATTGTACGCGCTCACCGACAGTCGAACCGAGTATTTGGGATTCACTTTGATGTCCTTGGAAAAACGGGAATCCACCGAAAGGAAACTGGGGAACCTCTGCGCATTGGGCACGCCCACGTAGTTCTGCAGGGCGTCCGTCACCGCATAGGGAAAGCCGCTGCGAAACTCGATCAGCGGAGAGATCCGGAAGCCCGCCGGAAGCTGCACCACTCCCCACGCCAAGAACCGATTGGGCAGGTTGGCCGGCAGATTGCCGAACTGATTCGGGCGGACAATCGGCACCGGAAAACTGCCCAGGTAGTTGGCGAAATCGTTTAAATCGCCGCGCGCCCGCGAACGCACATAGGAGAAGAACAATTGACGTTTGTCATTCCAGCGCAGGCGGGCCGTGACTTCGAACTGATGATATCGCGATTGGCCGCCCCCCGACAGCAGGTTTGAACCCACGCCGCCGTTTGCCGCGCCCGGCGGCACCGGATTCAGAATCACCAGTCCGGCCGATTGCTTCTGCGTGTAGCCGACCCGCAGCAGGAGGCGTGGCGAGAGCGGTTGCTCGATCTGCACGTTCCCCGTGGCGCTGCGCGGCGAAAAATTTCCCGTGCCGGGCTCTTGGAATACGAACGGAAAGCGCGAGCTGACCGTGCCCAGTCCGTTCCGATAGACCCACGGTCCCGCCGTAATCTGTCCGCCCGGTCCAAACATGGTGACGATCTGATTCGGGTAGTGAGCAAATGAGTAGACACTCAGCGGCACGCGGTCGTAGAACCATCCGAACCCCGCACGCACCACTGTGCCCGTGTTAGCGAACGGCGTCCAGGCAATTCCTGCCCGCGGCGCCACCCGCAAACTTTGCGACCGCTCCTGCGACTCGGTTCGAAGACCCACGTCCACCGCCAGCCGCGGCGTGATCATCCAGTGATCCTGCCCGAAAAACGCGTACTCCAGGTCCCAATTCCGGAACGGCAGCCCCGGCGTGAAAGTGACGCGTTCCAGCAACTGGTTCGACGAATCCACAATGTTGAAGGGCCGCTCGGTCACTTGGCCATTGTCCGTGCTTTCCGCCAGGTACGCGCCGGTTTTGACGTTGTGTGTGCCCAGCCAGTGCACCGCGGCGAAGGAATAGACCGGGGTCCAACTCAGGCGGGAAGAGTCGCGGCTCTGCTGCGCGAAATAGTTTCCGCTATTGCCGCCGGGAGAGATCGTCAGGTCCTGGGTGCCTTGCCCCCAGACGTGCGCGTCGAAGTGCGTCACCGAGAAGGTGTTTTCCAAGAGGCCGTTCCCCAGCGTCAGTTTGTCCGACAGGGTGGCGGTGATGTTGTTCGTGGCAGCGTCCGGCGATGTCGCCTGCGGATTGAAGTAGTTCATGTTCACGTATGCCATGCGCTGCGGCGCCACGTGAACGGTAGCGGTGACGAGCTGCTTCTGGGACGCAACCCAGTCGAACTGCGCGAAAGAGTTAAACCCTTCCTGGATTTTTTGGTTGAAGGGGAAGGGAAGTTCGTAGACTTGAGTTTTGCGGACCGTGTATTCCAACCCTTCGGAAAAGTAAAGCTTCCCCTCAACGATCGGCCCTTCCACATTCAGCCGCGGCGTGGCGTCCCGCAGCCCGCGCAGGTGATAGCTGCGAATGATGAAATCGGGAAACGGATCGCTCAACTCCCATTTCCATTTGTCGCCGCCGCGTCGCGTCGCCACGGAAACCAAGCCTGCCGTGAACCTTCCGTACTCGGCCAGGAAAGCCGTCTGGTAAACGTTCATCGTCTCGACGCTGTCGATCGGCACCGTCAATCCGAATTGTCCGGTCGCCGGGTCCGTGACATCGGCCGAGTTGACCATGAGCGCGCTTCTGTGTTCGCCGGCGGCCGACATCACCAGGCCGCCTCCGGGCACGCGAACCACTCCCGGCAGTAATGGCAAGGCATCCGCCACCGTCGGCGGCCGTCCCGGAAGTTCTTTGGCGGTCTGCGCCGGGATCTCGTTTGGCGCGGACGCGCCCTGCTCCAGCGGAGCGACCGTTCCCTTGACTTCGATGCTCTCCTTCCGTGCCAGCGGTGTCAGTGTCAACTCTACCGAGGCTGGCAATTCGAGATTGGCCTTTTGGACGGCCTCGAATCCGTCCTTCCAGGCATCGAGTTCATAACGCACCGGCTTCAGTTCGCCGAACTCCGCACGGCCCTTTTCATCCGTCTGTATGGAAGCGACAAGCTCTCCGCCGGCCTTCAATTCGACGCGAACGCCCGGGATTGGCCGATTGGACCCATCGAGCACCAGAACGTTGAGACTGCTTGCAGCGCCCTGCCAAAGCAGCAGTAGGCCTACCAGTGCGGGAAATATCATCGGCTAGGCATCCGTGGTTGTTAACATTGACGCGTAGATGCCCACCCCAGTTACACGAGTTTATGCACTGCCCTCAACTCCCGATTTCACCGCACCAGCACGAACCTTCCGTCGGCCTGCAAGTAATACTTCCTCCCGCGCCACAAGATCGTGTTGCCGAAGAAGCCGGCCAGCCACATGGCGAAGCTCAGCAGGTCCTGTAGCGGCACCAGGAAGAAGAGGCGCGCCGTCAGCGGATCGCGCAGCACGTAACCCGCGGCGGCCCATCCGGCGGCAGCCCGCAGGAAGACCGCCGCGGCCGCGGCCGGCCACCACTCCGGCTTCACCGCCCACAGCAGCAGAGCCAGCGGCAGCGGGTTGGTGAACAGTTGTCCGGCGTAGCCCGCGGGGCGCGATCGCCGCGTACTGCGGTTCCAGCGCAGACGGTGCCTCAGGTTGGCCGCGAGCGTCTGCGCGCCGATGTGGTGCTCGATCACGTAGGAGGAGAGAATCACGCCGTCGCCGCGCGCCGCGGCCAGATTGCCCATCACGAAATCCTCGGCCAGGAAATCCTTCACCGCGTCGAATCCGCCGATCCCCGCCAGCGTGGCGCGCCGCGCCGCGATGGTGGGCCCCAGCGCGAACTTCATGCCGTCGAGCATGCGCGCCACCAGCACGCCGCCGATGAACTCCGTGTTCAACCCGACCGCCTCCAGCGTATTCCAGAAGCTGCGCCCCGGCACGGCGCGGTACGGACACGTCGCCAGGCCCAGCTTCGCATCCTGAAACTCGGCGGCGATCACGGCCAGCATATCCGGCGTCACCCGTACGTCGCTATCCGACATGACCAGCAGATCGTGCCGCGCCTCCGCCAGCATACGGTCCAGGCTGTAAACCTTGGCGTTGGGATACGGCGGCTCTCCGGTCACGATCAGCCGCGAAGGCACGCTCCGGTAGCGCGCGCGCAGGCGCTCGGCCACGGCAATCGCCGGGTCGTCGGGATTGCGCACGGCTAAGAGAATCTCGAAATTGGAGTACTCCTGTTCGAAAAACGTGCGCAGGTTTTCTTCCAGGCCGTCATCGATTCCGGCCAGCGGTTTGAGGATGCTGATGGGCGCGGCATTGCCCAATGCGGCAGCGCGCAATAGCGCCGGGCGCACGGCGCGGTAACGCACGGCGGCGACGATGGTGAGGACGCAGTAGACCAGCGAGCCCGTAACCAGAAGGGTAACCGGGGCTAGCAGAAGCCAGGGCAGCACTCCTACACTGTAACAAGCCCATGAAGAACATCATCGTCGGGACGGCGGGACACATCGATCACGGCAAGACCGCGTTGGTCAAGGCGCTCACGGGGATCGACGCCGACCGGCTGGAGGAAGAAAAACGCCGCGGCATCACCATCGATCTGGGGTTCGCGCACCTCGAACTGACGCCGGCTTTGCGCCTCGGATTTGTCGATGTCCCCGGCCACGAACGCTTCATCAAGAACATGCTGGCAGGCGTGGGCGGAATCGATCTGCTGCTCTTCGTCATCGCCGCCGACGAATCCATCAAGCCGCAAACCCGCGAGCATTTCGACATCTGCCGCCTGCTCGGCATCCGCCGCGGCATCATCGCGCTGACCAAGGCGGACCTGGTGGATGAAGACATTCTCGGGCTGGTACGCCTCGAGGTGGAAGAAATGGTGGCGGGCTCGTTCCTCGAAGGCGCACCCATGGTGCCGGTGAGCTCGGTCACCGGCGCCGGGCTGGACGATCTGCGGCGCGAACTGGCGCGCGTGGCGGCGGGCGTCGGCGAGAAGAACGCGGCGGGATATTTCCGCCTGCCCATCGACCGTGTGTTTTCCGTGAAGGGCTTCGGCACCGTGGCCACCGGCACGCTGATTTCCGGATCCGTGGCCAAGGAGCAGGAGGTCGAAGTCTACCCCGCCGGGCGCCGCCTGCGCGTGCGCGGCGTGCAGGTGCACGGCAGCGCGGCGGGCCGGGCCGTAGCGGGACAGCGCACGGCGGTCAACCTGGCGGATATCGAGCCGGCCGATCTGGCGCGCGGCGACGTGCTCAGCGAGCCCGGCCGGTTTCAAGCGGTGAAGCAGATCGATTGCCGTCTCCACCTGCTACCGTCGGCGAAACCGTTGAAGCATCGCGCCCCGGTGCACTTTCATTCGGGGACGGCGGAAATCGAGGCCGAGGTGCGCCTGCTCGAAGGTACCGCGGCGATGCAGCCGGGCGCCTCCGCGTATGTACGGCTGATCCTGCGCCAGGCGGCGCTCCTCTTGCCGGGCGATGGATTCATCATCCGCATGTTCTCGCCGGTGGCGACCATCGGTGGCGGCGTGGTGGTGGACATCAAGGTGGACACCGTCGTGGACACCGGTGCCCGGCGCTACCAGAAGGGTGACGATGTGAAGGCGCGCCTGGAAACCTTGTGCGCCGCTCCCGCCGCCGCGCGCATCGCGCTGCTGGTGCGCGAAGCCGCCTTCGGCATGGGCATGGGGGACCTGGTGGCGCGCACCGGACTCGGCGAACGCGAGATCGCCGCGGCGGCGGCCCAAGCTCCGCTGGCGGCCATCGCCCAGCCGCGGCCCTGGTATGTCGACCGCGCATGGATGCAGGCGGAGCGCGAGCGCATCGTCCGCGCGGTGCGCGAGTTTCACCGGAAGACTCCGCTGCTCCCCGGTATCGCACGCCAGGAACTGCGCGGCGGCGCACCCGTCTTCGTTTTGGACGCGCTGCTCGCGGAGGCGAAAGAAATCGTCGCCGAGGGCGAACTCGTGCGCTCGCGTGGACACAAGCTGGTGCTCCAGGAAGACGAGGAGCAGGCGCGCGGCAAAATCGAGCGGGCCTTCGAAGACGCGGGTCTGGCAGTGCCTGCGATGGCGGAGGTGCTTGCCAAATCCGGCGTGGAGGCGGCGCGCGCGCGCTCGTTGTTGCAGATTCTGCTGCGCGGGAAACGCCTGCTGCGCATCAGCGACGAACTGGTGTTTCACCACACGGCGATCGCTCAGTTGCGCGAGTTGCTTGGCCGCCACAAGGGCGAACGCTTTCGCGTGCCGGAGTTCAAGCAGTGGACCGGCATCTCGCGCAAGTACGCCATCCCGCTGCTGGAGTTCCTCGACCGCGAGAGAATTACCCGCCGCGAGGGCGACGAACGCGTAGTGCTCTGAATCGTGGCATCAGGCTGTGCCTTGTGCATCCGAGCGAAGCTCGGACGATGCCCCCATGAAAGGGGGCATGGCAGCCTGGAAGGCTACTCTACTAGTGAATCAGTTGCTCGATGATCCGGTGGGCCGACTGCAGAGTCGCCGGATGCAGCATGAAGGCTGTGCATCCAGCCGCCAGCGCCACAACCGCTGTCACGGCCGCCCCGTTGCCGGGGCGAATCGGCGCGGCAGGCGCGGGACTCAGCAGGCGGTCCACGCGCGCCGAGATTTCGCGGCTATCTCCCAGAAATGAGGCGGAGAGCGGTGACGCTGGCGGAGTTCCTCCCAGGCGGGCGATGCGCACCAGCGCGGCGGCGAGGGACAGCGACAGGTGGGCGTCGCCCGCCACCGCGTCGTCATCGGCGGCCCATTCGGTGAAGCGCGCCCAGCCGCGCTCGATGGCGTCGAAGCCGTGGAAGCCGGGCAGCAGGCCGGGCGCCAGCAGCATCAAAAGGCGTTTCAGATTGTCGCGCGAAACTAGGTGCGCCTCCTCGTGGCGCAGGGCAGCGGCCATCTGTGCCGCCGACAGCGCGCCGATCACCGGACGCGAGATCGCCAGGCGCGAAACGAAGACGCCCACCAGTGCCAGCAAGGGCGCCGGGGCATCCACAATCCAGACCGGCAGGCGCGAACCAGGCAGGGTCGAAAGGCGGCCCAGACGCTCGCTTTCGCGGGCGTGGCGCATGGAACGGGCGGCGGCGCGCACCCCGCGAGCGGTCGAGAGGGTCCACAGGGCGGCGGCCAGAATCGCTGCCGCCAGACAGCCCGCGCCCACCTCTTCCGCATTGGTTTCGGGTTCCAGCCACAGGTAGCTGGGCACGCAAAGTCCGGCCACCACGAACAGCGCCAACGCCGCCGGCAGCAGACGCAGCGCCAGCAAAAATCTCCCGGCGGAACGCGGGCGCATGCGCCGCGCGGCGCGCACCGCGGCGGGGCCGCCGGCCGCCACCACCAGGCCCACCACGCTGTGGATGACGAAGAAGGCGGCCAGACAAAGGCACAGCAAACGAAGCAGGTACGGCGCCATCATGGCTTCGGCCTCCGGCACAGTTCCTTGCGCCGCAGCTTGATCTTCTTCTGCAACTCGTCGAGCAGAGCTTCATCGTGCCGGCCCACCGCCTCCACCAGGCAGGAAATCAGCAGATCGCGCGAAGGCTCCGCGACGGAGAGGAATCCGGCCACAAAATCGCCTGCGCGCTTATGCTCCCACTCCGTACGATTCAGGGTGGGCGAGTAGAGGAAGGCGCGGTCGAATTTGCGCCGGGCCAGCAGACCCTTCTTGAACAGCCGGTCGAGCGTGGTCATCACTGTCGTGTAGGCCAGGGGGCGGTCCAGCCGATCCACCACGTCACGCACGTTGCTTTCGCCGCGCGCCCAAAGGATCTCCATTACGGTCACCTCCAGCGGGCCTAACGGCTGGGGCACGGGCGTGCGGTCTTTGAAAAGTCCCATCCTGAGGCGGCAAGAGCCGATTGCCTGGATTCTAGCGCATTCAACGGGGGCGCGGAGGAAGCATGCCCCCACGAAAGGGGGCATGGCAGCCTGGAAGGCTGCTCTACGCTATTTCTTGACAGCGGGCGCGCCCGCCAGCAACTTATCGATCTCCCGCGCGAGCCCGTTGCCTTCGAAAATGTCCTTCGTCAACACGCCATTCTGCCAGGAGTTGCGAATCATTCCGTTGGCGTCGATCAGATACACGCCCGGCAGATCGAAAGATGGCGAACGCACATAGGCGTAGGCCACCTGGCCCTGATCCAGCAGCAGCGGGTAGGTGAGTTTGTGCTCTTTGACGAATTGGGCCATGGTTTGCGGACTATCGACGGGCGGATTGGCTATGGCGAGAATGGCCAGCTTATCGGCGTACTTCAACTTCAGGCCGTTCAGCACCGTGCTGAAGCTCGCGCAGTGCGGGCAGGTGGTCTGCATGAACTCCACCAGCACGATCTTGCCGCGGTAATCGGCGAGATCCCGCCATTCTCCGCTGGTATCGATCAGGCAAAAGCCCGGCGCGCGGCGCAGCGGGCCGGCGGCAAACAGGGCGGCAAACAGGGCAACCCAGCAGAGCAGTGCAGATGCGATTTTCTTCATCACAATTTCACCTTAACACGCGTCTTCAGCCCACCATTTTCTTGAGCGATTCCTCATACGGCGCGCGCGCCACACCGTTCTCGGTGATGATGGCGGTGACGTAGCGGGCGGGCGTCACATCGAAGGCCGGGTTCTCGACCGCGGTGCCTTCCGGCGCCACCCGGTGACCGCAGACGTGCGTCACCTCGGCCGCCGCACGTTGTTCGATCGGGATCTGGCCGCCGGAAGCGAGTTGAAGATCGAGCGTCGAAACCGGCGCGGCGACGAAGAACGGTACGCCGTTTTCCTTGGCCAGCACGGCCACCGAATAGGTGCCGATCTTGTTGGCGACGTCGCCGTTGCCGGCGATCCGGTCCGCTCCCACCACCACGCAACCGATGCGGCCCGACTTCATGAAGTGGCCGGCCATATTGTCGGTGATCAAAGTGGTCGGGATGCCATCCTGCTGGAGTTCCCAGACGGTGAGGCGCGCGCCTTGCAGAAACGGGCGCGTCTCGTCGGCGAAGACATCGATCTGCTTGCCGCTTTCGCGGGCGGCGCGGATCACGCCCAGCGCCGTGCCGTACCCGGCGGTGGCCAGCGCGCCGGCATTGCAGTGCGTGAGCACCGTCTTGTGGTCCGGTACCAGCGCCGCGCCATGGCGCCCGATGGCGCGGTTGATGGCGATATCCTCCTCGCGCACCAGTTGCGCTTCCTGAATCAGCCGCTCGCGGACCTCGGCGAGAGGCTTGCCGCGAAGCGCGGTGTACCGGCGCTTCATGCGGTCGATCGCCCAGAACAGATTCACCGCGGTCGGCCGCGTCTTGGCGAGCGTCTCGCAGATCGCGTCCACCTGGGCGTCCAGATCCGCTTCGCTCGCGTGCTGCACGCCGATGGCGACTCCCATGGCGGCGGCCACCCCGATGGCCGGCGCTCCCCGAATGATCATGTCGCGGATGGCGGTGGCGACCTCCTGGTAAGTCCGGCAGGTCACGTATTCTTCGTGCAGCGGCAAGCGGGTCTGGTCGATCATGACCACGCCTTGCGGGGTCCATTCGATTGTTTCTACCATGTGTGGGCTTACTCTCAGACTATCACTCGTATTGCGCATCACGGCTTCGGTCGGAGCCGGGTCCAGAGGGCGCCCAGGCAGCAAGTGGTCTGGCGATCCGTGGCCGATTTGTCAACATTGACAAATTCGGCGTTGGGTGACCTCCTGGAATCAGTGATTTAGAGGGTGAATTTGTCAGACTCTGACAAATTCGCGCTAGTGAGGCAGGTCCTTGGCCATCATCAGCAGCACGAACTGGAACGCGTTGTAGGCGGAGTGCATCCCGGCCGCGGCTTTGGTGGACCCGGTGGCTTGGCGCATCCAACCGAAGGCAGCGCCGGAGAGCGAAATCAGCAGCACGTGACGCCAGGAGTTGCCGTACTCGTAAAGATGGAGCAAGCCGAAGGGCAGTGCCGTGGCCACAATGCCGGCAACGGCGCCCAAACTGCGCACCAGCAGAGGCTGCAGGAAGCCGCGGAACACGAGCTCTTCACAAACCGGGGCCACGATGCTTCCGAAGATTGCGACCAGGATCAGCGAAGTCGGGTCCTTGAGCAGCTCCGTCAGGGGATTCTCGGTGTGCGGAGTGTGAATCAGCGCGCCGAGCAGCATTATCGCCAAGGCGAGGCCCACTCCGCCGGTCACAATCGAGAAGAACGGCAGGCGCGGCGTGACCCAGCCGAGCGAGCGCCAGAACGGGCGATCGTATTGCACGCGGAAGAGAGCCA
>Ga0208587_1000604_pt1 | contig 19744 bp, 16 predicted proteins | sample NGESurdeep092012_7_FD_184472 | JGI IMG/M metagenome (GOLD analysis project Ga0208587, IMG submission 184472) | Arctic peat soil microbial communities from Barrow, Alaska - NGEE Surface sample 210 deep-092012 (SPAdes) | ecosystem: Environmental > Terrestrial > Soil > Wetlands > Peat ...
GCGGCCGTTACTTAAATGCCAAGGGGTGACAAAGTCTCGTTGCAGTTAATACGGACATTTTCTCGTTGCATCTACACCGTTGGCGGAGAAGTCAAGAAAGCGAATGGAAGCTGGGAAATTGAAGTCCCACCGCAAACGCGACCGGCAGACGGCAAGTTGCCATTGTTTGCTTCTGTGAATAATGCATTCCTAGCCGGCAGTTCCACTCTAGTGCTGGCCGACGATTACTATCCCACAGCAACCATCCAACTCGCGCCTTTGCCTGAGGTCATCTTTCGGGGAATTGTGAAGGATGAACTTGGGAGGTCAGTGGCTGGCGCGCATGTCTCAATTTCGGGTTATCAAGACATAGCTACAACGAACGAGATGGGAAACTTTGAGCTGCCTGCGCATGCGGCTGAGGGGCAAATGGTAACCGTACATGCGGAGAAGGGGGATCTGGTAGCGGATTTATCTGTCCCGGCTGGTGCAACCGCCGAACTCGTGCTGAGGAAACGATGACGAAACGTTTCTACAGGTTTGTTTTACTTCTGGCCTTCTGCGTCCACGGTGGCGTCCCCTTCGTTTGGAGTGAGACAGGGAAGCTGCTGGTTCTGGTGCAGGATTTGCAGAAGCAACCAGTAAAGGGGGTGCAAATTGGAATCGAGGGTGCAGGCGGCACAGGCACCACGGGCGACGATGGGAAGGCGTTGCTTCCACTCACAAAAGATACCAACGAGAATGATTGGGTCTCTCTACAGATTCTGCACTCTCCGCCAGGCAAAGACTTGGTGATGGTATCGCCTTATGACAACCACACCCTGGTGCCTCCATTTAAGAACAAAGCCGAAAACTTCGTTAGGGTTGTCGTCATGCAACGAGGCGATCTTGCAGCATTGCAAAACCGCACTGTACTGAAGGCATTTGCGGAAAAAATCAATAAAGCGAACGCTCCGAAGAGCGTCGGCAAGCAAGCTGCGGAGGATCCCAAGGCCAATCTCGACGCCGTCGCCAAACAGTTTGGCCTCACTTCTGACGAGTTGGATAAAGCCATACGCGCCTGGGGCACAAAGACCACGGACCCCTACGATGTGGGACTGGCCGCCCTCTACGCGCGCAACTATGCCGCCGCCGCCAGCAGCCTCAAGCACTCGCTCAAACAACGGGAGGAGAAATTTGCCACCGCCCAGAAAGATGTCGCCGATGCTGCATTCTTTCTGGGTTCGTCGCTTTACGAGAAGGGCAAGTACAGGGAAGCAGCTGCTACCTATCAGCGCTGCCTGCAAATCAGGCCCGATGACGCCATGGTGCTCAACAACACAGCACTGAGTTTGGAGGATGCCGGCGACTACGCGGGGGCTGAACCTCTCTATCGGCGAGCGCTGGCGTTAAACGAGAAAGCGTTAGGGCCGGATCACACCGATGTGGCAACGAATCTCAACAATCTCGCTGATCTCCTGCGAGAGAAAGGTGACTACGCAGGGGCTGAACCCCTGTACCGGCGAGCGCTCGCGATTACAGAGAAAGTGTTAGGTCCGAACAATCCCCACGTGGCAACGGTTCTCAACAACCTGGGCTTGCTTCTCGAAGTAAAAGTCGATTATAAGGGAGCCGAGCCACTGTCCCGGCGAGCGCTGACGATCAACGAAAAAGCCTTGGGGCCGAATCACCCCAACGTGGCAGGAGACCTCAACAACCTGGCCGCACTGCTTTATGCGAAGGGAGATTACGCGGCAGCCGAGCCACTCTATCGACGATCTCTTGCAATTGCCGAAGAAGCGTTAGGACCCGATCACCCCCACGTGGCAACGGCCCTCGACAACCTGGGCGCGCTGCTTGCAGCAAAGGGAGATTACGCGGCAGCTGAGCCGCTCTTGCGACGGGCTCTAGCCATTGACAAAAGAGCGCTGGGGTCTAATCACCCCCACGTGGCAAAGCATCTGGGCAACCTGGGCTGGCTGCTTGCGACTAAAGGCGACTACGCGGAGGCCGAGCCGCTGCTTCGGCGGGCTCTCGCAATTGACGAAAAAGCCCTGGGGCCGGATCATCCCGACGTGGCAAGAGAACTCAACAATCTGGCCTCAGTGCTTTATGCAAAGGGCGACTACGCGGCAGCCGAGACCCTCTTGCGGCGAGCGTTGGCGATCGACGAAAAAGCCTTGGGGCCGGATCATCCGACCACGCGGCAAATTAAATTAAACTTGGACGACCTCCTCAAGAAAACGGCCCAAACTACCGCGCCGAAGCGGCAGAACTGATCGCCGGACTCAACTCCTCATCGTCAAGTGATGAAGCGGTGAGTGAAGACCATACGGAGGCGCTCGGTCTCACGTAGAAGAGCCTTCTTCGCATCCGGCAATCGACGCCTCTCGGGATTGTGGTTGGATCACGGGCAGCTCGGAAACAATCTACCCGGTCGGATGACAGCCCATTCAAACAATTGGATGCAGGTAGGTGACGAATCTTTCAGCAGCTTGGCTCGGCGCAGCGACTGCGACTCTGCGCAACGATGCAGATTCTGTTACGCTCCTGCCGCAAGCGATTTCTCCGGCTCCTGCTCCGACGAGGCCGGAGGCGTAACCGGTGCCTCCGGCTTTGCACCTGAAGCTTTACGCGACGACTTCTTGCGAACCGTCCTCGTCTTCGCCAGCGGAATCTTCGCCACCGGAATCTTTCCATTAGGCCGTACGCGCTTCTGCCGCTGTGGCTTTGCTCCGGCTTCGGCTACGGCTGCTGCCCCAGCCCGCAACTCGGCAAAGCTCTCATCCACGAACTTCTCCAGGCGCTTGAGGTCCGGCGCCGCGTGCACGTCGCCGGTGAAGCCGAAGAACGCCGTGCCGTTATAGGTGAGGATGGCGCAATTAATGCCCATCAGGCCGCCGATCGGCACCCAGGGATACCAGCACAGCATCTTGTGACCCATGAGGTACAGCGGGACTTGCGGGCCGGGGACGTTGGTGCAGATGATATTGCACAGGCTCAGCGGCAGTTGGCTGGCAACGGGTCCAATATTTTTCCAGAAAGCGTTGGGCAGGGTTGACAACAGACCGCCCAGCAAGCCTACAAATTCGGCCGCGCGAGCGCGCTTGAGGAACTCTACTCGTTCCGTTACCACGGCCAGCAACTTCACGGGATCGCGTAGATCCAGCGGGAGGGGCACTGGCACGAAGGAGATTTGATTTCCCAGTTCCGTGGCGCTTCCGTTGCCGCGCACGTTCACCGGGACCACAACTCGCAGCGACCGCCCTTTTAGATCGACGCCGCGTTGCTCGACGTAACGGCCAAAGGCCAGAGTCACCGTCGTAAGGACGACATCGTTCACCGTCCCTCCACAGGTATTCTTGATCGCCTTGATGTCGGCCAGCGGCACCTCGGTCCAGGCAAACTTCTGCGGCCCTTTGCAGATCACGTTGAAGGGCAACGGCTCTGCTGGGGTGGCGAGCTCCGACATCACGCCCAGCAGCTCGGCAGGAACATCTGTGGGATTGGCCACAGCCTGCTCCGCCATGTTGAGCAATCCCGAATGCAGAGTGGCCGCCTCGTTGACCAGGGAGAGGTAGGACTTGGCTAGCCCGTCCAGGAAGGCTGCTCCTGCATCCTTGGGCGGCGGCGGCGGCGGCTCTACCTTCGTTTTCTTCCGCGAGATCGGAGGCGGGTTCGGGGAGGCATCCATGATGACATTCATCGCGCCGACGCCAGCAATGCCATCCGCCAGGCAGTGATGGATTCGAACGATAAATCCCGTGCGCCCACCCTTCAGACGCGCCACAGTAAAATCCCACAGCGGCCGCTGCCGGTCCAGGCTCTCGCTCACGATCTTCCCGGCCAGCGCCTTGAGTTCGTTCTCCGTCCCGTACTTCAGGGTTACCTCGCGAACGTGGTTCCGAATGTCGAACTGCGGATCGAACTCCCAACTGGGAAGGCCTAAATCGAAAGGAGAAGCCACCGCACGCTGACGGTAGCGCGGAATCAGAGAAAGCTTCGATTCGATGAAAGCGCGCAGGTCGGCCAGCTTTATCTCGCCCTCGAACATGCTGACCCCAGCGATATTGAGCGGCTGACCCGGGCGTTCGACGTGCAGAAACAGCGCGTCTCCCCAGGAGAAGGAATTGTTACCGGCCCCATTCGTCATAATAGCTACCTCTTCCAAGCTTGCTTACGGGGTGGAAGCCCCCGCATTTATGCGGGGGAAGGAGCGCTTCAGCGCTCCGGAAAAAGTTCGACTTCGATTCTGCGCTTTAGCGCCGGGATCGAGAAATCCCGGGGCTGAAGCCCATTTCATAATCGAGCGCTTTTCCGCTGGACTAAAGTCCAGCTCCCCCTGCTGAAGCAGGGGGCTTCTACCAAAAACCTTCCACAGAATTTTCCGCAACCGCTGAAGGCGTGCTCCACCGGTCGCCAATACATCACAGTGAAACTGCTCCAAGTTCGTTCGCCCCCCTCGGGTCAGGCTGACTTCCTTCCACGGTGGCAAACCGATATCAGGTGGCGACACAGTCTCCTCAGGCCAGGAAAGAGAATCGTGACGTCAGTTTCACCAGCTTGAGCACTTTGTAGATATCGACGTTAACGCCACGCAATACGACCTTGACGGTTTTCCCGTCGGCTAAACCGGCTAGCTTTTCCATCGCCCGGAGCGCATTCGGATCGATCCGGCGCACGGAAGAGAAATCCAGGACCACATCGCCCTGGGCAGTGTCCAGCGTCTCCCGGGCCGCTTGCAAGCCCTGCACTACACGCTCTCCATCAATTTCAAGCCACTCGGCATTCCTTGTCATACGCACGACCATTCCTCAGCGGTTTGTGGTTGCGATGCCTTAGCCACCGTCGGCAGGCTTCGTCCCCGATAAGCGCTCCAAAACAGCTCAGCCAATTCGCTCAACAGCGGCATGCGCGGGTTCGACCGCCAGGACGGATCGTCAAAGGCAATCTTGACCAGTTCGGGCATCGCCCGCTCGAAGTCTTCCTTCGAAATTCCCAAGTCGGCGATGGAACGCGGAATCGCCAATCGGTCGAGCAACTGTTCTGTCGCGGCCACCAGGTTCTTCACCTTTTCCTCAATCGTCTGACCGCCCAGACCCAGCAGGTCCGCGACCATCGCGTATTTCTTGTGCGCGATATACCCACGCTGGTTCGGCGACGGCATGAACTTGGTGGGTACCCCGGCATTGAAGGCAATGACGTGCGGCAACATGAGCGCGTTTGCGCGACCGTGGGCAACGCCAAAGCGCGCGCCGAAAGCATGAGCCAGCGCATGATTCACGCCCACCGCGGCGTTGGAAAACGCAATCGCCGCAATGCAGGCGGCATTGTGCATCATGGTGCGCGCCTCTTCATCCTGGGGGTGCTCATAAGCGATGGGCAGGAACTTGAACACCATTCGAATGGCCTGCATGGCGTTGGAGTCGGTATAGGGTGAAGCGAAAATCGAAACTCCAGCTTCCAGGGCGTGGGTCAAACAGTCGATGCCGGTATCGGCGGTAAGCCCTTTCGGCATCGACATGACGAACTGCGGATCGACGATGGCGACATCCGGACTCAGCGAGTAGTCGGCGAGTGTCACCTTGCGCCCGTGCTCTTTGTCGGTCAGGACGGCAAACGGAGTGACTTCGCTCCCCGTTCCGCTGGTGGTCGAGATGGCAATCAACCGCGCCTGGGCAACTTTTTCGGTTGGGTACTGGACCACGCGTTTGCGGAGATCCAGAAACGGCGCGGCCAACTCCTCTAAGTCAGCCTCCGGCGATTCGTACTTGAGCTTCATGATCTTCGCCGCGTCGATCACGGACCCGCCGCCCAAAGCAATGATTTGATCCGCTTTGTAGAAATTGAGCGCCTCCACTCCCTGCATCACGACCTTGACTTCGGGCTCCGCATCAGGAATGACGGACACATGAACGAGAGTTTCCGGTGGAATGTGGCGACGGACAGTATCTACATGGCCGATCTGTTCCATGGCCGGATTGGTGATGATGACGGTGGAGCGCGACGGGAAATGGCGCACATTCTCCACCGCGTTCATATTGAAGTAAATCTGATTGGGAACTCGGAACCACATATGGGCTTGTGTCCTTCGCGCCACGCGTTTGATGTTGAGGTAGTTGTACACATTTACGTTATCGGTGGTGCTGTTGCCTCCACCGGTCCCGCATCCGAAGGAGAAGGTGGGCACCATGTCGTTGTAAACGCCACCCAGCGCTCCGATTGATCCCGGCGAATTGACAATGATCCGGCCCGCGTTCATCACCTCACCGAACTTTTGAATGATCTCGTCGTTGCGCGAGAAGATGACCGCCGTATGTCCGATCCCGCCGGCATGATTCACGTCGACGCATACTGTGAGCGCCTCATTGACCGATTTCGCCCGATAGACGGCGAGCACGGGGAACAGCTTCTCGACTGATAAGGGATGTTCGGGACCTACACCTTGAATCGGTGCAATCAGGAGCTTGGTCTTCGGCTTCACCGACAGGCCGACCATGCGGGCGATATCGGTGGCTTTCTGACCGACTGCCATGGGCTGCATGTATCCGGTCTTGGGATCGATCACCGTGCGTCCCAGCAGTTCCGTCTCTTTCTCGTTGCAGATGTGCGCGCCCAACTCCGAAAATTTCTGCAGCACGGAGTCATAAATCTCATCATCGATCACTACCGTCTGCTCGGAGGCGCAAATGGTTCCGTTATCGAAAGTCTTGGAGGTGATGATGTCCACCACGGCCATGTTCAGGTCTGCCGTTTTTTCCAGATAGACCGGCGTGTTGCCGGGCCCTACACCCAAGGCTGGTTTGCCGGAGCTATAGGCGGCTTTCACCATGCCCGGCCCACCCGTGGCATCGATCAGGCCAACGTCTTTGTGCCGCATCAGGTAGGCATTGTCTTCCAGGGTCTGCGATTCCAGGCAAGTGAAAACGCCTTCGGGCGCGCCGTGCTTCACCGCCGCCTCATACATGATCCGTACGGCCTCGTAGCAACAGTGCCCGGCGCTGGGATGCGGACTGAATATGACCGCGTTCCGCGTCTTGATGGCCATGATGCATTTGAAGAGCACCGTCGAAGTGGGGTTCGTAATCGGGGTGAGCGAGAAGATGACCCCGATCGGTTCAGCCACCTCCACTACACCGCGTTCCGGAAACTCGCGAATGACGCCAACGGTTCGTTTGTCCTTGGCGTAGTTGTAGACGAACTCCGTGGCCACCATGTTCTTTAGGGCCTTGTCTTCCACAACTCCAAGCCTGGTTTCCTCAATCGCAAGCCGGGCGAGATATTGAGCTTGTTCCAGTCCAGCCAGCACCATCGGTTTGACAATGCGATCGACGTCCTCTTGCGTGTATTGCGTAAAGACGGCGGCGGCGGTCCGGGCTTGGCTAACGAGTCCTTCCAGGTAAGCAATCCGTTCTTCACTGAGGCTTGCAACAGTTTCTGCCATGCTTCTATCTTCCTTTCAAATTCTCCTGCGCTTGCGCCTCAGCAGTTCCTTGGCGGTCGCCCAGTCTCAAGTTCCCAAAATGAGAAGCAGGAACTTCTTCATAATGCAGTACCTAAGACCCGGGTTGCAGTGACGAGCGAACCACTTAGGTGTGATTCCCGTTACGGGAATATGCCGCGGTCATCGCGGTGCTCTCTACCGCACCGGGCAAGGTCGTCTGGATTTGGCCGCACGATCCTGGCCTATATCGCCTGGAAAGACGCACACAAGGACAAGCAACTGACGAATCGGGACAGCTTAATTTCGGACCACGATGCGAAGCCTCATCGCTCTGCGAAGCACCGGTCATGGTCCTGGCTCACGTCGTGGAGGCCGCTCCCGTTCCGCGCCGAACTAATCCGCAGCGGACGATATGGCCTGAGGTATCGCCGTAAGGCAGCACGCAGCATTGTTAGGGCACGTTTCATCATGCGCCAATATCCGTTAGAAGGCTTAGTACGAACTCTTTTCACCCAAACAGCTTCATCAGTCCCTTCGCCGGCAGATCGGGCACGTGGAACGTGCGTCCGCTCAGCGCTTCCGCAGCGCCGTAGCCGCTGCGCACCGCACCTTCCATAGTCGAGGGCCATCCCGTCGCTGTCCAATCTCCCGCAAGAAACAGCCGGGGCCAGGGACTGACGTGTGAAGGACGAAATGCGTCGCTGCCTGGGCTAGGCGAGAACGTCGCGTGGACTTCCTTGATGACCGTCGCTTTCGTCAGCGTGGCTTCGCGCGCGACTGGAAAGAACTCTCCCAGTTCCCTGACGGCCATCTCGATAATCTCAGCTCGCGATTTCTCCACCAGCGTTTTCGACGCGCTCACCACCAGCTCCAGGTAGCTGCCGCTCTGCGGCGAATCCCTCCGCGTCGCAAGAATCTTCGACTTCTGGAACATCCACTGAATGGTGCGCTCCAGCAGCACCGCATGCTCCAAAGGCGTGATCTCGCGATCGAACCAAAGGTGTATCCCGGTAATCGGAGAGGACGTAAAGTTGCGCAACTGATCGCGCAGCCGGCCGAGTCCCGGAGCATCCGGGAGCAATTTTTCGACGCCGTTGAAAGGTGTCGCCAGAATCGCGTAGTCGGCGCGCACATCCTCGCCACCAACACAGAGCTGCATGCCATCGGCATCGGCGCGGACCGAATCCACAGCGGCCCGCATATGCACCTTGCCACCGCGCGCTTCGATGTACTCCGCCGCCGTCCCGTAAAGCTGGGAGAGCGGCACGGACGGAAGCCCCATACGGCCCGCCTCGGCCGACTTTAGAAAAGATTCGCGAAAGACTTGCGCAGCGTAGCGGACAGACATCCAGTCCAAATCTTCGTTGAGCGCGCTGACCAGCACCGGCATCCAGAAACGATGGATTGCCTTTTGCGGCTGGCCGTGACGCAAGAGCCACGACAGGAAATTTTCGCCGTCGTCCTTGGGAAGTCCGGGGACAAGTGCCATCATTGCGCGCGCGATGGCAAACTTGTCTTTCAGATCGAGGACGGAGGAATCGAGGAACGAGGGCGCAGCATGAAAGGGCGGCGGCAGCGCTCCCGGCTTCAGCGTCGAGTAGCGTCCTCCAGGAAGGATGAACGTGATCTCGTCGTACCAGCGGATTTGCTGCTCCACCCCGAGGCGGCGATAAAACTCGATGAGGTTGGTGCAGCAGCCGAGCAGGACATGCTGGCAGTTGTCTACAACTTCCGCCGTGCCGGGCAACTCGTACGAGGATGCGCGCCCACCCAGGTAGGGCCGCCGCTCAAACAGTTCAACTTGATACCCGGCGTCGGCTAGCGTGCTTCCCGCGGCCAGACCTGCGAGTCCGCCGCCAACGATGGCGACCGTCAAACGCTGCGGGTTGGGCTGGACGGCGCTCATGTCAGCCGCTTCCAAAATCCCTTACTTAACACGACCAGCTTTTCCGCGGTGCTCAACCGGACCCGCTCCGAGAAGACGTCGTAGTTGCGTGCTGCGATCTTCTTCAGCAGCCGCCGATAGATCTCAACCAGCGTCCACAATGCTGGCTGGCTCTCTTCGTCGATCAACGGCAGCAATTCGTCCGCCGCGCGATAGAATTCCCGCGCGCGCTCGGCTTCGAACTCGAGCACCGGGCGCAACGACGCCAAGGCGGTGCCGTTGGTCAGCGAGCGGGCCTCGACTCCGAAACGTGCCAGATCTTCCTTCGGCAGGTACACGCGCCCCATCTCGGCGTCTTCTTTCACGTCGCGAATGATGTTGGTAAGCTGAAAGGCAACCCCGGTTTGCTCCGCCAGCTTTTCGGCGCGCGGGTCGCGATAGCCAAAGATGCGAATACAAATCAAACCGACGACCGACGCCACGTGATAACAGTAGTCGTAAAGCTGATCGAAGGTGTCGTACTGAAGTTGCGCAGTGTCCACGCCCGGCGCGGGTTTCGGGGTAATGCCCTGCTGGGGCACGTCCATCGCCGTACCCTGCACCAGCTTTTCCAGCAGCTCGAGCGGTATGTTGTATGACTTCTGTGCATCTGCCAGAGCAAACAACACCGGATCATCGGTGCGCTCGCCCTCGACCACACGGCGCAGCCCATTGATCCATTCATCCAGCTTTTCGCGGCGCTGCTGGGCTGGGATGGAAAGGTCGTCAGAGATATCGTCGGCATGACGCATGAAGGCATACACAGCCGACATGGCGTTGCGCTTAGGTGCAGGGAGAACCAGGAAGCCGTAATAGAAGTTCTTAGCGGCGGAGCGCGCGATATGACGACAAACTCCGTAGGCGGCCCGCAACTGTAGCGGGTGTTCGTTCACAACAGCTTTCCCGCGGCGGCCCGCGCCAGCAGCCACAACTTGCGCGGCTTGGAGATTACGGGGCGCCGCGTCAGCACGTCGTACCTTTGCCGCTCGATGGCATTCAGGATCTCCAGCCCGCCACGGCTGAACAATTCGATGTCCAGCGCCAGGTGTTTATCCACCATCCCTGCCAGCGGCAGGCCCATCTGAAACCACTCACGGGCACGGGCGACTTCAAACTTCATCATCTCCAGAAATGCATCCGTCGCGCGACGTTGCGCGATGTTATCTTCCGTCACGCCGTACTTCGCAAGATCGTCCAGCGGAAGATAGATCCGCCCTTTGCCGTAATCGATGGCAACGTCTTGCCAGAAGTTCGCCAATTGCAGGGCGGTACAGGTGAAATCGGAGAGCTTCTGCCGTTCCGCATCGCGATAGCCGCACAAGTACAGCACGAGATGTCCGACGGGGTTCGCCGAATATTGGCAATACCCCAGCACATCGGCAAATGTTTGATATCGAGGGGTCGTCTGGTCCTGGCGAAAGGCCCGCAGCAGATCGGAAAATTCGTGTTGCGGAATTTCCAGTTCGCGCACCGTCTGCCGCAGAGCGACAAAGACCGGATGCCTGGGTTCTCCGGAGTAACACTGCTCCAGTTCCGCTTCCCATTGATCGAGCAGTAGCAAGGATTGTTGCGGATCGCCTACTTCGTCGCCTAGATCGTCCGATATCCGGCAGTACGCATAAACGTTGTAGAAATGCTGATGTAGATGTTTGGGTAGGAACCAGGTTACGACCGAAAAATTCTCGTAATGCGAGTGCGCCAGCTGCGAACAAAATTGCTGCGCTTCCTTGAGCGACGGCGCCAGTTGAGGAATGGCATACTCCGCCGGCAAAGACTGCCAGCCAACCGAAGCATCCATTCTGAGCTGCGGGGGAGATACGTGATTGTCGGTCGGAACAGAGGACATGCGATTCGATATGCACTCTCTACCGGAGTCAGGGGGTTACGTGCAGCTTAACCAGCACTTAAGGCGCGTGGTAGTGTTCCGAAAGAGGATCTTACGGTACTCGTTCAGCGATGGGGCTGTTCGCTCTTGCCCTCTCTTTTTCTTCCGCCTGACGATTGCGCAAATATTCCTTCTTCGCCTTGAAGCCTTGCCGAATCATCCACGCCATAGCCAACAGGAACGCCGCCCAAGGAAGGTAAATCATACGTCAAACCTCATTCCGTCGCGGTTCGCTTACGTTCCCGGGATGATGGCCGTCTTGATGTCGCCGTTGCGATTGAGCATGTGCCGCAATACCTGCTGCAAGCGCGAGAGAGGGGCTTCGCCGGTGATGTAGTCCGTTCCCTTGATCTTGTTCTCGCAGATCAGGGCGAACGCTTTGCGCACCGTCTCTGGCGTGTGATGGAACGTGGCCTTCAGCGTCAGCTCGTTATAGTGCAGGCGTTGCGTGTCCAAGGCAACCGTGGTCCCGCTGGCGCAACCGCCGAAGAAGTTGACGGTGCCGCCTTTGCGCACCATGTCAATGGTCCACTCCCACGCTTGCGGGCGGCCTACCGCCTCGATGACCACATCGCAACCGCGTGCTTCGGGAGTAAGCTTGCGCACTGCCTTCACCGGATCGTCCACGACCGAGATCTGGACTGTGCTGTCAGCTCCCACGCGGCGAGCGGCACTCACTTGCGATTCACGTTTCACTACCGAGATCACGTTGCAACCGGTCAGCTTCGCCACCTGCACGAACATCAAGCCGATGGGACCGGCGCCGATCACGGCCACGGAGTCCCCAATCTCCATTTTGGTTTCGTGCAAGCCGCGCAACACGCAGGCCAGCGGCTCAACCATGGCCGCATCCTCGAAGCTGACGTGCTTCGGGATGGCCAGCATGTTGGTTTCTACGATGCGACGCGGAATGCGAATGTACTCGGCATAGGCGCCGTTGTTGAACAGCAAGTCCGAACAGAGGTTCTCCTGGTGCTTCGAGCAATAGAAGCATGTGCCGCAAGGGGCGGAATTCAGCGCCACTACCCGCATACCTTTGCGAAAACCTTTAACATTGGGCCCAACCTCTTCGATGACACCTGCCAATTCATGACCAAACAGGGCCGGAGGCACAATCATGCGCGCATGATAGCCGCGCTGATACACCTTGAGATCGGTGCCACAGGTCAGTGCCACTTGCACCTTAACCAGCACTTCCCCTTCACCCAGCGTGGGAATCGGCACCTGCTCGATCTTGACGTCCTCTTTGCCATAGAGAACCGCCGCTGTCATTTGTCTGGTCACTTATTGGTCCTTCCATAAGCTGCCCGGCTGAATAACCACCTTCATGGAGTCCGGTTTGGGATGGGCAGCCAAATCCAGCGCCTCGACGGATTCGGCCAGCGGAAAGCGGTGACTGATGAGCCGCTCTAATTCCATTTCCCCGCTAAACACAAATCGTGCTGACTCTTCCTGCAAATCCACGGAAGCGCTGTACGACCCCAAAAGACTCTTTTCATCGACGCAAACCGCCCCTGGATCGATCATTGCCTCACCGCGCTGCGTTTGCGCGAACAGCAGTACCCGCCCGCCAGGACGCGCAGCGTCTATGGCTAGCCGAATTAAAGCGTTGCCGGCTACTGCAAGTATGACCGCATCCGCCCCTCGGTCCTCCGTCAGCTCTTTGATGGCCCTTACGGTTTCGGAGGTAGAAGCGTCAATGTTTTCGTTCAGGCCGAACGTATGAGCTATTGTATGCCTCTGAGGAAACAAATCGGAAGTCCTTACCCGCGCCCCGCAACGGCGCGCCAGCACTCCAAGCATGATGCCGATCGGCCCCTGGCCGATTACCAGCACCGATTCCCCGGGCGTAAGTCTCAGCGTTTCAATACCTTTCATGCAGGTATTTACGGGTTCAATAAAAGCAGCCTGCTCGAAGGAGACGCCTTCCGGAATACGAATGACTCCCTTGCGAACGATCCACTCCATCACCCGAACGTATTCGGCAAATCCCCCTCCGCTGGGCTCATAGCCTGCGGTCGCGCCGACTTTCTTGTAGGTGGGACATTGGGCGAAGACCTTGTGCCGGCAGTAGTAACATTCGCCGCAGGGGATGTGGTGGAACACCATCACGCGATCGCCGAGTGCGTACCCAGCAACATCTTCGCCGAGAGCAGCAACCACTCCGGTGGTTTCATGGCCAAATATCCGCGGGGCGGAATGGGAACCAGTTGCAATCTTCTTGAGATCGGTGCCGCAGATGCCGCAGGTGTGCACTCGAACCAGGATTTCACCCGAACCGATCTTCGGGACCGGAACGGTCTCCAGCCGGACATCGTTAACGCCGCGATAAACGGCCGCCTGCATCGTCGCCGGGATCGCTCGCTGCCCGGCGGCAGTTCCGAATTGTGTGGCAACCGACATTCTGTTTTGCCCGGCGGCTCAGGCCAGGAAAGCGTTCTCCTCTCGCGAAGAGGCTGAATACTCTCTAATTAGATGTTCCAGTTCACGGCATAGGTTCGTAGATGCGATAGCGGTGTTGGCTCGTATCTTAACCAACACCGGCCACCATTTCGGTCGCAATGCGACATAGAAAAGGAACCGGCCGTTGGAGAACCTTCCGCTCTTGTCAATAAACCGCATCAGCGGTGGCATCGCAAATCCGGAGTCATCGGAAATTGATTTCACGGCAGCGAACTCCAGGCCACGCTCTTTGGCGACTTGCGCTACCGCGGCGCCCTCCATGTCCACCACGTCCGCTCCGTATTTCGTCAACAGCTCCTGCTTCTGGAGCGCATCGCTTACATCCTGTAAAGTAGCCAGCACCCACCCGCTGCCGCTCGTCGAGTAGCGGTCGCCGGAGGCGACATTTACCACTTCGCGGACGCGCCCCACGTCGCCCACCTTCAGCCTGGGCGAAATCGCTCCACCAATTCCCGCCGAGAGCAAAAGTCTCGGTTGAGCATACTCGATCGCGGTTTCTGCCGCGCGGCGAGCGCACTTTTCGCCAATGCCGCCGACCACAACAACGGCCTGCGGCAACTCGAACAGCGCAAGGCCGTCAACCTGCTGCGACTGCATCTTCCCCAAGAGAGGCGCCAGTTCCACGGACATCGCGGCCACAATCGCGATGGGCTTACGCGCCATAGCCGTTAGCCTGGAACCAGTCCACCGCCCGTCGCAAAGCGCCATCGACCGGCCCGGGATTCCAGCCCAGCTCGCGCTCCGCCTTCGCGCTGGTGATAAACATCTTCTTGCGTCCCATGCAGACCGCGTCCAACGTGACTCGCGGCTCACGCCTCATAATCGTACCGCTAACTAGCGTATCCACTACACCCGTCGCGTACGCCACCGCGTAAGGCAACTTCATCTTTGGCGAAGGCAGACCCGTAATCGCCGCCAATTTATCCAGGATCTGTTTCAACGTCAGGTTCTCACCACCGAGGATATAGCGCTCACCTGGCACTGCTTTTTCCATCGCGAGCAAGTGTCCTTGAGCGCAATCCACGACGTCCACCAAATTTAGTCCCGTATCCACATAGGCCGGGAATTTACGCCGCAGGAAGTCAACCACGATCCGGCCGGTGGGCGTCGGCTTGATATCGCGCTCGCCGATAGGAGTCGTCGGATTCACAATCACGACGTTTTGTCCGCCGCGGGCCGCCTCGATCGCAAGCTGTTCCGCCATGAATTTGCTGCGTTTGTAATCGCCAATCATGTTGGATAGCGTGACCGGCGTTTTCTCGTCGGTAAGACGGCCGTTGTTGCCGAAGCCCATGGTGGCAACGCTGCTGGTATAAATAACCCGCCGGACGCCTGAATCTCTCGCCGCTACCAGGACGTTCCGGGTACCTTTCACGTTGGAGTCGTAGAGTTCCTGACCGTTGCGCGCCCAGAGCCGGTAGTCCGCGGCTACATGGAAGACGAACTCACAGCCCGACATCCCGGACCTCAGCGACTGGGCATCCCGCAGATCGCCAAGAACGCGCTCCGCCGGCAGGTCGGCAATGTTGTCGATACGGCTGGTGGGACGCACCAACAGCCGCAACTCCGCGCCTCCGGAAAGCAGTTGCCGTGCGACGTGGCTTCCCAGAAATCCGGTCGCGCCTGTAACAAAACATTTCATGCGAGTTCAATTTCCGGAACGTTTAGGGCGTTCTTCAAATAGCTCCTTCCGGCGATAGGCGACATATGACAGCGTCCTCAAGAGGGGAAACTGCTCCGGAACGGTCGAACAGAGTCCCGCTTGCGGGACAAAAGAGCTTAGCCCAGCGCTTCAGCGCTGGGTATGCAGCATGCAGAATCGGAGTGCCGTAGGCACGGCAGAGACGGCGATTTGTGCCGTCCCTACGGGACTCATGTTTCAAATACAACGCCAACTATGTATGGATCCGAGTTGTCTCCCAGGGATTGGTAACCGGGATTCCCCACACGCTGAAATCCTTTACGTTCCGAGTGGCGACGGTAAGGTCATGATGCTTTGCCGTTGCTGCGATGAGGCCGTCGATGATGGCCAGCGTGGTCCCTCTGAGCTGTGCTTGGCCGGCCATTGCACCCCAGATTTCCGCAATTGCCCCAGTGATCGGCAACAGACGATTCGCAAATCGGGCAGACAGCTCGCCGTCCAGCCATTGTTCCAACTGATCGCGCTTCTTCCCCGCAGGCAAAAGCGTCACTCCCTTGCGAATCTCCCCGAAGGTAAGGACGCTTAGGTGGAGTGTGTCTTCATTCTGAGCGTCCACCCATCTCTTTACCCTCACATCCGGCGGCCAAGGCCGGCTGTACTCGGAAATTACGTTGGTATCGAGCAGGAAACTGCTCATAGCTCGATGTCCCGGCCCGGATCTTTATCGCGCTCCAGATCAATCCCGGAACCGGCCAGGGGCGACTCCATCAGAAACTCGGAGAGAGTTTGTTTGCGCTGTTGACGCTCGGCCGGTTGCGCCGCCTGTTCCAGCAGGATGGCGGCATAGGCCGGCACGTCCATGCCGCGAGCGGCGGCCTGGGCAGTCAGTTCGGCCTCCAACTCAGGCTTGATGTCGAGCGTGATGGTCATCGTCGCAGCTCCTCCTGGCCAGTATAGCCATTTTTTCAGGGTCGCAGAAAGCACGACTGCCACAACCTTCTCACCGGTTTTTGGCGAGAAGGTGGGAGCCTGCGTTGGTCAATGGCTACGCTGGTCTCTGCGCGCCACGCGCAACTGCTCTTCTTGCGAGGCCGCCGACGCTTTTGCGTACGTGGTCAGTGCAAGCAGCGGGAAGTATTGCCGGTACATGTAATACATCAGGTAAAACACTCGCGGAAACCCAGTGCCGGTGTAGAGCGTTTCATCCCACGAGCCATCCCGGCGCTGCGTCTTCAGCAGATAGGCGATACCGTGCTGCAGCGAGTCGTTGCGGGTGTCATTGGCGGCGAGCAGTCCCATCACCGCCCACGCAGTCTGCGAAGGCGTGCTCGGGCCAACTCCCTTGGTATTGGGATCGTCGTATGAATCGCAAGTCTCGCCCCAACCGCCATCGGGATTCTGCATCATGCGCAGCCACTCCACGGCCTGCAGCACGAAGGTTTCGTGATAATCCACGCCAACTGCCTCCAGGCCCCGCAGCACCTGCATGGTCCCGTAGATGTAGTTCACGCCCCAGCGTCCGAACCAGGAGCCGTCAACTGCCTGCTCATGCTTGATGAACTTGAGCGCGCGCCGTACCGGCTCGTCCTTCAACGAGTAGCCATAACTCGCCAGGCATTCCAGCACGCGGCCGGTGACATCGACCGTCGGCGGATCGAGCATCGCGTTGTGGTCGGCGAAGGGGATGTTCTGGAAGACCATGCGGTCGTTGTTCTTGTCGAACGACGCCCAGCCGCCGTTCTTGCACTGCATGGACAATATCCAGTCCAGTGCGCGTTGCGCCGACTTGGTGTGATAGCTCTCGTTGCTGGTCTTCACCCGGCTGAGAGCCAGCATCACCTGCGCGCTGTCATCCACGTCGGGATAGAACTCGTTGTTGAACTCGAAATACCAGCCCGCCGGCGCTGCCTTGCGGTTCTTCACGCACCAGTCGCCTTTGCGAGTCACCTGCTTCCGCAACATCCACTCGCAGGGCCGCACCAGGCGAGGATCGTTGGCCGCCACTCCGCTTTCCGCCAGGGCAAACACGGCATACGCAGTGTCCCACACCGGCGACATGCAGGGTTGCATGCGGAAGGTAGTCTCTTCCTCGATGCCGAGCTTTTCAAATTCATCCATCGCTCGGATGACTTGCGGATCGTCCAGCGAGTAACCCAGACAGCGCAACGCGATAATGGAATTCATGATGCCGGGATAGATTGCGCCCAGGCCATCGCTCATCTCCATGCGCTCCAACATCCACTTCTCCGCGACCTTCAAGGCGCGCGCACGCAGCGGACGAACATGGATCTGCTCGAGGAAGTGAATCAGGCGATCCAGCACCAGGAAGAAATTGCGCCAGCTCACCAACTTTTTGGCCCAATGCAAGCGCAGCTGGGTCCGGGTACGTCCGCCGACAAAGAGCTCGTCAATTCCCTCTTCCGCGGGAATCTTCTTGAACGGCTTCTTGGCGTACGCGATGGAGAGGGGCACCAGAATGGCGCGTGACCACGATGAGATTTCGTAGATGTTAAACCAGAACCACTTGGGAAACAGGACGATCTCGGGCGGAATTGCCGGGACGGCGTCGTAATCATATTGCCCCAGGAAGCACAGATAAATCTTCGTAAAGGTATTGACCTCAGTCACGCCGCCCAAGGCGAGAATGCGCTCGCAGGCCTTCTGGAGCTGAGGATGATCGGCACTGTAGCCGGCCATTTTCAGCGCGAAATAAGCCTTAACAGATACGCTGATGTTGGAAGGGCCATCGTTGTAAATCGGCCAGCCACCGTCCGGATTTTGACGATTCAGGATCTCGGTGGCGCACTTCTGGGTTCGCACGGGATCTTCGGTACCGAGAAGGCGATGCAGCAGGATGTAATCGGAAACCAGGGTTGTGTCGGCGCCCAGTTCGCCACACCAGTAGCCTTCGTCCTGGTCCTGGAGGGAGAACAGGTATTGCCGCGAAGCATCGACGGCGGCGGCCACCCGGCTCTTGATGTCATCGATTTTGCCGAAGCGCACTTCGGCAGGATCGGAAGAATCTGACATTCCCTCTCTACTCCGCCATGGCAGGCGCAGCGCCAATGGCCTCGACGATCTCGGAGGGTAATCCGAAGCGCACATGCTCCGGCATGACTTCGATTTCACGCATATTGGTGAAACCCTGCTCTTCCAGAAAAGTCACGGCCTCTTGCACCAAGATCTCCGGGGCCGAGGCTCCGGCCGTCAAACCCACCGTATTGACGTTTTCCAGCCACTCCGGCTTGATCGAGCGATAGTTCTCGATCAGATGGGATTGCGCACCCAGATTGCGGGCAACTTCAACCAGGCGGTTGGAGTTGGAACTGTTGTCCGAGCCGACAATCAGGAGAAGATCACATTCGCCGGCCACCTCCTTCACCGCCGTTTGCCGATTCTCGGTGGCATAACAAATGTCCTGCGCGTGCGGCCCCTGAATGTTGGGGAACCTCTTCCTGAGCGCCGCGATGACATGACCGGTTTCGTCGAGACTCAGCGTGGTCTGCGTCAAATAAGCGACCCGGTCAGGATCGGGAACGTGAAGGTCATCCACGTCCTCGGGCGAGTCCACCACCTGCGTAACCGCCGGCGCTTCGCCCAGCGTGCCAATGACTTCATCGTGGTCCCGGTGGCCGATCAGGATGAGTGAATAGCCCTCCCGCGCAAACTTCACTGCTTCCACGTGGACCTTGGTGACCAGTGGGCAGGTGGCATCAATGACCCGTAACTCGCGCAGCTTGCTGGCGTCCCGCACCTCGGGGGCGACCCCATGCGCGCTGTAGATGATCCGCTCGCCAGAGGGGACTTCTTCGACGCTGTCCACGAAGATGGCACCCTTGGCGCTCAGTTCGTCCACTACGTAGCGGTTGTGGACGATCTCTTTGCGCACATAAATCGGCGCTCCGAATGTCTCCAGGGCTATGCGAACAATGTCGATGGCGCGTACTACCCCGGCGCAGAAGCCCCGCGGCTTCAATAAAAGTAAGGTTTTGGCGTCACTTTGAGTCATTGCTTTTATGCTGTCCAGTATACGGGTAGAAACCCAAATTCCCCACACTTACTCTATTGTATGTAACAGCGCTGGGAATCACAAAGGTAACGACCTGAGATGGCTCAATTTAGCCGCGTGCGGCGCAAATTTCGCAGCCAATGGCAACGGCGCAAAGTGAGTCTCCACGGTGCGATGCCGGGAGGGGCGCAAAGGTTGCGGGCAGCCACCTGTACAGGCTGCGCGTAAAACTGTTGTGGCCGACGCCTCTACAGGCTGCGCGTAAAACTATTGGAAAGACTTTTGTTGGGAGCCCCCCTGCTTCAGCAGGGGGAGCTGGACTTTAGAGCAGTTCCTTAGAAGCTATATCCGAAAGTGAGGGGAGGCAGTAGGCTGCAGATGGCGATCTCCGCAAGCCCAGCCATGCCACGACCATATTC
>Ga0208587_1000606_pt1 | contig 19686 bp, 14 predicted proteins | sample NGESurdeep092012_7_FD_184472 | JGI IMG/M metagenome (GOLD analysis project Ga0208587, IMG submission 184472) | Arctic peat soil microbial communities from Barrow, Alaska - NGEE Surface sample 210 deep-092012 (SPAdes) | ecosystem: Environmental > Terrestrial > Soil > Wetlands > Peat ...
CCTCGCATTCAAATCGCGGCAAGCCAGAAATGACTTCAACTTATTGCGCAGCTAATACTTGCAGCCAGCACCTTGTAACTTAACCGGACAGCAGTGAATACATATAGGAAGGGCACGTTGAATGGCACCCAAGTCACGACTATAACGACAGACAAACAAGCGCAATAGGTAGGAAAGACATGCGTAGAGCTATAATCCATGTATTTGGTCTCGCGATATTCGCCTCAGGCATTTTGGGCTGCTTTAAGTGCGTTGCACAAGCTCCGCCGACGCTTGAGGCAGAACTTAACCGCTACGGAGTTCCGCTCACAGCAGAAAGCCTGCACTCGGCTCTGAGAGACGAAAGACCAGAGGTGAGAAGCTTGGCTGCCAGTGAACTCGCGTCAATGAAAGACGCAAGATCGGTGCCGCTTATTGTGCAAGCTTTGGAGGGGGAGAAGAACGCACAAGTCAAATTTAACATGGCCGCAGCATTGCTGTCGCTCCATTCCACCGCTGGTACGACGGTGCTCTCAGATATTTGCGACGATAAATCGGAGCCTAAGGGGCACCGCCTGGATGCTGCGTCAAGGCTGGTCAACGCGGGAGATTTTCGATGTTTATCCTCGATCCTGGACATCATGGAGATGACGAGGGACTCCTCGCTCAAGGCTTCGGCCTTGTTGATCGTCGCGCATGTGAAGCCTGTGCCAGCTTCCTTTGTCCCAAGGATTCACGTTGCATTGCTGGCCAGTTTACAAGACCAAAATTCTGCCGTCCGGCAAGACGCTAGTAAATGCATCGCCGCGGTGGGTGACAAAGCTGCTATATTTTATTTGCAAACAGCGATTGCGAATGAATCGGACGAATCGACACGCAAATATATGGAACAATCTCTGAGTACTTTAGAAAGGGAACCCTGAAGTCTTGTCAAACATCGAGTTGGTGGGTGGCCCAGGCAAGGTACATAGGGGTGGCGGGTGGCCCGGGTGGGATCTTTGTCGCGCAAGTGAGCGACTCCAGTGACCCCGCCGATACGGTCACTAAAATGTTTGAGATCGATATAGCTGGAGGCGGCGGTTGCTCACCACAGCGCCCCACACGACGCGGTGACCGTGCGGCACCGCACCGAGCATCTCATCAGTTTTTCCTGACGAGGCTTCAGCCGGCGCTACCGGCCAAAGCGTCACTATATATGGTTGCTACAATACAAACGACTATGGCAGCGTAGGTGCGCTAACGATTAACCTACCATCGGCCTTTACAGATGCAACTGATCCCATCACGACCGCCGTTTCAGTTCAAGAGCTCGTGAACATAGCTTCCGATGCTCAGCTCGGCACAAATCAAATATCTGTACACCAATCGCTCGACGGGTGTGAGTGGAATACAAACCAATTGCCATATTATGTGACTCCATCGAAGCCAGTGATCACTGGGCCGGATACGGTGTGGTGGTTCAACGGCAAGAATCCAGATCAAAGTGGACATCCAACTCAGATAACGTTAAGCACAAGCGCCGGCAGTACAACATCCTGGACCGTAATATCGGGGAGCTCCAGTGTCGTCCTATCAGCAGTTGGAAACACCGCGACGCTGACCAGCAGCGGCCACGAGTTCAGTCAACATTTAGGGGATGTCAAAGTCACCGTCACAGTTGACGGTGTCACATCAGACCCATTCGGAGTCACTAGCCGGACACCGACAACGCTCAAGAACCCCACTAACATTAACAGGCCTTGCACTCTGGAAGGTAAAGAAGGTTGGGAACGCGAGTTGCATTACAGAGTTACTGACAACTTTAACGATCTGGTAACCAATGCTGGGGCAAATGAGGCTTGGTCCGGCACTCCCGTGTGGCCGGCACCGGACTCCGTAGGAGGATCTGCTGGCGATGGTACATTTACGGATACAATCTTTGTTTGTGCGAAGCCGCCCGATGGCCTAAGTCCTATGCCTCAAAGCCCACAGGATCCTCTCGGTACAACATTAGTTGATACTCTTAGTCAAACCTGGTGCTCGGGGGCACAGGATTCCAATGAATGGGGCACCGCATGCCAAGGTGTTCAGCTTCAAAATGGAACTGTTAAGCATTTTCTGGATCATGCTGAAGTTACAGTTCCGTAAGGAGAGTATCATGAAAGCGCGCATTAGTGTCCGCGCCGTAGCTGTCTTGTTGACTCTCTCTGCAGCGTCTATGTTGCACGCCAAAGTAATGCCTTCTTGGGGATCAGAGTCGGTACCCCAGCTTTTTGCTAAGTCCAGCCTAGTGTTCAGCGGTCAAGTAGGTACCGTTTCACAGACCGAACAGACAGGCAGCGACGGGGATGGCCCTAGCAGACTATTATTACGGGTCACGGCAACAGTAAAGGTGGACCGTCTGTATAAGGGAGATGCGTCTGGTGCTGCCGTAGCAATTACCTACGACCGCCCTGCTGATGATGTGTGTGCGGTTTCCTTTTGCATAACACTAAAGACTGGCGAATATGGCCTTTTCTTCGTCACTGGGGTCGGAAACAACTATCAGCTGGTTGATGCTCATTTTGGACGGTGGTCGGTGTCACGATCACATCCGGTGCCCCAGAAGCCGGGACTTTCTGGTCTTGAGTCGGATCTGATTGCGGGGTTGTCCGACAATGATGAGAGGGATCTCTTGGACACCGTTGAATTACTTGGAGGCTTTGACCGCCTTGATTCGACACAACCCTTGTTAGATGTACTTCCGATTGCGAGTCAAAGAGTGAAGGCCGCAATCTATGTTGCTTTGCTACGCCAGCGCGACTATCGTAGGTTATTGAATATTGCTGCAAATGTGGAGAGAGCGAGTCGAGACACCCAAGTAAGCATATTGCAGGATCGAATACTATTCTATATAGGGGAGATTCATACCGCGGCAGCAGTTCCTGTACTACTTACACTCGCCACAAGTCGGTCAGATCAGCTTCGGGAGTCGGTCATTCATGCCTTGCGTCAAACAGGTAGCCCGACAGGCGTTCCAGCGCTCATCGCAGCCCTAGATGATCCCATTGAGGTGATCCGATACGATGCTGTTCTCGGATTGGCCACGATTGAGCGGAGACCAAATCTTGCACCCTCAGTTGACGCTTTCGAAAGAGATGCTCAAATATACATTGACGCATGGAAGTCATGGTGGCTAGAGTCGGGTCGCGCGCGCTACTCCGGTGCTACCCAGGGACAGAAGAGACCCTAATCCAAAGCCGGGTGCCCCGTCCAAGCTGCTTTTGCTTGGGCGGGGATTTTCTTTGCCGGGACTCGAACTCAACTCGCCCCTGCCAGCAGCATCCGCGCTAAAATATCGCGATGGCTGACTCGCTGTATTTGAGCATCTGGTTTCCCAGCTTTCGCGAAGGCGAGATGATGCCGCGCGCGGTGAGCGTCCTGCGGCAATTCCCTTTCTCGCCGGTGCGCGAGGGCATCACCTACTTGTCGGTGCATCCGGTGGCGTGGTCAGAACCGACTGTGTTGGAACGCCGCTTCACTCCGGGTATCTCGCCCGAGGAAGCCGCCGAGGTGGCCAGCGAATTTGTGCATGACGACTTCGCCTTTGTCTTCGAGGCGTTTTGGGACCTGTGGGTGCCGAACGAAGACGAGAACGGCGAGAGTTGGGTGCAGCGGCCAGTTGCGGTGCGCTTTCTGGTACACGGGGCTCAATTTGACGAGGGCATTTACAGCGAAGATGGGCATGTCGAGGTTGACTTTGGACTGGACACGTCGTTCGTGTACGAAGGACTAGAGTTTTCGCCGTTCGTCGAAAAACACCTGCGCGCCAACATTGCCAAGCTGGTCGCCTTCTCCGCGGCCGTCGAAAAGAATTGCGCGCTGAGCGGACGCGTGTTGTGGTCGGAGTCGGAGGAGAGCCTGGCCCAGAAGCTGATCGCCAAGTTGCAGCAGACGCAGTAGGTGGCAGCTTTGAGGTGTCATCTTGAGCGCAGCGCCCCCAAAGAATTTTCGACCTGCTTTTTTTCGGGGGGGGTCCCCAACGAGCGCCGCCTTTGCGCTCGTTGGGGTGATTGTGCGGGTCGGGCGGGCGCGGAGTCGAAGGACCCCTATATCCGGAACAATCTCCTGGATTCCTGCCACGGTAGGGGTTCTTCGCTTCGCTCAGAATGACACCAAGGAACGGGTTCACTCACTCGGCACGCGTTTTCACCACTCCCTCACTCGGGATGAGAATCAACACCCTGCGTAGCTGCCACAGCGCCCAGCTCAAAGCTGCCAGGCCCGCACCCCAAAGAGCCAACGTCACATTGACCGCCCAGCGTGGAGCTTCTCCGACTCGGCGCAGCAAAAAAGGCAGGAAGTTCCAAGTGTCGATGTGGACGTAGTCCCAAGGGTCGTAGGTCATCGAATCGTTGCTGAGTCCCCACGCGTGCATCTTTCCCAACGCAAAGGCCGCGATGTTTTTGAAGCGCAGGAAGACCACGAACGTCGGGTGTCCCAGCGTGTCCTCCTGGTAGATTTCCAGCGGCAGCCAGAAGGCGAGCGAGGCCAACTGGATCGCAGTGCTGACCACGATCAGGCCGATTCCCATCCACCACACCAGCTTTCCCACCGACGCACGCGCGCGCAACAACAGAGGCACCGAGATGAACGCGGCCAACTCCACCGCGGTAGAGACGTAACGGTCGCCCCAGGCGAAGTCGCCGCTCCACACCGTGTATCGCGCATAGAAGCCGATGTAGCCCAGGAGCAAGAGAAAGGCCGTGATCAAGTACGCCCTGACGTCAAAACGAAAATGCTTCCACGCGACCACCGCCAGAACAATCGTCAGCAGCAGCAGAGGGTCAAAGAGGAAGATCGATTTCTCCGGCATGATCAGCGGCCCGAGAAAGCCCACGTGGAACGGAACTTCCCATGGATAGTTCGCTGGCAGCGATGGATTCAGCCGCCTCTGCTCCTGGCCGGCAATGGTGATGTAGTTCGTGAACAGCGAACCGAAACGATAGAGCTGGTACAGCCGATCAATCAGTCCGAAGATTGCATAGACCGGCAATGCCGTCTTAAGGTAGGTCAGGAAACGCTGCCACAGCGCGCGGCCTCGCACATTCTCCATCCACAGGACTAGAACCAGAAACACGCCTCCGGCGATCAGATCGAGACCAGTGGTCAGGCGGGTCAGCAGGTTGAGCCCGAAGGCAAGCGAACCGATGAGCAGTGCGCGTCCGCTCCCGCTTCGAAGCCACTCGTATTGAAATGAGAGACCGGTCAGGGTTAGCAGCATGATGTAGTTGTTCTCCATCATGTTCTGCGTGTAGTGCAGGTGCGTGGTGCAGAACAGCAGAGCCAGCACGCCGGCAACGGACTGTTTGACGCTGAACCCCAACTGGCACAGAAAGCGGAAGCAGATCATCGCCGTAAGAACGTTGACCAGGGTGTTGGTGGTGTAGCTGACGAAAATCGCGCGGACCGTGGGGTCGGTGTCGTTGTATGCGGCAAAGATCGGCAACTTCTCCAGGCCGGTGCCCACCACGTCCGCTGGGAACATGAGCAACGACTGCCCCATTCCATACCAGCTATAGAGCTTCCCTCCCCGGCCGTAAATGCCGAACTCGGGATACTCCTTGGGAAACACTGGAGGTTCCGACGTCCACCACGAGTGCGTCGTCTGCAGACGATGCGAGGTGTCGGACGTGCCAAGCTCACCGGATTGGATGACGAACGCACTGAGTGCCGCAATGACGATTAACAGGGATAGAGGATTGCGATACCAGCGTCGGGGAGCAGGAAGCATGCAGGAGCAATAGTAATGGAGTGGTGGAGCGGGACAAAATGGATCGATTTCATGTATCCAGCAGGTCCGGTAGTCCGATTCAGCTGTATCATTCGCTTCGGTAGTTGACAGCAAGCCTTGAAGGGGCACGGCTTCAGCCGTGCCGTAAGCTGCTGTCATTATGGTGGCTTTAGCCACTGAGGGACTTCGGTGTTTACACAAAGTGCGAGTTCCCTCAGGGGCTGAAGAGGATGTGTGAGAACTGTGTCGTCCCTGAAGGGACTCGGATCTATTTCCCACTTTACCCAGCACTCCGCCTGCGGCTCCGTGCTGGGCTAAACTGAGCCGCGCCTACCTCCACCCCAGTTCGCCCGCCACGGCGGGGCGCGAACCGGGGACCCCGGCTACGGCGCTGGATTTTCCGCTAGCAAATTCCACTGGCAAAGACCAAGTTTCGTTCTCACAAAAGCTGTTTCAGGCCAGCGTCGAGGAGGACATCCTGAAGGTCGTTTTATTCGCGGCGAACGCGGCGCTAAAGCGCCGCTCTACCCTTGCTCGCGAAAACGTTACTTGGTTCGTCCGCCTTCCATCTTTAGCTCTGCACTTGCACCTGCCTGCGCCGCCGCCAGGCGTGCAGTGAGCACGCGGAAGGGCGAGCACGAGACGTAATTGAAGCCGAGCTGCGCGCAGAACTCTACGGAGGAAGGTTCGCCGCCGTGTTCGCCGCAAATTCCGATTTTTATCGTCGGACGCGTCTTGCGGCCTTTCTCGACGGCCATCTTGAGCAATTGCCCAACGCCTTCGCGATCGAGCACCGCGAATGGATCCTGCTTCAGAATGCCCTCCGCGAGATAGGTCGGCAGGAACTTGTTGATGTCGTCGCGCGAGAAACCGAACGTTGTTTGCGTAAGATCGTTGGTGCCGAAGCTGAAGAACTCCGCTTCCTTAGCAATCTCGTCGGCAACCAACGCAGCCCGCGGCAACTCGATCATAGTTCCCACCAGATACTCGATCTTATGTTCCTTCTCGGCAAAAACTTCTTCCGCAACCCGGCGCACGATGGCAGCCTGGTTCGCCATTTCCTTCAAGCCGCCAGTTAGCGGGATCATCACTTCCGGCTTCACCTTCACGCCTTCCTTGGCGACCTTCACGGCAGCCTCGAAGATGGCGCGCACCTGCATTTCGGTGATCTCCGGATAGGTGATGCCGAGCCGGCAGCCGCGATGGCCAAGCATGGGATTGACCTCGTGCAATTGCTCCACGCGGTTCAGCAGCGTGCGCAGCTCTTTCAGCTTGGGCGATTTCGGTTTGGTGACTTCCAGCTTGCCAATTTCGACCATCAGATCTTCGCGCCGCGGCAAGAACTCGTGCAGCGGCGGATCGATGGTGCGGATGGTGACCGGAAATCCATCCATGGCGCGAAAGACGCCGACGAAGTCGTTGCGCTGCATGGGAAGCAGCTTGCGCAATGCAGTGCGGCGGTCTTTCTCGTTGTTGGCGAGAATCATGGTCCGCATGTGCGGTAGGCGGTCCTCGGCGAAGAACATGTGTTCAGTGCGGCAGAGCCCAATGCCCTCGGCGCCGAACGCACGCGCCTGGAGAGCGTCGCGAGGAATGTCCGCGTTGGCGCGCACACCCATGCGGCGGAAGGGCTCGGCCCAGCTCATGAGCTTCTGCAACTCGGGATCGTCGGGCCGGGCTGGAACCGTGTTCAACTTACCGTTGATGACGCGACCCGTTGTGCCATCGAGCGAGATCCAATCGCCCTCCTTTAGCACCTTGCCGTGAGCTCGCATCTCGCGGGCTTTCTCATCTACGTCGATATCACCGGCGCCGGCCACACAGCATTTGCCCATGCCGCGGGTGACAACCGCGGCGTGACTGGTCATGCCACCACGAGAGGTAAGAATGCCGGCAGCGACTTCCATTCCGCCAATGTCTTCGGGGGTGGTTTCGCTGCGCACGAGGATCAACTTCGCTTTGCTGTCCTTGTTGAACTTCTCCACGGCTTCGTCCGCGGTGAAGACGATCTGCCCGACCGCCGCGCCCGGCGAGGCTGGCAAGCCGGTCGCGAGCACATCAATGTCCTTGCCCTTCTCATCGAGGCTCGGGACGAGGAAGTCGTAGAGTTGGTTCGGCTCGACGCGGAAGATGGCCTCTTCCTTCGAGATCAGTCCTTCCTCGACCATCTGGATTGCGACCCGAACGGCCGCGCGCCCGGTACGCTTGCCGTTGCGCGTCTGCAGCATGTAGAGACGCCCATCCTGGATGGTGAACTCGAAGTCCTGCATGTCGCGATAGTGCTTTTCCAGCCGCGAAGTGATTTCGCGCAACTGGTTGTAGACCTCGGGCATGATCTTTTCGAGTTCAGAGATGTGGACCGGCGTGCGAACACCCGAGACTACGTCCTCGCCCTGCGCATTCATCAGAAATTCGCCGTAAAACTCCTTGACGCCGGTCGCAGGGTTGCGGGTAAAGCCCACGCCCGTTCCACTGGTCTCGCCCAGGTTGCCGAAGACCATGGCCTGCACGTTGACCGCAGTACCGAGCATGTCATCAATGTTGTTGATGCGGCGATAGGTCTTGGCGCGCTCGTTCAGCCAGGAGCGGAACACGGCATCGCGCGACATCACCAGTTGCTCGTGCAGGTCCTGCGGGAACTCGCGCTTGGTGTGCTTCTGCACGACCTTCTTGTATTCGGCGATGACTTCTTGCAGCGCCTTGGCGTCGAGGCCGGTGTCGAGCTTGGCCTTCTTCTGCTTCTTCTTGCCGTCGAACACCTCCTCAAAGGCGTGCTTGGGGATATCGAGCACGACCGAGCCGAACATCTGAATCAGTCGCCGATAGGAGTCATAAGCGAAGCGGGGATTGTTGCTGAGCTTGGCCAGCCCTTCGACCGACTTGTCGTTTAGGCCAAGGTTGAGGATGGTGTCCATCATGCCAGGCATCGAGAACTTGGCGCCCGACCGAACACTGACTAGCAGCGGATTGTCCGCGCCACCGAGCTTCTGCCCCTGTAATTTTTCCAGCCGGCGAAGTGCCTCATCCATCTGATGATTGACTTCTTTCGAGACAGCATTGGCGCGCATGTACTCGCGGCAAGCCTCGGTCTGAATGGTGAAGCCGGGAGGCACGGGGAGTCCGGCGTTGGTCATCTCGGCCAATCCGGCGCCTTTGCCGCCTAGCTCTTCCTTCATTTTTCCGTGGCCTTCGGCGTGTCCATCGCCGAAAAAGTAAACGTATTTGACTGCTTTGGTGTTTGCGGCCGCCGCGGTTTCAATCTCGGTTGTAGGAGTGCTCATGATGATGTCCTTTGCTTTTAGAAAAATTGGAGAAGAGCCTCTGCCGTCCCTAAAGGGACTCGGGTTGTTTTATGACGCCTACCCAGGGCTCCCGCCCTGGGCTAAGCTCTTTCGCCCCTTTCGGGGCTCGCTTTCGTGCTCTCGGTGACGATCTCGCTGAAATCGGCGATGGTGGAAAAATCTCTGTAGAGCTTTTGTAAAATTGCCAACCGATTTGCCCTAACGTTTTCGTCGTCCGTCATCACCATCACCTCGTCAAAGAATCTGTCCAACATTGGGCGCAAGGATGCAGTATGGGAAATGGCCAAGTCATAAGCACCATCTTCACGCCAAACCTCGTATTGGGCCCAGAGGTTGACCGCGCCACTCAACCACAGGTTTGTCTCAGCAGAGCCCATCTTCCCCATTAGAGCTTCTTCGGGACGCTCTGGAATGGATATCTTCCTTTCCTCGGCCTGCTTTAAGATATTTTTGATTCTCTTGAACGAGATACAAACAGCTTCTAGATCCCTTGCCCGGTCCGACTTTCTGGCGTTGGTAAGCGCCTCCGACCGCTGTATCGCGTCCACAATGTCGTCGCTGCCGGCGGCGAGCACGGCCTTCACTACGTCGTAGGCAAAGCCGCGGGCCTCGCGCAGGTAAAACTCCAGCCGCTCACGCATGAAGTTCGCAATGGCCTCGTCGAACTTAATCTCTTTGGAAAACCGTCTTTCGGCTTCCGAGCCTGCGTATTCTGCCCGAGCATCCGAGAAAAGCTTCTCAACCGGCAACGGCAACTTATGCTCCGCGATGATCTTTACGATGCCATTCGCCGCGCGGCGCAACGCGAAAGGATCTTTCGAGCCCGTCGGCTGCAGACCAAGCGCAAACATTCCTGCAATGCTATCCGCCTTATCGGCGATCGCGAGGACAGCTCCTTCGACAGAACGCGGAACGCTGTCGTCCATCGACTCCGGCTTGTACTGATCGTAGATGGCGTCGCCTATCGCTTCCGCGGTGGGGGCAGGAAGGATCGGATCGAGTTGCTGGGCCTTGGCGTACAAACCGCCGACGATGCCCTGCAACTCGGTGAACTCTTTCACCAACTCGGTGGTAAGGTCTGTCTTGGCAAGCAGAGCGGCCTTGTACACGACGCCGGGCCGAACCGACGAGCCAGCGCTGCGCAGCGCCTGGGAAATCAGGCTGCCCAGCTTCTGCACCCGCATGGTCTTGTCGAAGTAGCTGCCCAGATCTTTCTGGAACGTCACCGCCTTCAGCATGTCCACGCGCTGGCGCAGCGGAATCTTCTGGTCGGTCTGCCAGAAGAAGCGCGCGTCGTTGAAACGAGCGCGCAGCACGCGCTCATTGCCGTGGCGAATCAGTCCATCCGGATCGCCGTCGGTGTTCAGGACCGCCAGGAAATGAGGCAGGAGTTTGCCGTTGGCATCCTCCAGAGCGAAATACTTCTGATGGTCGCGCATCACCGTGACCAGAACTTCGTCGGCGAGCGCGAGGAACTCCGGATCGAAGTTGCCGAGCACTACGGATGGAAACTCAGTGAGATTCACAACCGTGTCGAGCAAAGATTTGTCTTCACGCCAGCGCGCGCCAGGAATCGTTCGCGTGGCCGCGTCGAGCGCCTTGCGGATACGTTGCTCGCGTTCGGCGGCACTGACTACAACCGAAGCCTTCGCTAACGTCGAAGCGTACTCCGACGGGCGATCAATCGCCAGCGGTCCCGACGACAGAATGCGATGGCCTTCGCTGGCGTGGCCGGCGCGAATGCCGGCAAACTCCAGCGGCACAACTTCAGCGTCGAGCAGCGAAACCAGCCAGCGCACCGGACGCACAAATCGCTCCGCCGATTTGCCGCGCCAATACATACTCTTCGCCCAGTAAATACCGGCGATTTCTTTAGGCAGCGACTCGGCAAGGATCTCCGCCGCCGGACGCCCTTTCTTCTGCACCGTGGCGCCCAGGTACTCACCTTTCGGAGTCGTGATCTTCTCAAGCGCATCGACAGGTACGTTTAGCTTTCGCGCGAACGCTTCGGCAGCGGGAGTTGGCGCTCCGTCTTTATAGGCGACCTTCAGCGAAGGCCCGGTGACTTGCTCAGTTATGTCCGGCTGTGCGGGGGATACTCCGGCTGCGAGTACGGCAAGGCGGCGCGGAGTGGAATACGTTTGCAGCGTTGGAGTGTCGACAAGCCTCTCGCGCTGCAAGAGGTCGCCCACGCGGCGAGCCAATTCGTCGCGAGCGCTATCGATCATCCGCGCGGGGATTTCTTCGGTACCGATCTCGAGCAGGAAGTCAGGCATAAGGAGCAATTAGCAATTAGCCATTAGCTGTTAGCAAAACAAAAAAAACAACCATTTTGACGAACCGCCGAAAATACTTATGTGATTCGAGTCACAAGAGGACGACCGGACTGGGTGCCCCATCCTTTCGCCTGTCTTCGGCGAAAGGGTGGGAGACCAACGATGAAACCAACCTACGAGCGGGCCGCCGACAACTGCTCCGCTTTCGCAGAACCGTTTTCCTCCGACGCAGGAGCGCTGTCTTCGGCGGCCTTCTGCTGGTCGACGTACGCTTTCGCTACGCCGACCGCCAGCGCCCGGATGCGCGCGATCACGCCAACTCGCTCGGTCACGCTGATCGCTCCTCGAGCATCGAGAATATTGAACAAGTGTGAACACTTCAGGCACAAATCGAAGGCGGCGAGCACGGGAAAACGGCGACGATCCGCTGTTCGCTCTTCGCTGTTCGCTTTTCGCTCTTCGCCAGAATTGTCGGATTTCTCGGAAGCCGGGTGCCCCATCCTTTCACCTGTCTTTGGCGAAAGGGTGGGAATCGCTTCCTTGGCGCGCTTCGGTTTCGCCGTGCCAGCGGCGTACTCGTTGAGCAGCGCCTGGCACTCCGACTCGTAAAGTGCAAGGTGCTTCCACGCTTTCTCGACATCGGCACGCTCAAAGTTGTAGACGGAGAACTGCAATTCGTCCTGCAGTCGTATTTCTCCGTACTTCACCGGCCGTCCATCCGGACCGACGACCCACGTAATGTCGTAAATGCTGTCCACGTCCTGTAGAAACGCTGCAATGCGCTCCAGCCCATAGGTCAGCTCAGCGGAGATGGGATCGAGATCGATGCCGCCGCACTGTTGGAAGTAAGTGAACTGCGTGATCTCCAGACCGTCGAGCATCACCTGCCAGCCAATGCCCCAGGCGCCCAGCGTTGGCGACTCCCAGTTGTCTTCTTCGAACTTGATGTCGTGCTTGCGGAGGTCGATGCCGATCGCAGTCAACGACTCCAGGTAAAGCTCCTGCACATTGACCGGCGGCGGCTTCAGGATCACCTGAAATTGCAGGTGCTTGAACAGACGGTTCGGGTTCTCGCCGTAACGGCCATCGGCAGGACGGCGCGATGGCTGCACGTAGCCCACACGATAAGGCTTGGGACCCAGCACGCGAAGAAAGGTCTCGGGCGCCATGGTTCCGGCGCCGACTTCGACGTCATAGGGTTGCTGAAGCACGCAACCGTGGTCGGCCCAGAAATTCTGCAGGCGCAGCACCAGTTGCTGAAAGGCCAGCGGATTTTGCGAGGAGGTCAAGAGGATTTCCTGGTTAAGCGATGTTTGAATGGACTAAAACTGTGCCGTCCCTTTAAAGGGACTCGGATCTGTTTCCCACCCTACCCAGCACTCCGCCTGCGGCTCCGTGTTGGGCTAAACCGAGCCGCGCCTACGGCGCTGAATTTCCAGCTAGCAAATTCCGCTGGCAAACACCAAGTTTGGTTCACACACACTCTAACGGCCCGCTCCACCCATTCACAGCTTCGCGAGCATGCTGGCGGTTACCAGCTTCTTTTCGATGTGGCGCTCAAGTATCTGCACCAGAAACCGTCGTAGATCGGCGCCCTGACCTACCGCCCAAGGTTCCTCCGCAAACGCGTCTACTGGAGCACGAAACATCTGAGCCGCCAGCCCTCGCGATTCCACCGTAAGTTCCGACGATGCCACCCGCTTGTGTTGCACGCACATCAGGCCGTCGGCCAGCGCATGATAAAAGGCCCGACTGCCATTGAGCGCCTGTCCGCAAGCACTGCACTCGCTCAGTTCCGGCAAAAATCCAACCAGCCGCACCAGCCAGAGCTGGAAGTAAGTCAGCGGCATCCAGATCGAACCTGAGCGCAACTGGTGCAACACGGAAACCGCCAGACGAAAGATCGCGTCGTTCGCTTCCCGGTCCGGCAGCAACTCATCAAGCATTTCCGCGACGTGTTCGAGGGCAACAACCCGCGGGTAGTCCACCGTTGCCGACAGCGGCGACTCCAAGATGTCGCACGAATCGAGCCGCGCCAGTTCCTGTCCCTCGCGGTCTTCGTAATACGCTCGCACCCAGGTTAGCGGCTCGAGCGCTCCACCAAAACGCCGCTTCGACTTCTTGGCCGCGCGCGCGATGCCTTTGACCTTGCCCTCGGCCCGGGTGAACAGCGTCACCAGCAGATCAGCCTCGCGCAGCGGATAAGTTCGCAACACGATCGCTTCCGACTGCTTCAGGGACATGGAGTTTCAATCGACTGCCATCAAACCTCGATTCTACTGGCAGCGATTGCGATGTGCAAAGCGAAGCCAGAGGTGAGTGTTGGGCCAGCCTGGATATGCCCGTTCCACCGTGAAGTTATTTCTTTCGGGCGGCCGTGACTCGGGGCCAATCGCATAAGCCTCAGGGAATGGCCACGCCTGCGAACAGATCCAGGTGGGCAGGCGTGTGGCCTCGCAGGCGCAAACCTGGTTGCTTGTGAAATGGGCTCCCTTGAAAAGAGCCACAACTTGTTGGAAAAGAGCCTCTAATCTTGGGTGGCCTTTTCATGCTTGGTTGTGACGGGCACCGTCATGCCGACCTGTTATCAACATTTATGCCGGACATTCTGCTCCCGAATGGTAATCTCTGACGCATGCCACCACAGAGGCTGATAAGCACTCACTTTGTTCTGCAACGCGATGAGTTTGTCAAAGCGAAAAGGCTCGCCGTTCGAAATCTGCCGACAAAGATTAAATGGGCTGGATGGGCGCAATGCGGACTACTGTTCGCCTTGATGTTGACTGGGGTGGCGTTCAGGCCGGGCGGCGAACTGCAACCCGTTTCTCTAATCGTTGTCGTCCTAGTCTGGCTAGTATTCTTCACAGGTCAGATCGCACAGAGAGCCGGAGTAAATCTTCAATTCGCACGGATGCAAGGTACGGAGATTTGGTACGAGTTCGACGAGAGGGGCTTTCGGTGCGGGATGCCAAACGCGGAGTCGCGTCTGGACTGGCCGGGAATCGCTAGCGTTATCGAAACGGACATGCTATTCGTCGTCGTTGTGGAATCCGGCGTCCTGTTTTACACAATCCCGAAGCGAGCACTTTCGGCGGATGACATCAGCTCCCTACAGCAGCTGTTGGCCGAGAGGGTACCTGCTCGGGCGTAACTGACGAGAAATCCCCATATCACTAGCAATCCCCAGAACCGAGCCGAGTTGCTGGCGAGGGTTACTACCAGGAAACTGACCAAAGTCACAAGTGGGACACAGCACGGACAAGGGTTGGATCGTGGACCCTCGCATTTATCGTACGGATAAGCAGACATCTGAAAGTATTCTGTTTTCGTCCTGGTTCCTCTCAGCCGCAAGTCATCGGTTGCCGTTCCAAAATGGGACTGGAGATTCTCGAAAGGCATGTTGCGTGGAAGTGTCCGCTTTTGCACAGTCCCGAAGGGGCTAGGATGAGAGAGTGATCGGGTGGAGTTGTTCTCCCGGTATCTGCCTCAGGAGGGAATATGTCGAGCAAAGTATCTTCTCTTATCGTTCTGGCAACCGCATCCATCGCGCTGACGTTCGGACTCGCGGGATGCAAGAAGGGTAGTCAGGACAATACTGCCCAGAACCAGAATCAGCCGGCGCAGACCGATCAGTCGCAGGATCCAGCAGCTGCGGCCAACCTTGCCCCCACGGACGGGACCCAGGCGACCGGTACCAATCAGCAGCAGCCCGCCAGCCAGCCGGCGCAGCAGACCTATCAGCAGCCTGCGCCCGCGCAAGACCAGAACTACTACAATAACGATTACGACGCCGGCTATCAGGAGACGACCTACGGCCAGCCGGTGCTCCAGGCACGACAACCCCCGCCGCCGCTGCCGGAATATTCGCAGCCTGAATGCCCCGGCAATGGCTATCTGTGGACGCCCGGATATTGGAGCTATACTCCTCAGGGCTACTATTGGGTGCCCGGCGTCTGGGCGCAGCCGCCTCAAGTGGGCTTCCTGTGGACGCCCGGATATTGGGGATTCATCGGCGGCCTATATCGCTACAACTACGGCTTTTGGGGCCGACATATCGGCTACTATGGCGGCGTCAACTATGGATTCGGCTACGTCGGCGTTGGCTACCAAGGCGGCTACTGGAACGGAGATCGTTTCAACTATAACCGTGCCGTCAATAACGTGAACATCACCAACGTTAACGTGTACAACCGTACGGTAACGAATACGGTCATCAACAACACCACCATCAACAACACCACGATAAACCGCGCCAGTTACAACGGGCCGGGAGGCGTCACTCGCCGGCCTTTGCCGGCGGAAACCGCCGCAATGCGTGAGCAGCGCATTCCGCCGATGACCACGCAGGTGCAGCACCAGCGGGCGGCAGCACAGAACCGCCAGCAGTTTGACTCGGTCAATCACGGGCGTCCAGCCGTTGTTGCAGCGGCCAAGCCCATCCCGGCAGGCAAACCGATCGCTCCGGTAATTCCTGCTCGCCCTGCTCCTCAGCAACGGCCACAACAGCAGGCTAAGCCTGCTCCGCAGCAGCGTCCTGCTCAGCAAAACCCACAGCAGCGGGCTAAGCCTGCTCCGCAGCAGCGTCCTGCTCAGCAAAACCCACAGCAGCAGGCTAGGCCTACTCCCCAGCAAAAGCCACAGCAGCAGGCTAGGCCTGCTCCTCAGCAGCGTCCTGCTCAGCAAAACCCACAGCAGCAGGTTAAGCCTGCTCCACAGCAAAAGCCACAGCAGCAGGCTCGGCCCGCTCCCCAGCAAAAGCCACAACAGCAGGCTAGGCCCGCTCCCCAGCAAAAGCCACAGCAGCAGGCTAGGCCTGCTCCACAGCAAAAGCCACAGCAGCAGGCTAAGCCTGCTCCCCAGCAAAAGCCACAGCAGCAGGCTAAGCCAGCTCCCCAGCAAAAGCCACAGCAGCAGGCTAGGCCCGCTCCCCAGCAAAAGCCACAGCAGCAGGCTAAGCCTGCTCCCCAGCGGCCTGCACCCGAACAACAGAAGAAGTAGCGACGATCCACAGCGTTCAGTCGCTGACCAATGGATGGGCGGGGCTTCGGCTCCGCCTCTACTTTTTGTGCCGGTTGGGTAGTCCGGGTTAAGCACGAATATGTCCCGGATGGTCGGCTACCGGGGAAATTGACCAAAGAGGTTCGCTGCGGCTGGCTTGTACACACCGAAAAGGCGCGGAAGCCATCCGGCTTCCGCGCCCATCACCTCGGTCCAAATTATTGTTGAGCGGCCCAGCCGCTGTTGGCCCATGACTGAGGGCTGACAAGTGTGTGTGAAGTGTGCCGTCCCTGAAGGGACTCGGATCTATTTCCCCACTTCACTTCGACGCACTAAGGACATAATCCGGCACGACAGCAATTGTCTTAAAGAGAAAAGAACACTCAGCCCCGTAGGATGGGTTGATTTCCAGCACGGAAAGACACCGCTCCTTTGCCTTCACCAGCATCCGTTGGGCGAGATCTAATTCCGCCTCGCTTAACTGATAAACCCGTTCGATACTGGCATGGGTCAGCTTGCTTGAGTCAACGAATACAAAATCGAAGATTATATTGCCTTGTCGGAAGTTTGCCACGCTCAGCACCTCCACATGTTCCAGCACAATAGTCGAGCGTTCTCCGGTCTCTCTTCGCACGAAGAGACGTACAGACTTGTCCTCTGAAATCAGAAGTCCGTCGAAGCTGCCATCGTGCAGATCAAGGCTTGCGATAATGTTTTCGTGGCTTGCGATCATGTCTAATATTATCTCGGAAAACATAGTTGTCGAGAAATCGCCATTACACTAGCAATCCCCAGAACCGAGCGGGGTTGCTGGCGAGTGGTTAGCTACCAGGAAACCGCCCAAGGAGGTTCGCCACGGCCGGCTCGTACCCAAACAAAATAGGCGCGGAAACGTAAGGGTTCCGCGCTCATCACCTCGATCCAAATTATTGTTAAGCCGCTCAGCCACTGTCGGCCTATGGGTGGGCTGACGGCTGAAGAGATCATGTCGCGATCTCTGCCGTCCCTACGGGACTCTGTCTCATTTCCCAACCTACCCAGCGCTGAAGCGCTGGGCTAAGCTCTTTCGCCCCATTCGGGGCTGGTTTTTGTGTGCTACCTTCCCCCGTGGCAAGTCGATACGAGGTCGCGGCTCAGCCACTGTCGGTCCATGGCTGAAAGCTGACAGCTGACGGCTTTCCTACAACGCACTCATGTTGGACAGGAACTCGCCGTTGGAGCGGGTCTTGCCGAGCTTGTCGATCAGCAGTTCCATGGCTTCCACCGGTGACAGTGGATTCAATACCTTGCGCAGCACCCAGACACGCGCCAGGTCTTCCTTGGGAATCAGCAGTTCTTCCTTACGCGTACCTGAGCGCTGAATGTCGATGGCCGGGAAGGTGCGCTTATCGACCAGCTTACGGTCGAGAATGATTTCCATGTTGCCGGTGCCCTTGAACTCTTCGAAGATGACGTCGTCCATGCGCGAACCAGTCTCGATGAGGGCCGTCGCAATAATGGTCAGCGAACCGCCTTCTTCGATGTTGCGGGCGGCGCCGAAGAACCGCTTCGGCCGCTGCAACGCGTTGGAATCGACGCCGCCGGAGAGCACTTTGCCGGAGGGCGGAACAATGGTGTTGTAGGCGCGAGCCAGGCGGGTAATCGAGTCGAGCAGGATGACGACATCGCGCTTGTGCTCGACCAGACGCTTGGCCTTCTCGATGACCATCTCGGCCACCTGAACGTGGCGGGCTGCCGGCTCGTCAAATGTTGAAGAGATGACCTCGCCTTTGACCGAGCGCTGCATGTCCGTCACTTCTTCCGGGCGCTCGTCGATCAACAGAACAATCAGTACAACTTCCGGATGATTGGTGGTAACCGAGTTGGCCAGGTTTTGCAGGAGCATGGTCTTGCCGGTGCGAGGAGGCGCGACGATCAATCCGCGCTGTCCTTTTCCCACCGGCGTCAGCAGATCCATGACGCGAGCGCTGATGTTCTCGCGCACCGTCTCCAGCTTGATCCGCTCCTGCGGATACAGCGGCGTGAGGTTGTCGAAGAGGATTTTGTTGCGCGCTTCCTCGGGAGACTCAAAGTTGACGGCCTCGATCTTGACCAGCGCGAAATACTTCTCGCCCTCGTGCGGAGGCCGCACCTGGCCGCTGATGGTGTCGCCGGTTTTCAGGTCAAACTTGCGGATCTGCGAAGGGGAAACGTAAATGTCGTCCGGGCCGGGCAGGTAGTTGTAGTCGGGCGAGCGCAGAAAACCATAGCCATCGGGCAGGATTTCCAGCACGCCCTCGGCAAAAATATGGCCTTCTTTTTCGCTTTGGGCCTGGAGGATCTTGAAGATGAGGTCCTGCTTGCGCAGGCCACTGGCGCCGGGCAGCTCCAGCGTCCGAGCAATTTTGGTCAGCTCGGTGATGTTTTTTTCTTTTAACTCTGAGATTGTCATGTTCACCTACGGGGAATGTGCAGAAAGGCGGGTCGGAGGAACTGCGGGAAGAGCGCCAAAGGCGCGGCGCGTTATGCTGCGCGCCGCTGCGCTTCGGAAGCCGTCTCCGGTTCAATAAGTACGTCCTGCCGTTCCGAATCGGCGATTAGGTTCAACACGTCATTGGTAGTGTCCTGAATCCGCGTGTTGGGTTTGTGGAACTTGCGCGTTGCTTTGGAAGCAAGCTGACACAGCGTGTAGCGGTTGCGCAGTGTGTGGACAGCTTCAAATACTAGGTCAGACCGCATCATTTGTTCTCCTCGTGTCTTCGTGTCTATGTGTCTATGTGTCTATGAATGAATGTTCCCGGAGCCCGGCCAGAATAGAACCACTGCTCCTGCATATGAAAAATGGGCGGTAAGGGTCACCGATTGCGACAGCCCGTGACAGGAGCTAAACCTTTGATGCCGCAGTCGCCGATTCGGTTACTCATTTTTTCGCCTTTTCCATCCGCCCTTTTCGGAACTGCAAACCCTTCTGAAACAATTACTTACGTAAGTCGCGTCATAGCTCAGCACAATGCTCTTGCCGGAATGTGAATTCCTGATTGCCTGGTAATGGCGTTCAGTGTGTAGCCGTTTTCGGGGCAGGACGCCTTGGACTGGTACCTAAGGAATGACGCCTTACGTGAAAACAGTAAGGTAATCGCCCGAACCTCATCCGTCAAGGAAAATCTTCCCCCATTAGCCCTTTGGTAACCTCCAGCCTTCCGCTTAGACGCGACATCCCCGTAAAGGTTCGCAATATTTTTCGTAACCCGCTGGAGATCAATAAGTTGCTGTGGAATGAGGATGCCCGCTTTTCGAAGTCCTAGCCTGAGGTCCGCTGTTCTTCGTATGGAAGTTGATGCATACAAACCATTTACGGTCGGGGACTGCCTCAGGCCGCGATACTCGGAATCCGCTTGAG
>Ga0208587_1000607_pt1 | contig 19679 bp, 15 predicted proteins | sample NGESurdeep092012_7_FD_184472 | JGI IMG/M metagenome (GOLD analysis project Ga0208587, IMG submission 184472) | Arctic peat soil microbial communities from Barrow, Alaska - NGEE Surface sample 210 deep-092012 (SPAdes) | ecosystem: Environmental > Terrestrial > Soil > Wetlands > Peat ...
CGGGAGCCAGCACGGGCGACAATCATTCGGCGCACTGCCGCGATTGGGTGCGCGCCTGCAAAGGCGGCGCGCCGGCCTGCTCCAGCTTCAGCATCGCCGGCCCGTACACCGAATGGCTGGTGCTGGGCGCCGTGGCCACTCACTTCGACGGCAAGATGTGTGGGACGCCAATAAGATGGAGTTCACCAACAACAAAGACGCCACCAGGTGGATCAAGCCCACCTTCCGCAAAGGCTGGGAAGTCAAGTGATAAGCAGTGGTGGGGCAGGCGGGGTACCCTCTGGGTCCGCCTGCAGCCGGTTCCGGTTTCATCGCCTTCTCCTCTCGTCTTGGGGTACGGATCCAGATGGAATCAATGGACTACTCGAACAGGTTGGTGGCGATAGATGCGGCCCGGGACTCCCGCTCCCTGCGTACAACGCGGTTGACGAGCTTACTTTTTCAGCTCCACCAGAATCACCTCGAACGGCTTGTTACCCGTATTCTGCGGGAGGTGACTCCCTGCGGGCTCCCAGGTAGTGCCTCCAGCCTTGGCCGGATTCTGCTGTGATTTACCGTCTGGCGTGGTCATACGAGTCATACCGTCGGTGAGGAAGACTGCCACTGAGGATGGGTGGTAGTGCATCACCGACTTCTCTCCAGGTCCATAAGAGATGCGTAGGACGCGCACGCTCTCATTCTCGAATTCCACCTTGTAATGTTTGGGATCCACCTTCACCGGATCCGCTTTACTGCCGCCGGCCGGCTGTGCGTGGGCCGCTACGCCATAGGCGATGACGCCGGCCAGAATCAGAGTTGCTGCAATCGTCAGGTGCTTCATGTGCTGCTCCTTTTCATTCGGAATTCCGGGCCTCCCGGGTAGGTGACCGTCCACTCGGAATCTCCATTCTGGAACCCGAGTTCCGGCCATTGTACATCCTTATATCCTTGCGCTTTCGTGCGGCGCTGCCCGTAGCCGGCAGCGCCACAGTGAGCGCTTAACCGCCGCGCTGCCAGTGACCGCCGTACTGCTATTTGTAGGTAGCCGTTGTCAGGTAGAGGCCGTCGCGATGCGCCGGGGAATCGACCCATGAAGTGAACGCCGACAAGGCGAATGGGACCGTTTTTGAAAATTCAGCAAGGGCCGCGCCGCCTTTGTCGAGGCCTTCCGGTCCGTTGCCTACGAAGATAATCATAAATGTCGCGGGATCTCCGCTGTGGACGGCTTCTTCATCGATCTCATACTCGTAGATCGCGCGATCCGCGAGAAGCTTTTCAAACATGGGAACAGCGAAACTTTTGGCAACTTGATCGATGGCGTTCTCCGGGGCGCCCGGCTTGAGCTTATAGATGGCAACGCGGGTGTAGCCGTTGGTAAACGATCCGGCGCGCCAGTTGTAGTATCGGGCCGCATAAATACGATCGTTATGCTTGCCGGCGGCAAAGACCGGCGCGTCGGCGGTGCCTGCGGCCTTGATAGCTTGTAGAACCTTCATCAGACCGCCCCACGACATGGACGACCACCATACATCGTGAGTGGACTCGCCGTCCCGATGCACCAGGGTGATGTCATTACCGAAGCCAATGAGGGAGCCATCGGCAAGGTGCTTTGCCATGAGGGCATTGTTCGTGCCCAACTGGCTTTCCAGATCTTTGAACTTGTCGCGGGAGACTTCCCAATTCGCGATGTAAGAATACATCGGAGCCTTTTCCTTCACGTCCATTTTCTGCTGCGCGTTTGCGGTTGCGGGCCACAATCCCACCAGTGGGAGCGCACAAACACTCATCAACATCCACTTAGCCTGCTGTCTCATTAAATTCTCCTCGTTACGTTCTGGAAACGTGTGAACAATGATATACCGCTTTTCGAGTGCGGGCTCTTCCGCCAGGTGAGCCAAGGCAGGTCACGGAAGCGGCGACCGCTCCACCGCTATGGTGTGCCCGTCGGCTTAGCCGCTGGCTTGGCCGCCGCGGGCTTCGGCTTCGGTGCCCAGAAATCCGGATCGGCAGCGATGAATTCCTTCGACGGATTACTCATCTTCGGGTTGATCGTGAACATCGTGTTTTCGCTGCTGATGACGACCTCCGCCTGCAGCTTGTTGTACCGCGCCAGATTGTCCGCGCCGAAGGCTTCTGCCATGCTCATGGGTGACGGCGGTGGGTCCATTGCCTTGAGCGAATAAATGGCGCTCAATATCAGGTAGGTTCCGGCGGGCGCGCCGGAGTGCACGCTGTAGACCACTCGGTTCTGTTTGTTGCCGCTCTTTACAAAAGCCCCGTTCATCAGTTTCCTCATCTCCGCAAAGTCCGCCGCATGACCCGGACGCACCCGAACCATGTTGATGGTGACAAAGCGTGCCTTGGGCAGGTTCGGCGGCACGGGCCGGTAGCTCATGTCGTTCTGATAAGTGGCGATCATGCCGCGCTCGCCGGTCCGCAATTCTCCATCCTGGGCATCCAGTTGGGCGAGCGTGGTCTTCAAGGGATCAGTCGTGGCCACCTTGATGGCTTTTTCCATCGATTCATAGGAATCGTGACTCTCCAGGAACCAGGCTTGGCTCGTACCGGTCATGCCATCCAGGGCAAGATAGGCGGGGTAACTGCTCTTGGAGAAGGCGCGGGCATATGCCGACTCCACCTTTTCGTGTGCGGAGCCCTTACCGGACTTAATATCCTCGCGGAAGATCCGCATGATGTGCGGCGGCTCCGGTGATTGTGCCTGAATGAGCGAGGCTCCCGACAGCAGGAGACCCGCCGCAAGAACACGGACAGCAACGTATTTCATCTTATCTTCCCCTCGATACGTTAGATTTCCGGGATTGGTGTTTTGGCGCCCCGGTGTGAGCGAGTATACACCAGGCCCCTCTCTTGCGAGCCGTTCTTTAGGATTGTTTTTTGATCGAGGTCATTCGGGAGGAAGGAGTTCGGCAAGGCTGTTTCATTACTACTAGTACAATTCCGTGCGATGGACTGCAAAAAGATTGCAGGAAATGCACCTCGGAGCACGCAAAGGTCGGCGGCTGGGTGTATACTTCATCAAACCCCGGGAGCCCAAAAATGGAAATTCCGGGCTAATCCGCTCAGAGGAGGGAATTACATGTTTCGAAACGCAACCCGTCTGTTTTTGACCACTGCCGGCTGCCTGTTGGTAGCCGCCGCACAAGACCAACCAGCCTATGTCCGCGACAATTGCATCAAGGTGGCTCCGGGCAAATACGCCGAGTACGCAGCCATGCTGCGCGACGTAACGGCGAAACGGATGCGTGTCCGGGTCGATGAAGGCCGTGCCGCTTGGTGGCTGGCCCTTAGTTCGGTCGTGCCGGCGGGTGCCGCGGCCCGGTGCGACTATCACATTGTGTCGGGATACAGCGGCTTTCCGCCCGAAGCTGCCACGGCCGAGCAAAACGCGGCCGAACTGAAGAAGGCCGGTCTCAACATGACCAGCGCGGAATATGCGGCTAAGCTTAATTCGCTTTCGAGTCTTGTGAATGTCGATATCTGGCAGGTGCGGGCGGACGTCGGCCCGGCGCTCGAGAAGGGGCAGTATGCGCGTCTCAACTACTATCGCGTCAAGCCCGGCCAGCAAGCAGCATGGCTCAAACTCGAGACCACCGGTTGGAAGCCGTTAGTGGAGTCATTGAAGGACTCGCGCCTGGGCTGGCACCTGCACACGCTGGCGATGCCGGCCGGCGAGTATCTGCACTACAACGCTCTGACCGTGGACACGTTCCCGAGTTGGACCGCTCTGGGACAGGGCGTGCCCGTGAATACGGCGTGGCCAAAGGTGCACCCGGACATGCCGGGTGCGGACTACCTCAGCCTGGTCAACAACACGGTGGAGCGCTACCGGGTGGACGTTATTCGGGTTGTGGAAGTCGTGCAGCCGAAGTAACGGTATTCTGCCTTAAGAAGAAGAGTTGGGCTCCGGTTGCGGCACCGCCGTCGCTGTGGGCGGAGGGCGGGGCGTGGGCCTGGAGCAAGATTGCGCGATAGGGAGTGCTGGGATGTCGCAGGCGTGGTGACTGCCCCTTGGGACTGGATGACGGCACATCCGGAAACTGGATTAGGCCGCTGTCCACAATCGCTCAAACACCAAAAATCTTCGCTCCCTATTTTCAATAGATTACAGAGATTGACCATCGACCCGGTGTCGACGGCGAATCCCGGTTGGACCACGTTCCTCCCGGCCTACAACCAATGGTGTAGCGATCATGGCGGCATTCCCCTGCCCAATCAGACTCCCATGGCGACGCGCGCGCAGATCGAAAAGGCCCTCGGCGAACGGTGGAAGCAGTTCGCCGAAGCGCGCCGCACCTTCGACCCGAACAACCGCCTGCTGAATGATTTTTTCCGCGACCTTTTGGGCGAGTGAGCGAAGGGGGAGACAACATGCTATCCACACCGTGGGCACAGCGCAAGAACAAGTACGACTTCGTGATTATCGGATCCGGGTACGGCGGCGCCATCGCGGCGGCGCGCCTGGCGGCGGCCAACCTCAATCCCAAGCCCTCGGTCTGCATTCTGGAACGCGGCAAGGAACGCCAGCCCGGCGAGTTTCCGGAGACGCTCGCCGGCGTGATCGGGGAGGCCCGCGGTCCGGACAACCCGCTGGGACTTTTCGAGCTGCTGACCCACCCCGACATTTCGGTGATCAAGGGGTCGGGGCTGGGCGGCACGTCGTTGATCAACGCCAACGTGGCGATCGAGCCCGACCAGGAAGTCTTCGAGCAGTTCCACTGGCCGGCGGCGATCACGCTCGCCGAACTAAAGCCCTACTACCAGCGGGCGCGCGACGTGCTGGCGCCCTCGCCGCATCCGCGCGCCATGCAACTCGCCAAGGTGCAGGCCCTGAACCGGCGCGCGCAGGAGATGGGTACCACGGTGGAGGCGCTCCCCATCGCGGTGAACTTCACCATCGACGGGAATAACCCGCACGGCGTGGAGCAGCGGCCCTGCAACGATTGCGGCAATTGCGTCTGCGGCTGCAACGTGAAGGCCAAGAACACGCTCTACATGAACTACCTGCCGATGGCGCGCCACGCGGGCGCCACCATCCTGACGCAGACCAAGGTGGAGTGGCTGCAGAAGCTCCCTGGCGGCGGGTGGCGGATTCACGGCCAGTACGTCAAGGGACCCCACGCGAGCGAGGCATTCAGCCTGGATGCCGGCGAAGTGGTGCTCTCCGCCGGGTCGCTGAACAGCACCGAAATTCTGCTGCGCTCCGAAATGCACGGGCTCTCGGTTTCGCCCGCGCTGGGGACCGGGTTCAACGGCAATGGCGATTTCTTCGGCCTGGCCTACAACGGCGACTACGAGACCGACGTGCTGGGCTATCTGCACACGCAGGCGCCGGCGGCGGGCGATTCTCCGGCGCCCGGCCCGAACATCGTGGGCCTGGTGCGCTACACCCAAGGGCTGCCCGAGGAGCAGCGCGTCGCCATCGAAGATTTCTCGTTCCCCAACGCTTACATCGACGGCGCCAAAGCGGCCTTCGGGCTGATTCGCGGGCAGGCTACGGTGACCGGCAACGAAGACGCGCAGCGCGACCGCCTGGCGCGCGATTTCGATCCCACCGCCCTGGCTCACGCCCGCGACGGCGCCATGAATCACTCCATGCTGTACCTGGTGATGGGGCACGACAACGCGCGCGGGTCCATCCTGTTCGAGGCGCCCTGGACCGAGCCCGACGGGCGCATTCGCATCTCCTGGGACCAGGCCGGGCAGCAGCAGATCTTCACCCGCATGAACCAGGAGATCCGCCGCCACGCGCACGCCCTGCGCGGCAACTTCATCTCCAATCCGACTTGGAGCATGTTCAACCTGCGCCACCTGATCACGGCGCATCCGCTGGGCGGCTGCCCCATGGGCGACGATTACCTGGAAGGCGCGGTGGACCCGAACGGAAGGGTGTTCGCCGGCGATGGCAGCCTGCACAAGGGACTCTCGGTGACCGATGGCTCGGTGATCCCGAGCGCGCTGGGAGTGAATCCGTTCCTCACCATCTCGGCACTGACCGAGCGTTTCGCGGAACTGCGGATTCGCAATGCCTATCCGGAGCCGGCGAAGCCGGTCAGCATGGCGGGCATTCACGCGGGCATTGACGCACTCGCCGCGATCGATTACAACGAACTGCAGCTCGAAGCGCTGTTCCGGCGCTGCCCCACCATGGGAATCGACACCCTGGTCAACCACGGCGGCGCACCCCAGATCGATATCGCAACGCAGACGATTCGCAACGATGCGTACTGGAAGGGCTTCTTCCCCAAGGGCCACGTGCTGAACGCCATGTCGTCGGCCATCTTCACCGGGTTCCGCAAACAGTTCGACGTGAAGGACGGCAAGTACAGCGGCGTCACCAGCGATACCGACGACCGCATACACGCGCGCAACAGCCTGGAAGAGATCGAGATCGGCCACGACACCAAGGGCACGCTGGAGCCCGGCCGCTACGTTCTGCTGCGCTACCTGGATCCGCCGTGGCAGGGCTTCTACGATATTTTCAAGGTCATCAACGAGAGTCTGCTGATCGGGCGCGTGTACCTCGGCGAGTTTCCCAACGGCGCGCGCGTGTTGACCTTCCCGATGTCGCGGCTCTACGGCTTCGACCAGATGACGGCGCAGGATCATCAGGCGTTGTACGCGGCGGGAGCGGCGCCGGCGCCCGTCGGCCTGGAGGGCGTGTGGCGCATGGACACCGTCTCTAACGCCAACCACGCGGGCGGAATCGCGTACTTGCAGTTCAACAACCAGCCCGGCGGGCGCCTGGAAGCGCGCTACGAGTTGATGGGGCTGATGGAGGGACTCGTGGTCCCGAGCTTCCTGAAGGACCACTTCCAGTTGAACGACTTCACGCCGTTCCACGACGAAATTCGCCAGGTGTCGGCCGATCTTCTGGTCGGCACGTACATGACGGGCCTGCCGCCGGCGGTGGCCGGGCTGCTGGGGACCTCGTCCCTCGGGCTGTTCCATGCGCAGGCCGGCTCGCAGGCCGGCTCGCAGGCTAACGCCCAGTTCGGCTTCTATTACACGCTCACCCGGATGACGCGGAGGGAACTGCCCACCAACACGCTGCTGAAGCCGTTCCTCGACGCGCAGTTGCCCGACGGCGTGGGCATGCTGTTCGACGAGCGGATGCAGGGTTGGTATTTCCCCGGCGCTTTCACGTCGGCCGCGGGGCGCGCGGGTGACCTCACCATCGGCGACCGCATTCCGGCGGCGGGCGACACATCGAGCAGCCCAGCGGGCGCGGTCTCCTGCGTGTTCGACGGGCGGATGACCATCGGCGACGTCAACGAGTTCATCGACGGGTATGCGCACGAAGCGTCGATCAAGGGCACGATGACCTTCGGCGCGTTCGAGGGGACGCCGGCGGCCACGTTCGCTATCGACGAATCGTCGAGCCGGTTCAACTATCTGCGCGTGAACCTGGCGACCGGCGAGGCCGAGATGCGCTACCACATCGAATTCGCCGCGCAGAGTGGGCGCCGGTTCACCTTCGAAGGCACGAAGTACATGCAGAAGGATGGCGGCGGCGGGGTGGCTGGGATAACGGAGATTCTACAGGACTACACCACGCTGTACTGCCACGTCTTCGAACAGATCGCGGGTGGAGGTCTGCGGCAGACCGGGACGGCGTACCTGAAATTCCGCACGTTTGAGGACCTGGCGGCGGTGGGCAGCCTGGCGGGCTTCCTGACTTCGTTCCAGGTCACCGGGACGAGCGACCCGGTGATCCAGTTGCAGGCGCGCATGCGGTTCATCGCGTTCACCGCGCAATTCGTGCAGCGCGAGTACGATCCACTGGCGTTTGGCTGACATGACGACGAGAAAGTGTTCAATTGTGCTACTATCCATTCCTTCGTCGCAGCACCGTAGCGTAGCCTTCCAGGCGGGGTGCCCTCTGGGCCGCCCCCATTCGTGGGGGCATTCTTCCTCCGCGCCGCCGCGTTATTCCGCCCCGGAGATCGTCCGTGTCATAACACTCTGCGCGATGTCCCGTTTGCGGCTTGCCGCTATGCGGGGCACTCTCGAAAGCTCGGGCCAAGTGTCTGAAAAGAAAAGACCGGGCCCGAAGCGAGTTTTCATCACTATCGGTGAGCGCCCGGCGCTCATCCCCAACAGCTTGGCAAGCCGCGCGCCGGTTGTCTACCGGCGCTCCAGGGTCACGATGGCCTGCGATTCCGCCGAGCGGCCCTCACCCACCGGACCGACTTTTTCCGCCGTCTTGAACTTCACCGAAACGCGCTCGATCTCCAGGCCGAGCGTCGCGGCGAGCCGCTCGCGAATCGCTTGCCGGTAGTCCTTCAGCTTGGGCGATTCCAGAATTATGGTGGCATCCACGTTGACGATACGGTAGCCGCGTTGCTTGGCCAGATCGTGGGCGTGGCGCAGAAAGACCAGGCTGTCGGATCCCTTCCAGCGCGGGTCGGAATCGGGGAAGTGCATGCCGATATCGCCCAGCGCGGCCGCCCCCAGGATGGCGTCGGTGACGGCGTGGGCCAGCACATCGGCGTCGGAATGGCCGTCCAGACCGAATTCGCACGGGATGGTGACGCCGCCCAGAATCATCGGACGGCCGGCGGCGATGCGGTGTACGTCCCAGCCCAGGCCGGTCCGAATCTCGCTCAAGAGCGCGCGCCCCGCGTTTCCTCGCGCAGGAACAGGTGCGCGAGTTCCATATCGGTGGACTTGGTGATTTTGATATTGCGATCGCTGCCCGGCACGACGCTGACCTCCACGTCCAGGCGCTCCACCATGCTGCTTTCGTCGGTGCCGATGAAGCCGTCCTGGCGCGCCGCCTCAAAGGCGCGCACCAGAAGATCGTAGCGGAATACCTGGGGCGTCTGCGCCATCACCAGTTTTTCGCGCGGCAGGGTGGCGCGGATGCGCACGTGGGTGGTGCCGCGAATCACCTGCTTCACGGTATCCACGGCGGGCACGGCGACGATCGCGGCGCCGGTTTCGGCCGCCTCGTCGAAGACCTTGTGAATGGTCTCCAGATCGATGAAGGGACGGACCGCGTCGTGAACCGCCACCAGCGCGTATTCCGGCCCCAGCGAGCGCAGCGCGTTCTCCACCGATTCCTGGCGGCTGTTGCCGCCTTCCACCACGCGCACGCGGCCGCTCTCGAATTCCTCCGCCAGCATCTCCCGGACCCATTCGGTATCTTCACCGCGCACGGCGATCACAATCACCGCGACGCGGTCCGACGCAACAAACTTGCGTACCGTGTGCATCAGGATCGGCGAGCCATCCAGCAGCATGAACTGCTTGCGGCTGGTGCCGGCCTTCTCCGCGGCGCCCTTGCCCATACGGGTGCCGAGGCCAGCCGCGGGCAATATGACGGCGACTTTCATGTGACTACGATTCTATCGTGGTTTTCTCGGGCGGGAGATTCGACATCGGCTGCGGATCGCTCTTGCGCACCGGCCGGTCGTGCCGCTCGGCGACGGCGATGGTGTGCCCGCGCTCGTCGTACTTGCCGAAGATCATCTTGCCGGCCGTGGTCTGGAGCACGCTGGTCACCGAGATATCGATGGTCTTGGAGATCATCTTCTTGGCGTTGTCCACCACTACCATCGTGCCGTCATCCAGGTAAGCGACGCCCTGGTTGTACTCCTTGCCTTCCTTGAGGATGAAGACCCGCATGGTCTCGCCGGGCAGGACGATCGGTTTCAGCGAGTTGGCCAGCTCGTTGATGTTGAGGACTTCGACGCCATGCAGTTGGGCTACCTTGTTCAGGTTGAAATCGTTGGTGATGACCTTGCAATCGAACACCTTGGCGAGTTCGATGAGCTTCATGTCGACTTCGCGCGTTTGCGGGAAATCTTCTTCCACAATCTGCACGTTGAGGTTGGCCATCTTCTGAACGCGCGCCAGAATGTCGAGCCCGCGCCGGCCGCGGTTGCGCTTCATCGAATCGGCCGAATCGGCCACCAGTTGCAATTCGCGCAGCACGAACTGCGGGATCACCAGCACGCCGTCCAGAAACCCGGTCTCCGCGATATCGGCGATGCGCCCGTCGATAATCACGCTGGTGTCGAGGATTTTGTGCGATTTCCTGGAAGCTTTCTCGCCCCCGAAGATCCCGCCCAGCGCCGCCAGATTCAGCATGTCGCCTTTCTTGGCGCCTATAATCAGGCCGATGTAGGTCATCAGAAGCAGAAGACACACCTGCAAGAAAGGCTCGGGCGTGGCCTTGGCGAGCACCAGCGACATGATAAAGGCGCCCACAATCCCCAAAACGCTACCGCAGGCGGCGCCAATCAGACGTTTCAGGCTGACGCGCTCCAGGCGCAATTCGAAGAAGATGACGCACAGCCCGAAGATCACTCCGCCTGCCGCCGCCTCCCAAGGGGAGCGGTGAAACGGATGTAAAGTATAGGCCGAAACGGTGAGAACCAGAATAAAAATACCGCGAATAATAATTAGGTCGAGCACGCAAGCACCCCCTTAGGGTGAGTACAAGATCCGGAGAAAACCTAGCTAACCGGCACCATGAACCTGAAAATATCGCGACAAGCGTCGCGCCAAGATTATACCATTGATCCAAAGCGGTAGTTCGGAGTTCGAGGCTGGCTGTTTTCCAGCGGGTCCGGCGTTGCGCGGGACGTTGGCAGGCGGATCCAGAGGGCGACCCAGAGGGTACCCCCGCCTGCCCCACCCTTACAGCACCGCGGTCTCGTGAAGCAGGCGGCCGGAGGCGAAACGGTCGAAGCCCAGCAACTCCGTATCCACCAGATCGCTTTGGCCGTGCAGGATCAGGTCCGCCAGGATGCGGCCGGTGGCGGGGGAGTGCATCACACCGTGGCCGCTGAATCCGTTGGCCAGGAAAAAACCCGGAACTTCCTTCACCTCTCCCAGCACCGGATGATGGTCCGGCGTCATTTCGTAGAGTCCGGCCCAGGCGCGCTTGGGGTTGACCTCCGCCTCCTCCAGACAGGGCAGGCGGTCCACGCCGCGCGTCAGCACCTTCTCGATGAAGCCGCGGTCGAAGTTCAGCTTGAAGCCCGGCGTCTCCTCGGGATCGTTCCACGCCAGCAGCAGTCCCCGGCCTTCGGGGCGGTAATGGAAACCCGTGTTCATGTCGACCACCATGGGCGATCGATGCGACACCTTGTCGAAGGGTTCGGTGGGCACCAGCATGCGGCGCAGCGGTTCCACGGGCAGAGGAACTCCCGCCAGACGCGCCACCTTGCCCGCCCACGGGCCGGCGGCGTTGACCACCGTGCGGCCGGAAACGAAGCCGCGCGAAGTCTCGACGCCGGAGACGCCCCGCGCGTCCACCGCGATGCCGGTAACGTCGGTATCGCGCATGAGGCGCACGCCGCGCTCCATGGCCTTCATCATGAACCCGGTCATGACGCTGTGCGGGTCCACGAAACCATCGGTGGCGCAGAAACTGCCGCCCAGGATGTCGTCCTGCCGCAGTTCGGGAGCGAGGTGCGAGACGTCCCGAGCATCCAGCAGGCGCGCCGCTGCCAGGCCGGCCTCTACCTGGCGGCGGTAATTCTCGCGGAGATAACCCATGTGCGCTGGGGTGGTGGCGACGAAAAGATATCCCTGCGGGCGGTAGCCCGAAGGGTGGCCCATCACTTCATCGAACCTGCCGAAGAACGCGATGGAGTAGAGCGACATGCGGATGTTGATGGGCGTGGCGAACTGCGCGCGTACGCCGCCCATGCTCTTCCCCGTGGAACCCTTGCCTTGGTGGGTCTCGCGTTCCACCACCAGCACGTCGCGGCATCCCGCTTCCGCCAGGTGATACGCGATGCTGGAGCCGACAATCCCGCCCCCGATGACGATGACATCCGCCGAGTTCAAAACGCCCCTCCCCCAGAATAAAACCCGGGGACAGACAGGACTGCCAGCGAATTTTCGGCAAAGTGCGCCGGAAATTCATGGCAGTCTAGTCTGTCCCCAGCGCACGCGCTTACGCGATTCTACTAAACTGGCGGCGAAATGTTTATTTGGGATCTTCGGCGGCCGCGTTGGACGAAAGCGGGTTGACGATCTTCTTCCACTGCGTGGCCACGCCGGTCCCGGTCTGCTTCAGCATCCCGAAGGGCCCGAGCGCCCAGGCCGTGCCGGTGGCGCGCAGAACCTTGTTCAGAAAGAGCTGGCCGTCGGTGGGCTGAAGCGTCCAGGTCTCGCCGCCGTCTGTGCTCAACAGGAAACCGGCGTCGGTGGTGATCCAGCCGCGATTGGCCCCGTCGAAGCCGATGGAGGTCAGCCAACCCGAGACCGGAGTTTTCTTGGTTTCCCAGGTGGCGCCGCCATCCTTGGTGTGAAACAGTTGTCCGGCGAAGCCCACAATCCAGCCGTTTTTCGCGTCCGGGAAGGTAATCGAACTCAGCGACCAGGTGGCGCCGGGGATTTTCACCGACTGCCACTTTTTGCCACCGTCCACCGTGTGCAGAACCGTACCCGCCCAACCTACGGCCCAACCGTTTTGGGCATCCACGAAGAACAGAGCTTCCAGGGAGAGCGCCACCCCGGCATTCTGTTTGCTCCAGGTCTTGCCGCCGTCGGCGGTATGCAGGATCACGCCGTCGTAGCCGGCAATCCAGCCTTCTTCGCCTACCATTTGAATATCGGTGAGGTTCTCGGTAGTGCCCGATGTCCGCGCCTTCCAGGTGCGCCCGGCGTCATCGGTCGCCAGGATCGCGCCGCCGTCGCCCACGGTCGTCCCGCGGTTGACGTCCAGGAACGCCACGGCCCGCAGCGCGCCCGTGCTGGCGATTTTTCGTTGCGCCCAGGTGGCGCCATCATCGTTGGTGACCAGCAGCAACCCCTGCTCGCAAAGCACGTAAGTGATTGAATTTGTGGGTAAAGCCGCATCGCGCATGTTGCAGGCGCGTTCGTCTGCCGCGAACGTCACCAACGGCATCACCCCGAGCGCCAGCAAACAACCCATCCGCTTCCGAATCGTCAACGACATCAGGCATCTCCAAAACTGGGAAAAGGGCTCGCGGCCGGTTAAGCCCACGCCCGCACCCAACCAAGGTACGTTGTTGGCGGGCAAAAGGTTACACCCCGGCGCGGCGTGTCTCCCGTGCCGCCACCGTCAGGTCAAATGACAACAGGCTGCGGAAAAAGCATATTCAGCCACAGATGAACACGCCGATAAGAATTTTGTGCTATCCGCGTTTATCACTCTCGATCCCGTTGGCAGCCCACGCTGGCCAATGTTTGGTAAACGCTGGGCGACTTTTGGCGACCTATGCCGCATGACGTCGGTCATGAGCCAGGATCCGCACCGCGTGTCCGCGGCCGGTTTTCACTGTAACCCGAAGCAGTCACCGCCGTTTGCCCGCTGCCCGCCATGGCCCGGGAACTGACGGCTCGCGCGCGTCGCTGAACCAGGTTCACGCCTGCCGGTTTGGAAACCGCATGCGCCGCAGCAGGTCCTGAAATGGCGCCTCGCGCCGGAGCGGCTTGAACCGCGGGTCCGAGTTCACAAAAAGCAGAAACCCCGAATGTTCCCCGGAGGCCGTGTTCAGCCATTGGAAGGCCCGTTCCTTGTCATCCAATCCGGCGTAAATGACGGCGATGTCATACGGGGAAATGTATTTCCTCTTCGATTCTTCCAGCAACTCACCCAGAATCTTCTCCGCCGCGGAGCGGTTCCCCGAGCGCGCAAACGCATGCGCGATCGATGCCCTCTTTAGCGTGAGGTCCCACGATTTCCGAAACGCGGACAGCGCTTCCTGGAACATACCCTTCTGCTCGTAGATCCAACCCAAAGTCATCAGAGCCCACCCATGTTTGGGGTCAAATGCCAGCGCCTGCCGCGTGGCCTCAAGAGCCTTGGCCGGATCGCCGGCCAACAGGTAGTGGAAGCCAAGGCAGGAGATCAAGGCAGGGTCAAAAGGATCGAGTTCCAGGGCGCGGCGGCATTCCCGGGCGGACTCGTCGCGGCGGCCCGTCCATAGGAGGATGTGCGCGAGGAAGTGCCGCACGTCGGCGTCGGCGGGGTCCAGCCGAAGGGCACGGCGAAAGCCCTCCTCGGCTTCGGACCAACTCCATTGGAGGTGGAGCTTGCCCAATGCGAGAGACGCATGCGCACTGGCCTGCGTCGGATCCAGTTGCAGCGCCTTGGAGGCGGCATCGACCATGGCGGTGAAGGCCTGGCGCGGCGGCCGCACGCCAAACAGCCCGGGATAATAGAGATCGTTCGCCAAACCGGTAAACGCGGCTGCGTAACCGGGATCGAGTTTCACGGCCTTGGCATAATCGCCCCGAAGGTAGGCCTCATGCGCCGCCGCGTTCAGGGGCCGCGCCAGTGCGGACGAGACTTGCACATCGGGCCGCAGACCGCGCTCAATTCCCTGGGCGATCTCCCGCGCAACTTCGGCCTGCAGCGCGAGAACCTGGCCCATGTCGCGGGTGTAGCTGGCGTTCCAAAGCGGTCTTTGGTCTCTTACTCGAATCAATCGAGCGGTGACATAGGCCTGGCCGCCCTGCCGCCGCACTCCTCCTTCGACGACATAGTCGACCTTCAGGTCCAGTCCGATCTGTTCGATGCTCGCACCCGCCGACGGGTAACGTTTAACGGAAGTGCGCGCAATGACTGCCAGGCGGTCCGGGTAAAGCCGGTTCAGAACGGAGATCATGTCCCGATGCAGGCCGTCGGCCCAAAAGGCTTCCTGCGAATTCCCGCCAATGTTTTCGAACGGCAGCACGGCGACCATGATTCTGGGTTCCGGCGAAAACAGCGACCGCCGCGCGAGGAATGCTCCGCCGGCCAGGCTTGCCGCGCCTGCCCCCGCGGCGGTCAGCATCCAGCGGCGCGTCCGCAGAGTCGCAGCTCCTGCTTCGGATCGCTGCCACTCCTCCAGATCCGCCGACAAACTCGCGACGGACTGATATCGGACTTGGCGTTCTTTCTCCAGCGTCTTGAGAATCACCCGGTCCAACTTGGGCGGGATCGCCGCGTTCACGGCTGAGGGTTTCACGGGCGATTCGGTGAGAATCGAGCCCATCAGTCCGGCGGGCGTCTTGCCGCGGAATGGAGGCTGCCCGGTGGCCATCTCATACAGCACAACCCCCAGGGAAAAAATGTCGCTGCGCGCATCGACTTCCTCGCCCACCGCCTGTTCGGGGGACATGTAAGCCAGGGTCCCCATGATCGTTCCGGTGGCGGTGAGAGAGGGCGTGCCGGTGTTCCCGGCCGGGCGGAGCGTTGCACGGGAGGCGCTGACAGACTCCTCGCCTCGCTTTGCCAGGCCAAAATCCAGGATCTTTACTTGCCCGCCCTGGGTGACAAAGATATTGGCCGGCTTCACGTCCCGGTGCACGATGCCCTTGGCATGAGCCGCCTCAAGCGCCGCACAGACCTGCCGGGTTACGGCGGAGAACTCCGCCAGCGAAACCGGCCCTCGGGCAATGCGATCCTTGAGCGACTGGCCTTCGAGCAGTTCCATGACGATGAACGGGCGTCCCTGAAACTCCCCCATATCGTGAACCGTGCAGATGTTCGAATGGTTCAGAGCCGAGGCCGCGCGCGCCTCGCGCTCGAACCGGTCGCGGGCCGCGGGATCGTCCGTCATGACACGCGGAAGGAATTTGATAGCCACATGGCGATCCAGGCGTTTATCGTGAGCTCTATAGACTTGGCCCATGCCGCCGGCGCCGAGGAGTTCCATGACGGTGTAAGGTCCGATTCGCTCGCCCGGCGGCACCGGCTCGTGGGCAGCCGGCGCAGGCGAACCGGACCCGTCCGATTCGAGGAAGCTGGCCGCCAGATCCTGGTTGGCAAGCAGCGACTCGACCTCGCAGCGAAGCGCCTGATCGCTGCTGCACGTTTCGTCCAGAAAGCGCGCCCGCTCCTCGGCGGATTTCTCGTGTGCGGCGTGAAACACGCTTTCGATCTGGCGCCAACGTTCGATCACCATGCTCATACTCCCGGCCCGAGGAATCATACCATCCAGGGAGCACCGTATCCTAATCTCCGCTTTTTTCTTATGCTTGCTTGCGTCGCGGCGAACTCCGGAAATGACCGAGCCTCCGCAAACGCCGGGTCCGCAATCGCAGCAAGGGCCCTCGCCACTACCTGGCGCAGCCGTTCGCAGGCGTCGAATTGTCGCAGGCGTTGGCTTCGAGCCGGTTGTCCCCCTTGCCGTCCCAGGTCAGATCCACGCCGCTGTTGTTCCGCGCCCGGTTGTCGAAGACCGTCGCCTGGTTGACGTTCACCAGGTTGATGCCCAGGCCGGGCTGCTGGCCGCCCGGGGTCGTGCCCCAGAAGCCTCGGTTGTAGCTGACGCGGTTGCCCTCGATCGAGATCTCGCTGGTGTTCTCGACGTCGATGCCGTACCGGCCGTTGCTGACCACGGTGTTGTCGCGGACAAAGTTGCCGGCGCCCGCGCCGCGGATCATGATTCCGGCGAACTTGTTGCCGTAAGTCATGTTGAAGCGGATGTCGTTGCCGGCCGACTTGGACCCCTGCACATGGATGCCGCAGTTGGCCAGGTTGGCGTTGTCCACGAAAGCCGTGTTTTGCAAGAGAGAGTTGTGGCCCGAATCCATCAGCATGATACCCATCATGTCGCCGTTAATCAGCCAGTTTTGCTCGATGGTGTTGTAGTGGGCGTTCTCCAGGTAGATCAGGTTGCCGACGCCCCAATCGGTCGCCGTAGTGGCTTGGGTGCCGAAATCGCGGACGGTGAAGCCGCGGATCAGCACGCTACCCACGTTCTCCAGGTGGAAGCCGTCGCGCTCGGTGTAGTCGCCTTGCAGGACCACCGCGTTTTCACCGCCGGTGGCGATGAGCTTCAGGGCGTTCTTGGCCTCACCGATGATGTTCACGGTACCGCGGTAGATACCGGGGCAAACCAGGATGGTCGCGCCGGAGGGGGCCGCCGCCACCGCTTCCTGAATGGTATGCAGAGCCCCCGGGCAGTCGGCGCCATCGTCATCGACCATTAGGAGTTGGCCCTGCCTGGATGGGGTTACCCGGGTCAGGAATCCATGATTCACGCCACCGCCGTCCACGAACATACCCACTACCTGGCCAGAACTATTCATGGCGGTGGCGCGCGTGCGCTGGGATCCCGGCACATCGAAGGTTGTAAAGACGCCTTTGCTCAGCAGGAACGCACGCTGCTTGCCCCGGGCGTCGGAATAAGCGCCGAGAAGGTCACCCGCCGCGTTGATATCATAGATGCTGTCCCAGAACTGCCCTGTTTTGCTGCCGGGAAACTCAATCAGCGTGAACTTGCCGTCCGTCCATCGATACCCGTGGTAAGCGCCGTTCTTTTCCTGAACGTGTCCGGCGACCTCGCCGCTGTCGCCAATCCACGAGCCGCAACTCATGTCATTCGGCAGTGGATAATCGATCGTTGTAAAGCGCCCGCCAATCATGGCGAAGCCGTAATGCTTGGTGGTGTTGCCAGGCAGGAAGTACATCCCTGCCACATCGCCCTTTGAATTGAGCGCGTAGGGCATGGTTTGGTCGGCGCCAGGGACGTCGATCGTCTTGAACTTGCCGCCGCTCAACAGGAAGCCGTGCTGCTTGTTGGAGCTGTCGGTCAATACCCCGGCGATGTCGCCGCCTGCGTTAACCCCGAACAGCGCGGTTTGGGCGGCTCCGGGGTAGTCGACCGTCGTGAACGCGCCAGCTCTCAGCAAAAAACCATGCGAGAGCAGCTTCTCATCCTTGTAGTTCCCGACCACGTCGCCGGCGCCGTTCATCGCATAGGCGATGGTGCCCTTGGACCCGGGGTAGTCGATCACTTGGAAGCTCGTGAGCTGCGCGACGGCTGCCGGAGCCAGCACAAACGCAAACAGCGTTGGCAAGTACTTTTTGAGACGAGTCATCTTCATTTCTCCTTTTGGCTTGCAAGTCGGGGTTGCCAGATAGCGGCGCCCTTCAAGCCGAATTACGAGAACCCGCCGCCAAAACCGTCACCAAGGCGAGAGATTTATTTTGGTGCTATGCTACATCGACATGACGACCCGGGGCCCCGAAGGTATCAGCGGCTTGCTCGTGGCTTGGAGCAAGGGGGATGAGGAAGCCCTAAATGAGCTGATGCCGCTGGTGTACGCGGATCTCCGCGGGATTGCCCGGCGGCAGTTGAGACGCCAGTCCGCCGGGCAAATCGTATCCTCCGGCACTCTGGCCCACGAGGCTTACCTCAAGCTGGTCCATGGACGGGGCATCCGCTGCCAGAATCGCGCACATTTCTTTGCCTTGTGCTCGCAGATGATCCGGCAGATTCTGGTGGATCACGCGCGCAAACGGAATTACGCCAAGCGAGGCGGGGGACAGGTGGAGGTCGCTCTAGACGAGGCCTTGCTTGGGACCAGGGCGCGAGGCGTTGAGGTGGAGGCTTTGGATGAGGCGCTCACATCGCTGGCGAAAATCGATGCGCGGAAGGCCCGGGTGGTCGAGCTGCGGTTCTTCGGCGGCCTCAGCGTGGAAGAAACGGCCGAGGTGCTGGAAATCTCAGAGGAAACGATTACGCGCGATTGGCGAATGGCCAAGATATGGCTGTTCCGCGAGCTTGCCGCGAAAGCCGACGGCTAAGGCCGACGGTTCCCGCAGTTCAGCGAGAACACTAAGCGATCTCCGAACCGAAGAGCAGAAAAAAGTAGCAGCCGCCCGCTTTCCATTGGTGCGCCTTTTGGAACTTGAATAGATCCTGCCTGACGCCGTAGCGGCGAGTTGGCCGGTCGCCAGGTGGACCGAAACGTTGGCCCGAGCGGGATCACTAGCCCCTTGGCGACCAGGCAGGATCTTGACCCGTGCGAGCCTCTTTGGAGATCGCTTCCGGACCTCTACTGCTCCCGGGACTACCAGCCCCTCGTCCCATAACCATTCAGTAGTCTTTCCTGTCTGAAGTGCTGCCTGAATTTCTTTTTTTCTTTTGACGGCTTTTGGGCCGGTTTCTCGGTATTAAGGGTAGAGACCGCGAATTCTAGATGTTCGCGGTCAAATTTCGGGCGCGTTATCGGCTCCAGGGACGCACAGCACGCGTATGTCGCGAGCTTGGATTCGTTGGCCGCATGCCGGGCGTGGCCATATCCTGCCTCCAAACTGCGGAGACAGAAGCCTGATCGTCTGTTGTGAACTGGCCGCTCCGGTTGATGCAGGCCGGTTGCAGTGACGGTGTTCAACCGTGGCTGCGGAGAGAGAGATTCGAATACGCGAAATGAATTCGGGTGCGATACCGGCTCCTCTGTCCAGTTGCGCCGGATCGCCGATTTGGAACAGGAGAACGAACATGAATAAGACGACGAGTATCCTGATGACTGCGTTGGTTCATCCTGCTGCATGAGCAGGAGGCTGGAAACCTTGCCCCCAAGCCACCCGGTAATTGGTTGGAGGAGAAGTCCCGCTGTCTCTTGGGCCAGGGGTCGGCCGACGGCGCCAGCGTGGTCTTCAATCGCGAACAGGTTGGAATTCCTGGGGACTTTACACACTATGCGGTTCCAAGGACTCTTGTCCCGTATTCGCGCGGACATCTCTACTACCACGAGGGACTGTCGCTTCAAGAATGCGTGCTGCCCTGTTTAACCGTCGAGCTCAAGGCTCAGGCCAAGAAGGTTGCTCTCCCGGAGCTTCAACTGAGCTATCGGCAAGGCAAGACAGACAAAATCACGCAACGCCGTCCGGTCCTGGATCTTGCATGGCCAAGCCTGAATCTCTTCGGCGACGACTATGATATTGAAGTGGCGGTGGAGGCCGTGGATTCCAAGGG
>Ga0208587_1000611_pt1 | contig 19664 bp, 20 predicted proteins | sample NGESurdeep092012_7_FD_184472 | JGI IMG/M metagenome (GOLD analysis project Ga0208587, IMG submission 184472) | Arctic peat soil microbial communities from Barrow, Alaska - NGEE Surface sample 210 deep-092012 (SPAdes) | ecosystem: Environmental > Terrestrial > Soil > Wetlands > Peat ...
TTGTGCTGGATCGCCTGGAACGCGTAGGTGGAGAAGTACTCGGCAAGTTTGCCCGCCGGCATGGTCCCGGTGGTGAGGCGGGTGAAAAGTTGCCAGGCGATGAGCACGAGGAGGGGTGTGAGGAGGGTGGCATAGGGCGCCAGTAGCTGTGGGGCAGGCAATCCTGCCTGCGGACGCGCTTTCCAGCGCGTCCAGGCGCCGGCTGGAAAGCCGGCGGCAGCCAGGATTGGCTGCCCCACCCTTATTGTTTCTTCCCGGGCAGGGATGCCGGATTGTCGTGCGTGCGCTCCTTGAATTTGCCCCGCAAGGACGACGCCAGCGAAACCGCGGACTCGCCGAACTTGTCGCGCATACGGTCCGCCGCGGCCAGCGTCCGCTGCCACTTTTCGTGATTCGCTTCGCCCAGCAGGTCCAGTTGCTCGCCGCCTTCCGCCCAGCCCGCGGCATGCACGCCGAGCAGGCGCACGGCCGCGCCCGCCTTCCAGTTGCGCCGGAACAGTTGGCGGACTCCCGCGAAGATCTCGGTGTCGAGATCGGTAGAGCGCGGCAACGAGCGCGCGCGCGTGATGGTGGAGAAATCCGCATAGCGCAGCTTCAGTTGCAGCGTGCGCGCCTGCAGCTTATGTTCGCGCAGCCGCCGGCCCACCATCTCCGAAAGGCGCGCCAGCGTGGATTCGATGCGCTCCAGATCCGCCGTGTCTTCGTTGAAGGTGTGCTCGTGGCTGATCGATTTCGGACCTTCGTCCGTGCCGATCTCGCTGTCGAACCAGCCCCCGGCGTCGAGCCCGCGCGACTTTCCGGCCAGCGCCAGTCCCCACTTCCCGAAGCGTTGCTCCAGGAACGCCGCGTCCAGACGCGCCAGGTCGCCCACCTTGCGGATACCAATCGCGTGCAGTTGCTTCTCCGTCACCCTGCCCACCCCCGGCACTTTGCGCACATCGAGTGGCGCCAGAAACGCCGCCTCCTGTCCCGGGACGATCCACAGCACGCCGTTCGGTTTGGCCTGGTCCGAGCTGATTTTGGCCACCAGGCGCGATGCCGCGATGCCGATGGAGCAGTTCAGGTGGGTCGCCGCCTTCATGCGTTCGTGCAGCAAATGCGCGGCCTTAAGTGGCGGCCCGTAGAGCCGCTCCGTGCCCGTGATGTCGAGGTAGGCCTCGTCGATCGACGCCATTTCCACCAGCGGCGAGAACGCTTGCAGCACCTCGTGGATCTTGTGCGAGTACTCGCGATAGCGCTCGGGGTGCCCGTCCACGAAGATCGCCTGCGGACACATCTGGTACGCCGTACGCAACGGCATCGCCGAATGCACACCGAACTTGCGCGCCGCATAAGAGGCGGCCGATACCACGCCGCGCTCATCCGGCCGCCCGCCCACCACGACAGGCTTACCCTTCAGGGAGGGGTCGTACAACTCTTCCACCGAGACGAAGAACGCGTCCATATCGACGTGGAAGAAAGTCTTCACTCTGCGTTCAATGGAACCCGCCTCAACAGAGTCCACCGGTCTCCTTGCCACAAGAAGTAGTATGTGTACGGCGTATGTTCCTCGGTCTGCTTCGGCGTTGCCCTCACAATTGAGCCTTGCCCTCGTGCCGTTGGCTTGATGGTAGCGGCTGCAAGATAGTCGGCATTGATCGGCGTAATCTGTTCGTTTTGGTCAAGCCACGCCAGGGCCTTCTTCAACTGGCTGGAAGCCGCTTCTCCGCCAGGGTGCGTTTCACGCCTTCTGGGTCGTGGGCAATTATGGCTAGATACGCGCGAGCCGGCTGGTCGGGCTCACAGCGTCCCTGTTCCCAATCGCGCAGAGTACCGAGCGGGATGTGATACCGCGCCGCAAATTCCTCCTGTGTCAAGGCCAGGGCTCGGCGTAGGGTTTTGGTCCGCGGTACGCGGCGGGCAGCCCGGAGCTGCTCGGGCGTCATGGGCCGCGCGTCCGGATCGCTCATCGCCGCGGCCGTGACCTCCTCGTCGGTCATAGCCCGCAAGCGCGCCCAATCCGTCTTGTCTTCAAGCGGCTTGGTGGAGCCGTCAGGCAACACCTGAACCAGCGTTCCGTCACTCCGCCGTTTGGCTACGATAGTATTCTTCTTGCTCATGCTTGGTTGCTCTTCTTGCCGAGATGATGCGTGTGCGCTCGCCTCGTTCCGTATAAACCACCGTCAGCATAACGTCGTGGACCATTCCCGCGATGACGTACCTGATCTCGCCTGGCGCACTGTCAAAATCACACCGCTCAAAGGCAAACACATCGTCGAACACACAACGCGCCGCCTCGAAGCTGACGCCGTGTTTTGCCAGGTTGCTTTCGGCTTTGGCGGCGTCCCACTCGAATTCGTCGTCGTCCATAATGTACGGCCTACCCGTAGTTTTTGTCAAGTCGGGCGAACTGTACGCCCACAAACAATGAACTAGAATCGTGCTCCGACCCTTTGTGAAACGTGCCGGGCCGCCCCCCCTTACACCACCAGCAGCGCCCACTTCCCCTTGTGCCGCACCTCGCGGGCCTCCGGCAGCGCGGCGCGCACTTGTTCCACTTCATGCGCTTCGAAGCCAGAGGCCAGCAGCACCCCGCCCGACTTGCGCACGCGCAGCAGATCCCCAGCCAGCGCCGCAATCGCCTCGGGACTGATGTTCGCCATCACCAGGTCTGCCGCGCCCGCCGCCACCGCATCCACCGAACCCACAAACCCCTGGCCCGCGATTTCCACCGCCACCGGGTCCGTGTCGCAGGCCGTCACGTTCCCCGCCCCCAGCAACTTCGCCGCCTTCGCCAGAATGCCGCTCCCGGTGCCCACGTCCAGCACGCTCATCCCGGGCCGCAGGTAATCTTCCAACGCCTCGATGCAGAGCTGCGTGGTTTCATGAACCCCGGTGCCGAACGCCATCCCCGGATTCACCGCGATGCGGAAGCGGCCCTCCGGCGCCGCGTCGTCGCGCCACTCCGGGACCAGAAAGAAGCGCCGCCCCACTTCCATAGGCTGCAACAGATCGCGCGAGGACTGCACCCAATCGCGCGCCTCTTCTTGGCGCTGCCGCGCGCCGGGAAAGAGCTTCAGCAGTGCGGCGCGGCTCACGTCGTCCTCGAAGAAGGAGCGGACCGTTTGTGGGTTGAGCTCCACGATGCCCGCCGAGCCCTGCTCCCATAGCTCCGCAATGAGCAGGTCCCGGTCTTCCGGATCGCAGTCGATTTCGAGAGAGAACATGTTTGAACCATCCCCGTTGTGCCAGGTGCTATTTTGGGATTACACCCGACATGAAGCTACAAGGTATTTTCCCACCAATCACCACCCCATTCGACTACAACGGGGACATTTACATCTCCAAGATCCAGCACAACGTGGAGCAGTGGAACCTCACGACACTCTCCGGCTACGTCGTGATGGGCTCCACCGGCGAGAGCGTGATGCTCATGCCGGATGAAAAGTTCACCGTCTGGGAGGAGGTGGCCAAACACGCCGCGCCGGAGAAGTTGCTGATCGCCGGCACCGGCGTGGAGAGCGTGCGCGAGACCGTGCTGCTGACCAACCGCGCCGCCGAAATGGGCTATAAAGCGGCGATGGTCCGCACCCCCCATTACTACAAGAATCTGATCAACCGCACGGACGCGCAGATGCTCTACTTCCGCGCCGTGGCCGACCAGTCCAAAATCCCGCTCATCATCTACAACTGGCCGCAGACCACCGGCGTCGATATAACGGTAGAGGCGGTGGTTGGGTTGAGCGAGCATCCCAACATCATTGCCATCAAGGAAAGCTCGGGCAACCTGGAAAAAGTGATGCAGATGATCCGGGAGGTGAAGCACGGCTTCCAGGTGCTCGTAGGCTCCGCTCCCACGCTGTGGCCGTCGCTGTTGATGGGCGCCTGCGGAGCCATCCTCGCCTATGCCAACGCCGCGCCGTATTCGGCGATCGCCATTTGGGAAGCCTATAAGACCCGCGAGGATGCGGCCGGGTTGGACTGGCAGAACCGCATCGGCCGCGCATCGGCGCTGGTGACCTCGAAGTACGGTGTCCCCGGCCTCAAATATGCGATGGACCTCAACGGCTACTACGGCGGTCCGCCGCGCCTCCCGTTGATTGTGCCCACGCCCGAAGCCAAACGCGAAATCGAGGAAGCGTTCCGCGATCTGAAGGGGTAGCCGAGCGGCCACGTCCTGCCGGCCATGAAACGGCCGCTACCGCACCGTCGGGTACTTGATGCCGAGCTGTTCGAGATAGGTGTCGTAGTGGCTCGCGTCGTAGTACATCTTTTGCATCCGCGGGCGGTACTTTTCCATGGTCTCTTTGTTGAGCCAGATGGCGGGCTTGTCATCGGGACGCAGGAAGGTCTTGTACTGCACGTCCTTGGTCTGCACGTTCTTGAAGTAGTCCCAAGATTTGGCGACCAGGTCGGGATGCAGGAGGATATCGAGCATGGTCATCGCTTGCACTTTGGCGCCGGCCACCACGCCCTTGTGCGCGATCGGCGTGGCCATGGCGATTCCGTTGGCCCAGTTGTGGCCGGGGCCGCCGGGGATGTTGGAGGGAAAGCGCAGCGTCACGGTGGGCACGTTCCAACTCACGTCGCCGATGTCGTCGCTGCCGCCGCCCGTGGGGCCCACCGCGGGACCATCCGCGCCCTCCCCGCCGTCCGGGGTTTCGACGCGCGGCGCGCGCATTTCCCCAAGCTTCGTGGGGAGGCCGCGCACCGGCTGCTTGAGCTCTTTCTGCAAGCCCTTCGCCATGGTCTGATCGTCTTCCGACCACTGCGGCAGGCCGACCTTCTTGATGTTCTCGTTCATGGCTTCGGCGATCGGGCGGTTGAAGTGGCCCGGCCACGCGCTGCCCAGCAGGCGCGAGGTGACGGTGGTATCGGTCATCAGCGTCGCGGCCTTCGCCATGTTGTCGCCGATCCGCCACATGTCCATGATGTGGTCGTAATCGGCCTCGCGGAAGTAATACCAGACAGCGGCGTTGGGCGGCACAACGTTGGGCTGATCGCCGCCGTTGGTGATCACGTAATGCGAACGCTGCGCCAGGCGGAGATGCTCGCGCCGGAAGTTCCAGCCCACGTCCATCAGCTCGACGGCATCCAGCGCGCTCTTGCCGCGCCACGGAGAGCCGGCGGCGTGGGCGCTCTCGCCCTGGAACATGTACTCGATGCTGACCAGCCCGTTGGTATTGAGCGACCCCCCCCAGGAAACGCCCAGGTTGGCGGCCACGTGGGTGAACAGGCACACGTCCACGTCCTTGAACATGCCGTCGCGCACGTAGTATGCCTTGGTGGCGACCAGTTCCTCGGCCACTCCGGGCCACAGGCGGATGGTGCCGGTGAGGTGCTCGCGCTCCATCACCTTCTTGACCGCCAGCGCGGCGACGATGTTGAGGGGCACCCCGGAATTGTGGCCTTCGCCGTGTCCCGGCGCGCCTTCGATCAGCGGCTCGTGCCAGCCGACGCCGGGCTTTTGCGATGCCTGCGGGATGTCATCGATGTCGCTGCCCAGCGAGATCACCGGCTTGCCCGATCCCCAGCTTGCCACCCACGCGGTGGGAATGCCGGCCACGCCGCGGTCGACTTTGAATCCCTGTTTTTCCAAAATGCCGGTGAGGTACTTGGAAGTTTCGAATTCCTGGAAGCCCAGTTCGCCGAAGCTGAACACGCTGTCCACCATGACCTGCGCCTGTTTCTTCATGGCGTCGATCTGGCCGGCGAGGTCCGCCTTCATGGCGGCTTCTTTTTCGGGAGTGATGTTCGGTTGCCCCAGGAGAGCGACAGCGCCCAGGGCCATGAGCACGACGGTTTTCCGCATAGGTGATAGTGTACCGGATGCGGCGGCGCGCGCGGCGATCCGCGGCGCGCGGGCTCTCGTTATTTGCGCGGCGCCGCGGCGGGCAGGGCGCCGGTGGGACGAAGCGCGGTCTGGCGGGCGCGGGTCTGGGTCCACGCCTGTTTGACTTCCTCGGGAAAGCCGGCGGCCAGGCGCTCGATCCGGGCGGTAATTTCGGCGACGACTGCCGGGTTCTCCGCGGCAACATCGTAGGCTTCCGTAGGGTCCTGTTCGATGTCGTACAACTCCGGCTGAGCCAGCGGCAGATTGATTCTGCCGCCCGCGGGCGCGGGGCTATACGCGAAGCTGTTGTAGCGCGCGACGTGGAGCTTCCACTTTCCCCAGCGCGCGCACTGCACGTTCCAGCCATCGAAATAGAGCAGGGCTTCGCGTTCCAGGCTCGGCCGCGCGGCCGAAAGCAAGGGCCAAATATCGATTCCGTCGATGGGCAGTTTCGGCAGGGCGGCGCCCGTCAGGCGCGCCACCGTGGGCAGCACGTCGATGGTCCCGGCGATGCCGCGGCAGACCGCTCCGCGCGGAATGCGTCCGGGGAAGCGCGCCAGAAACGGTTCGCGCACGCCGCCTTCATAGGTGGAGCCTTTGCGCCCGCGCAACTGGCCGGGGCTGCCCTGATACCAGGGTCCGTTGTCCGAGGAGAACATCACCAAGGTCCGATTGTCGAGGCCCTCCTGCTTGAGCTTGGCCAGGACTTCGCCGACGCTCCAATCGAGCTCCTCCACCACGTCGCCGTACAGGCCGAGCGGCGACTTGCCGCGGAAGCGCTCGGACGCCGCCAGCGGAATATGGGGGAAGGTGTGCGGCATGTAGAGGAAGAAAGGCGAGTTCTTCGAGCGCTCGATGAACTGCAGCGCCTGCTGGGTGTAGCGCGCCGTCAAGGTCTCCAGCACCGCGGGTTCCTCAATGGTCTCGGTGTTGTGCATCAGGGGCCGCGGGGTCATGTCGTTGGAGTAGGGGATGCCGAAGTATTCGTCGAAGCCGCGCTTCGTCGGCAGGTACCGCGGCTGATGGCCGAGGTGCCACTTGCCGATGCACATGGTCTGGTAGCCTTGCGGTTTCAGCAGGGCGGCGAGCGTGGTCTCGGTTTCGGCGAGACCGGTCTTATCCGCCGGCATGAGCACGTTGGGCACGCCGGTTCGGGTGGGGTAGCGGCCGGTGAGCAGCGCCGCCCGCGACGGGGAGCAAACGGGATTGGCGGAATAGAATTGCGTGAAGCGCATGCCCTCCGCCGCCATGCGGTCCAGGTGGGGCGTGCGAATTTTGGAGCCGTAACAGCCGAGGTCGCCATAGCCGAGATCGTCGGCGTAGATCATGACGATGTTGGGCGGGCGTTGCGGCGCTGCGGCGAGGCTCACGCCGGCGCACGCCGCGGCGGACATTTGCAGAAAGCGGCGGCGCGCCAGTAGACGGGCTTCCATTTCACCCGCTAGTGTAGCCGATTGCAAAGGGAGGAACATTCGGGTACAGTGCGGGTGTCATTGTGCTGTAAGGACACGGAAGGTAGACTGGTGTGCGATGAAGAGGCTACTGGTGTTGAGCATGATTGCATGCGGCGGGTTCGGGCAGACCATTCAGGTGCACGGACACCGCGGGGCGCGGGCGATGCGCCCGGAGAATACGCTGCCGGCGTTCGAGTACGCCATCGCGCAGGGCGTGGACGCGCTCGAACTGGACATGGCGGTCACCAAGGACAACGTGATCGTGGTGTCGCACGACCCGGTGTTAGAGGCGCCGGTCTGCACGGGGCCGCGGGAGAAGGCGGTGATCCACGAATTGACGCTGGCCGAGGTCCGCGAGTGGGATTGCGGGGCCAAGCAGAATCCCTCGTTCCCCAAGCAACAGGCTGTGCCGGGGACGAAGATGCCGACGCTGGAGGAAGTTTTCGCGCTGGCGCCCAAGGGAAAGTTTCTATTCAATATCGAGACCAAGAGTTTTGTGGACAAGCCGGAGTTGACGCCGCCGCCGGAAGAGTTCGCGCGCATGGTGTTGGCGGCGATCCGCAAGCATCGTCTGGAAGCGCGCGTGGTGCTGCAATCCTTCGATTTCCGCACGCTGATTGCGATGAAGAAGCTGGCTCCCCAGATCAAGCTTTCGGCGCTATACTCGGGGCCGCCGAAGGATTTCGTGGCGATCGGGAAGGAGGCGGGCGCGGGGATTGTGTCGCCGATGGCCGGGTTGGTGACGGCGGATCAGGTGAAGGCGGCGCACGCGGCGGGGCTGGAAGTGCTGCCGTGGACGGTGAACACGCCCGAGGAATGGGAACGGCTGGTGAATGCGGGTGTGGACGGGATCATCTCCGACGATCCGGCGGCGCTGATCGCGTGGCTGAAGGCGAAGGGGAAGCGGTAAGGCAAATCCGGGAGACCGGCAAACCCAGGGACAGACCGGGCTGTCCACGCGGCGCAAAGGCGGCGCCTTGGGACAGTCTGGTCTGTCCCTAAGCTAGCGGGCGATGCCGCAGCAGGGCATCGTGCTAATGATTTCCGGAAGGTCGGACTTCTTTTTCGCGGTGGCGGTGTCGGCGGTAAAGTAGCGTTCGGCGGAGAGGCGGCGGTAGATGTTGCCGGCGACGCCGGCGGCGATGGGGCCACTGACGTTGCTCCCGCCGGTGAGCATGACGACCACGACCAGTTGATGCGCGCCCACCTCGTTGAACGAACCGAACCAACCCATGTGGCTGGCGGTCTGGAAATCCGTGCAAGTACCGGTCTTGCCGAGGATGGGTTCGGTGGCATCGTAACCGGCCCGGCGGGCGGTGCCGAAATCGACGGCGCCGCGCATGCCGAACTTGATGTCGTCGATACCGGTGGGGGCGAGCTGGAGCGGATGTTTCACCTTGGCGGTGAACTGCTCGACGTCCTCCTGGGTGCGCGGGTATTGCAGATAGTACATGGTGCCGCCATTGGCGATGGCGCCGAGCAGGGCGGCGAGTTCCAGGGGCGTCATGGAAATGCCGGTGCCGAAGCTGGTCATCATACCGACGCCGCCGTTCTTGGGTTCTTCCAGGGGGAGCAGGCCGGGCTGCTCGCCGGGGATATCGAGGCCGGCTTTTTCGCCGAGTCCGAGCATTTCAGCGTAGTGGTGAACGCGGTCGAAGCCGAGGCGGGTGCCCAGGATATTGAAGTATTGGTTGTTGGAGTGGGCCAGCGCCTGGGTCAGGTTGTAGCTGACGTAGCGGCCGGTGATGATGTTGGTGTTCTTGCTGACCACGCCTTCGGTCAGCGCGGCGAGCGCGGTGACGAGCTTGATGGTGGAACACGGAACGAACCCGGTTTTGAGGGCCAACGTTTGGTTGACCATACTGAGGATACGTCCGCTGGCGGGATCGACCACGACGACGCTGCCGGCGAAGGTCCCCAGGGCCGCGACGGCGGCGCGGCGGATGACGAGGTCGTCGCCATCGACGTTATCGCCTACCGTGGGGTCGACGCCGGGGACTTTGGCTTTGTAGGGGAGTTTCTTCGGCTTCTTCTTAGGTGCCGCGCGGCTGGTCTTCTTCTTCTGCTGCGCCGGCGGGGCGGCGATGCCGGCAAGTTGCAGCAAAGTAACGGCGACGAAAGGGATCAGCAAAAATCTCTTCATTCGGGCAGCGCTGTGTGTGACTCGATTATTATAGCGGATGTGCGGGCAAGCACACTATGGCGGTATACACTTTGGGTGCAGAGCCTCACGGCGGAGCGGTTTAGCGCAACGCGAATTTCGTCTTGCGGTCGTGGGCGATTGCGGTGAAGGCGATGCCGGGGTCGTGGCCGAATCCGCAGAGCCAGTCTCCATCCACGGCTTTCGTCAGCCAGTGCGTGCGGGTGTCGATGGACTCCATGGTGCGATCGCCGGTGCGGATGACATAGCCGTTGAAGGCGAGCGGGACGCGGTTGAGCTCGTCGGCCGGGGTCTTACGGCTCCAGAGGGTCTTAGGGACGACGCCGAACATGGCGCCGCCATCCCGCGAATAGACGGAATCGCGCACCAAGGTCAGTGCGAAATCGCCCACTTGGGCGTTGTGAGAGGCCAAAGCGGGCGCCAACCGTTAACCTTTGACGAGCTTGCGGCCGCGCTCGAAGAGGTCGGCGGCATCATCGACGAGTTTGCGGCCGCGTTCGAACATGTCCTTGCTGGCGTCGGCGATGTCCTGACCGGCGGATTCGACGGCTTCGCGGCCCTGCTGGGTCTTGTCGGAAAGGTACTGGCGCGTCTGCTTGCCGCTTTGGGGGGCGTAGAGGATGGCTGCCGTGGCGCCAATGAAAGCGCCGGTGAGAAACCATGAGATGTTGCTGGCCGCGTGGCTTTGGGACTCGTCTGTTTCCGCGCATTCGTTGGGCATGTGAAAGGGCTCCTTAGTAGTATTCTGCGATATCCTCTAGTCATGGCGCAAGATCCCGAACGTGAAGAAGAGCAACAAGGCGAGGACGTGTTGCTCACGTCGCATGCCCTCGATATGGTCACGCTGTGGAATTCCAGCACGGTGAATGCCGAAATGGAAGCGGACATGATCCGGGGAGTTCTGGAGTCGAATGGCATTCCCGTAATGGTGGTAGGAGCGTCGCAGTACCCAATCTTGGGGTTTGAGGTGAGGGTGCCGCGCGGGAAGGTCAAAGAGGCCGAAGAGGTGATCGAACAGGCGGAAGCGGCGGGGCCTGACGCGGCGACCGAGGCTGAGGCGGAGTCGGAAAAGTAAGACGCGCGGGCGGTTGCGGCAGTGTCAAGGGGGAAGAATGCCCCCACGAATGGGGGCCGCCCAGAGGGCACCCGGCCTGAAAGGCTACGCTACTCATTTGGGAACGTTGTAGGCGAAATTGAGCTGGAGCACGACGCGGTCGCCCTTAAACTCGACGGGCAGCGGGGGGAACGGGTTGGAGGCGCTGATGGCGGCGATGGCGGCCTTGTCGAGGGAATCGGCGCCGGATTGAAAGGCATACGTCACCTTGCTGACGTTGCCGCTCTTGACGATGGCAAAGAGCAGTCCAACCTTGCCGTGGCGGCCCAGCTTGACGCTCTCCGGCATGACGGCGTACCAGTTGCGGCGAATGGTGGCGAGGATCTGCGTCAGGTAGGGGCGGAAGTCCACGCCCATGGGGTCGCTCTTCAGTTCCAGCGCGCTGCCCTGGGCTCCGGGGGAAGGGGGCAGATTGACGCCCTCGCCATAGCCGCCGCTTCCGGCGCCCGGATCGCCTACCATCAGGCCGCCGCTGGGGTTGCCCCCGCGCGAGTTCTGGCGGATGGCCTCCGCCACGGACATGTTGGGGATCGCTACTTTGCTCTGCGCCGGGCGGACGGGAGGAGGGGGCCCGCCGACATTTTCCAGCGTCAGCTTCGGCTTTTCGACCGTCGGCGGAGGCGGCGGCACGGTGGAATTGGTGAACGGGAGTTCGATTTTCGGCGGCTCCTTGGCGACCGCCTCGACTCTGGGAGGTTCGGGCAGGGCTGCGGGAGCAGGCTGGGGCGCGGACGGGATGGCGGCCGGCCGCTGGGCCATGGGCTGCGTCGTGGAGGGCGCACCGCGCGGCAGTTGAATGGTCGGCCGCGGCTGCAAGGCCGCCATGTCGATCTCCTTGGTGATCTTGCCTTTGGTGGGCGTGGGCTGGGTGAATTCGGTGAGCGGTTCCACCAGCGGAGTGACGATGGTCGGCACCCGCGCAGGCTCGGGGGGCGGCGACAGGAAGTCGCTGGGCAACAGTACGATGAGGATCAGGCCGGCGATGTGGACCAATACCGAAGCTACGCCCGCCACCCCGGAGCGGCCACGGGAAGCGGGGTCGCCCCACTCGGTCAGAAGGTGGAGTTCATCGTCATCGAGTGGTGGCCCTACGGTTTCCATCCATCAACCAAGGTTTTGGAGACAACTGCGGAGTGCTCTTTAATTTTATCAAGAATCGCCAGAGCAGCCGCTAATGTTCGACGCGCCGCCGGGCCGGAAGATTTCGGCGAAGTTCGCGAGGCCACCGAATCCAGAAAGGCGTCGAACTGGAGCTTGAGCGGCTCGCCCTTGGCAACGGGGGCCTGTTCGAAGCCGATCTGCCGGTCGCCGCTCACGCTGAAGACGGCGAGATCCTGGCGGGCGTAGTCGAGCGAGAGGTATTGGTTGGGCTGGAAAAGGCGGAGTTTGCGCACGCGCTCGGTGGAGATGCGGCTGGCGGTGAGGTTGGCCACGCAGCCGTTGGGGAACTGGAGGCGGACGTTGGCGATATCCACCTTGCCGGAGAGAATCGAGATGCCGGCGGCGCGGATCTCCTCGGGTTCGGCCTGGGCGAGCGCGAGCACGAGGTCCACATCGTGGATCATGAGATCCAGCACCACGTCGACATCCAGGCTGCGCGGGCTGAACAGGTTCATACGGTGGATCTCGAAGAACAGGGGCAGGGTGGCGCGCTGTTCGAGGGCGAGGACGGCGGGGTTGAAGCGCTCCAGGTGGCCCACTTGGAGGATGCCGCGCCCAGCGCGCGCCGCGGCGATCAGGCGGTCGGCGGAGGCAAGGTCAGTGGCGATGGGCTTTTCCACCAGGACGTCGACGCCGGCGGCGAGAAGGTAGCAGCCGATATCGGCGTGGACGGTGGTGGGCGCGGCGATGATGGCGGCGTCGACCTTGCCGGGGAGGTCGCGCGCGTCGGTGAGCGCGACGGTCTGGTAGCGGGCGGCGGCTTCGGTGGCGCGGGCGGCGTCGGTATCGACGATGGCGGCGAGCTGGGCGCGCCCGGATTCGTGGACCACGCGGCAGTGGTTCTGGCCGAAGGCTCCGGCGCCGATGACGGCTACACGAGGTTGTGACATAGGTGGATTACCGAGAGAGTTTCTTCAACGCAGAGACGCAGAGAACGCAGAGACAAGCGCAGAGAAAACCAAACACATCGACGGAAGGAGTCCCGAGTCGCGCGCGGTGGGCCGCAGTTCGGGCGTTCTTGGTCCTCTCTGCGTTTTCCTCTGCGTTCTCTGCGTCTCTGCGTTGAAATCGTCTCCATGTTTGGTACCGAGTTTGCCGGGTTAGGTGCGGAATTCTGACGCATGCACTACCCATCCTGGCCTACGATCGCGATGCCGGCGGCGTTGGCGGCTTCGATCAGGTTTTGCTTGTCGAGCATCAAGGTCCGGCCAGCTTCCACGGCGAGGACGGTGGTGCCCGTCTCCCGCATCACCGGAACCGTGTCCAGCCCGACTACCGGGACGTCGAACAGCAGATGCTCGCGGCGGCGCGCCACCTTGACCATCGCCATGCGGCGGCCATTGACCAGGGTGGCGGCGCGGCGCAGCATGGCGTCGGTGCCTTCCATGGCCTCTACGGCCACGCAGGCGCGTTGGCAGATGGCGACGCTCTGTCCCACGTCGAAGCCGGCCAGCGCATTGGCCACACGGCGGCCGTATTTGATATCGGCGATCTCTTCCTTCTCCGGCTGGCGGAGCGTCATGACGCCGGAAGCGGCCAGCAGGGGCTTGAGCAGCGTGGTGGAATCGCGCAGTTGAATACCTTCGTCCGCCAGGATCTTGATCACACCGCCGATCAGGCCATCGGTATTCTTCGAGGGGAGGGTGGCGAGCAGCTTGAGCAAACGCCAGTCGGCGGCGATGGAGGAGAAGATTTTGGCGTGCTTCACCTGGCCGCACATCATGACCTCGGTGATGCCATCCTGCTTGCAGATCTCGATCATCTTGCCGAGTTGGCCGAGGGAGATCCAGTGGCAGCGCGCCGCCAAGGATTCCACTTCCTTGGATGCTTCTTCCTGGATGGCGATGACCGTGATCGAGAGGCCAAGCTGGCGCGCGCTTTCGAGGGCGAGCAGCGGGAAGCGGCCGTTGCCGGCGATCAATCCGTAGCGTGTCACGGGACTCATTACTTTATGACGCCGCGGCCGCTGGTGCGGATGAACTCGAGGAGTTCCTCCACTTCGGCGCAGGGCGGCACCTCGGCACGGATGCGCTCGATGGCCTGGGTGGTGTTGAGCTTGGCTCTAGTGAGCAGGCGGAACGCGGTTTGCAGGGCTTCGACAACGGGGGTCTCGAAGCCGCGGCGTTCCAAGCCGATGCGGTTGGCGCCGAAGACGCCAATCTCGCGCTTGCCCACGGTGGTGGAGTACGGCAGCACGTCCTGAATGACCACGCTGTAGGGGCCCACGAAGGCGTGGCGGCCGATGCGGCAGAACTGATGGACGCCGGTAAAGGCGCTGATGTCGGCCCAATCGCCGATGGTGACGTGGCCGGCGAGGGTGACGCCGTTGGCCATGATCACGTGATCGCCGATGAGCGCGTCGTGGGCGACGTGGGCGTAGGCCATGAGCAGGTTGTCGCTGCCGATGGCGGTGAGCAATCCGCCGCCCTGTGTGCCGCGATGGATGGTGACGAATTCGCGGATGCGGTTGCGGTGGCCAATGCGGGTCTCGGCGCGCTCGCCCTTGTACTTGAGGTCCTGCGAGGCCACGCCGGCGGTGCTGTAGGGGAAGAAGAGGTTATCCTCGCCGACAGAGGTGGGGCCTTCGAGGTAGTTATTGGCCATCAGGCGCGTGCGCGCGCCGATGTGGACTTCCGCTCCGATGATGCAATAGGGGCCGATATCGGCGCTGGCTTCGATCTCCGCCGTGGGGTCGATGATGGCGGTGGGATGAATCGGCATCGCTCAGGCAATCACTTCGGCGGGCGGCTGGGCTTCCTTGTCGGCGAGTTTGCACATGACTTCGGCTTCGGCGACGACTACGCCATCCACGGTGGCCACGCCGGCCATCTTGGCCACGCTGGCTTTGCGCTTGAGGATCTTCATCTCCATGCGCAGGGTGTCGCCGGGCACCACGGGGCGGCGGAAACGCGCGTTTTCGATGGCCACCAGGAGCACCAGTTTGTTGGCGCGGTCCGCCATATCGTGGAGCACCAGGATGCCCGCCGTCTGCGCCATGGCTTCCACGATGAGCACGCCGGGCATGACCGGAAAATCCGGAAAATGGCCGGTGAAGTGGGGCTCATTGTGGGTCACGCACTTGATGCCGACGATGCGATCGGCCTCCATCTCGACGATGCGGTCCACCAGAAGAAATGGGTAGCGATGGGGCAGAATGGCCCGGATTTGATTAATGTCCAAAATCGTCATGGAAGCCTGTATTATAACAGCCGTGGATTCTATTCTCTCTTTTGCACGCGCGCACGAGGCGGAAATGGCGGCGACCATCCGCCGCTTTGTGGAGTGCGAATCGCCGAGCGACGACGCGGCGGCGGTCAGCCGGTTCGTGGAACTGGTTTCGGATACGGTGGCGCCTTTTGCCAAGGTCAAGACTTATCCGGGCGGCAAGTTCGGGCGCCTGCTGGTGGCGGAAATGCAACTGCCGGGGCGCCGCAAGAGCGGGCAAGTGCTGGCGCTGGGACACTCCGATACGGTGTGGCCCGTCGGGACGCTGCGCAGCATGCCGTTCCGCCAGATGGACGGCCGGTTGTGGGGGCCGGGCGTGCTGGATATGAAGGCGGGCATCGTGTTCTTCCTGTTCGCCGTGCGGGCGCTGCGCGAGCTGGATATCGCGGCGGGCTCCAAAGTGCTGCTGCAACTGAATCCCGATGAGGAAGTGGGCAGCGAAGTTTCGCGCGGGCTGACCGAGAAGAACGCGGCGCGCAGCAAGGCGGTGCTGGTGCTGGAGCCGGGCACCGGGCTCACCGGCAAGTTGAAGACAGCGCGCAAAGGGGTGGGCGATTTCCGCGTGGTGGTGAAGGGCCGCGCGTCGCACGCCGGTGTCGATTTCGAAGCGGGCGCGAGCGCCGTGCTGGAACTGGCGCGGCAGATCGACCTGATCGCGAGCTTCACCCAATTGCAGCGCGGCATCACGGTGAATCCGGGCGTGATCTCAGGCGGAACGCGCAGTAATGTGGTGGCTGCGGAGGCGCGGGTTGAGGTGGATATACGCGTGCTGCGCTTGCGGGATGCGCCGGCGCTGGAGAAGAAGTTCCGGGCGCTGAAACCCTTCGACCGGCGTTGCAGCATCGAGGTGACTGGCGGATTGAATCGTCCGCCGATGGAGCGCTCGGCGGGGATTGTGGCGCTCTTTCGCAGGGCGCAGAAGTTGGGGAGGGAGATCGGCGTGGAACTGGAGGAATCGCTCACCGGAGGCGGTTCGGACGGGAATTTTACGGCGGCACTGGGAATTCCCACGTTGGATGGCTTGGGTGCGGTGGGCGAAGGGGCGCACGCGGCGAATGAGAGCCTGTTGGTGGACCGCATGGCGGACCGCACGGCGCTGGTGGGGAAACTGCTGGCGGCGCTGTAGGGGCGGGGGACAGACGATCACCTTGTGTCGTCTGTCAAGCAGCCGTGCGGCATTAGCCGAGCGTGGTAGCCCCCGAAGAAGCGACAGACCACGCAAGGCGATGGTCTGTCCCACCTGCCACGGCCTACACCATCGCCTGCAGGGCGGTGATGACGTCGTGCATGGCGTTAGGCCAGGGGGAGATTGGCGTGGGCGCCGATATCGAGCGTGGAGAACTGGCCGCGCTCGAGTTTGGGAAAAGCGGCGGCGGCGATCATAGCGGCGTTATCGGTGGCGAGACCGGCAGAGGGGAAGTGGACCGGGTAGGGCAAGTTGGCGGCGCGGGCGGCGGCGCGCAGTCCGGAATTGCAGGCGACTCCGCCGGAAACGATGAGACCACGCGCGCCGATGGATTCGGCCGCGGCGGCGGCGCGGGTGAGCAGTTCGTGGATCACGGCGTGCTGAAACGAAGCCAAAAGGTCCAAGGTCTGGGGCGGCGTGACGGCGAGCCACTGTTCGAGCGACGGGTTCGGATGGTCGCGCAGCAGGGCTTTCCGGGCGGCGATTTCGTCCTCCATGTGGCGCGCCTCCACCCAGCGCAGGACGGCGGTTTTGTGGCCGCTGAAGCTGAAATCCAGGGCGTTGCCCTTCATTTTGGCGAAGGTGAAGTGGACGGCGTGAGGGTTGCCGTGAGGGGCAAGGCGGTCGATCGCGGGGCCGCCGGGGTAGCCTAAGCCGAGGAGTTTGCCGACCTTGTCGAAGGCTTCGCCGGCAGCATCGTCGCGCGTCTTGCCAAGCAGGCGGTAGCCGCAACCGGCGCGCACCTCGAACAGATGGGTGTGGCCGCCAGAGGCCACCAGGGCGAGGGCCGGGAACTGGACCGGCGCGCCGTCGCGCCGCGATTCCAGGATGACGGCGTGGATGTGTCCCTCAATGTGGTTGACCCCGATGAGGGGCACGCCGGTGGCGAAGCTCAGGCTCTTGGCGTAGGTGAGCCCGACGAGCAGCGACCCGACGAGCCCGGGGCCCACGGTGACGGCGATGGCCGCAAGGTCCGGCAAGCGGGTGGCGGAGCGAAGCAGGGCTTCGCGAACCACCGGAACGATGGCGCGCAGGTGCTCGCGCGAGGCCAGTTCGGGGACCACGCCGCCGTACCTGGCGTGCATCGCGATCTGCGAGGCCACCACGCTAGAGAGCACGGCGTCGCCGCTCGCCACCACGGCGGCGGCGGTTTCATCGCAGGAGGATTCGATGCCGAGAATACGCACTATTTCTACCTTAGCGCGGGTTCCGGGGATTCCAGAATGAGACGCTCCATGGAAGCGTTGACCGGCGGGGAGCCGCGGCGAGCGCCGTAGTTCAAGAGGCCGGAGGCCTTCCAGACGCAGCGCTGTGCGGCGCGCTGCAGTTCGAGCAGAAGCGGGCGGGCGGGATGCCCGGGTTCCAGGGTTTCCAGGGAGAAGGACGTGGTGTTGACGATGATGGTCAACTCGTCATTCAGGTCGTGAGCCGCGGCGGCGGCAACCGCGCAGGCGCGGTCGGCGTGAGTTAGTCTTTCCACACCTGGATGTTAGCTGGCGAATCGGCGGCTGGAGGGGCTGTCAGCTTCGAAGCGGCTTTGGAATCAATAAAAAATAAATAAATGTTTGTGTCACTGGGTTCGGGAGGGCACAGAGTAGGAGAGATGAGATTCAACGCTGAGACGCAGAGAGCGCAGAGATAAGCGCAGAGAAGACATCGGAGAGGATTGGGGAAGCCGGGCCGCGGCGGCGCGGCGGAGATCATCTGTTAGTCTGAAGTTTCATGAAATCGCGGGACCGAAAAGGCGCCGCACCGCCCGCCATCGAGCGCGGGCGCGGGCTGGGCGATATGACTATGCGGCGGCGCCATCTGCTGGTGGCGCTGGGACTTTGCCTGCTGACGCTGGCGGCCTATTCCAACTCTTTCGGCGCCGGATTCGCGATGGACAATCGCGGGTTGATCCTGCAGGATGCACGCGTCCACGCGGCCACGGCGGAAAACCTCGATCTGATTTTCGGGCACACCTACTGGTGGCCCTACGGGGAGAGCGGGCTGTTCCGGCCGCTCACCACCCTGTCCTACCTGTTCAATTACGCGATTCTGGGCAATGGCGACCATCCGGCCGGCTACCACTGGATCAACTTCCTGATGCACGCCGCCAACGTGCTGCTGGTTTACGCGCTGGGGCTGCGCCTGGCGGGCTGGCGCCCGGCCGCCTGGACGGCCGCGCTTTGGGCGGTGCACCCGGTGCTGACCGAATCGGTGACCAACATGGTGGGCCGGGCGGACCTGCTGGCGGGGATGGCGGTGCTGGGCGGCTGGCTGCTCTATCGGAAGAGCGCGGAATCGTCCGGCTGGCGGCGCTGGGCGTACCTCGGCGCGCTTTCCGCGACCACCGCGGTTGGCGTGTTTTCCAAGGAATCGGCGGTGACGGTGCTGCCCGTGATCGTGCTGTACGAGGCCATCTGGTGGAAAGAGAGGCGGCAGGCGCTGGGGCTGGTACGGGGATCGATCGCCATGCTGATCCCGATTCAGGCGATGCTCTATCAGCGGGCCGCCGTGCTGTGGTCCTCGACGGCGACGACTTTTCCTTTTTACGACAACCCGATCGTGGGGGCCGGATGGGTGACCGGCAGGCTGACGGCGTTGAAGGTGATGGGCAAATACGTGGCGCTGCTTTTCTGGCCGGCACGGCTCTCCTGCGACTATTCGTGGGCGCAGATTCCGCTGGCGGGGGGCAGTGCGGCGGATTGGCTGGCGTGGATGGCGCTAGCGGCGGCGCTGGCGGCAGGGGTGCTGCTCTGGCGCGGCAACCGGTTGGCGCTTTACCTCGCGGGCGCGGCGGTGCTGGTGTTTTTGCCGACGTCGAACCTGTTATTCCCAATCGGCACCATCATGGCGGAGCGCTTTCTGTATCTGCCGGCCATCGCCTTTGCGGCGGGCGTAGTGGCCGCGGTGGGCGCGGCCGGGAAGCGGGTGGGCGATGCGCGGTTGGCGCCGGCGCTGCTGGGGCTGATCGTAGTGGCCTGCGCGGCGCGGACGTGGGCGCGGAATCTCGATTGGCAGGACGATCTTGCGGTGGGGAAAGCGGCGGTAGAGGCGTCGCCGGGGAGTTTCAAATCGCACAAGCTGCTGGCCTACGCGCTGCATGAGGCCGACCCGGGTCGCGCCAATATCGACCGTGTGATCGAGGAGGCGGAAAAGGGGTTGGTACCGCTCAGCGCCCTGCCGGACTCGCGGAGCAATGCGGACAGCTACCGGCGCACCGGGGGTTATTACGCGGAGCGGGGCGAGAGTTTGCGGCAGAGCGGCGCGGCGGGGAGCGATGCGGCGGGGAGCGATGCGGCGTACCGGCGGGCACTGGAGTTGCTGCTGCGCAGCCGGGCGATCGCGACGGCGCAGACGAAGGGTGCGGGCGACCTGGCGCGGTTCGCCGACCTGGCGCTACGCATCTCGGAGGTGCAGCGGAGGCTGGGGGATGGCGGACAGGCGCTCGGGGCGGCCGTGGAAGGGCGGCGCATGGAGCCCGGGAACACGGAGATTCACCACCAGATCGCGGCCATCCTGCTGGACCAGGGACGCGCCGACGAGGCCGCGGCGGCGTTGATGGA
>Ga0208587_1000612_pt1 | contig 19638 bp, 16 predicted proteins | sample NGESurdeep092012_7_FD_184472 | JGI IMG/M metagenome (GOLD analysis project Ga0208587, IMG submission 184472) | Arctic peat soil microbial communities from Barrow, Alaska - NGEE Surface sample 210 deep-092012 (SPAdes) | ecosystem: Environmental > Terrestrial > Soil > Wetlands > Peat ...
TTCGCCGACAACCTGCGCCGCATCGCCGACCCCGCGGCGGAGCCGATGATCGCCCCCAGCCAGGGCATCCACCTGGTGTTCGACGGATCGTTCCTCGCCGCCGACTACGCCATCATGGTGCCGCATACCAGCGACGGGCGCGTCATGTTCGCCATCCCGTGGCATGGCCATACCGTGGTCGGCACCACGGACACGCCGATTGCGCAGGCCACGCTGGAACCGGTTGCCCTGGAGCACGAGGTGGAGTTCATCCTCCAAACCGCGTCGCTCTATCTCGCTCGCAAGCCGGTGCGCGGCGACGTGCTCAGCGTGTTCGCGGGAATCCGCCCGCTGGTGCGCTCCGGCGAGAGCGGCAATACCGCGGCGCTTTCGCGCGACCACACCATCCGCATCGAGAACTCCGGCATGATCACGATCTGCGGGGGCAAGTGGACCACTTATCGTCATATGGCGGAAGATTGCGTCAACCAGGCGGCCACGCTCGCCCGGTTGGCGGAAAAACCTTGCGTCACCGGTCATCTCAATATCCACGGCTTCCACCCGGCGTCGGAGAAGTTCGGCCACTTGTGGGTGTACGGCTCCGACGCGCCGATGGTGCAGGAACTGGAGCAGAGCGAACTGGCATGGGCCGAGCCGCTGGACGGCGCGCTGCCGTACACCGGCGCGGAGGTCATCTGGGCGGTGCGCCACGAGCTCGCCCTCACCCTGGAGGACGTTCTGGCGCGGCGCACGCGGGCCTTGTTCCTGAACGCCCAGGCCGCCCTCCGCATGGCCCCCCGCGTGGTGGACCTGATGGCGCGCGAGTTGGGCCGCGATAGCGAGTGGCAGTCCCGCCAACTGGCGGTGTTTGGTGAGGTGGCGAAGGGTTATGTGCTGGGCTGAGTGCGGTGCTCTTCACTTAAGCGCGCGGCCACAAACGGTCACCCCCAGGTACAACGCAACGGCGTTGAAAGCCACCGCATAATAAATGTGTCCAGGCGTGCCCACAATGACACTGCCGGGGAGACTTAGGATCCAGCCCCAAATAGGCAGCGCGATCGGGTCTGTGACGACGTGTTCTACGACCGCGACACACACGAACAGAATCGCTAGGTATGCCGCAACTGCGATCCCTCCCGCTTGGGACAGCAGCCACGCACGGTCAGTATATCTCGGACTACTAACTCTGCATATCGTCTTCCGATTCTCAGTGGCGGCAATCGGGCGAGGCCAGGCCGGTGTGCTCGGCGGTAGGGATGCCCACCTCTCGTGTCGACGCGGTAGGATACGGATATGAACCTGACCGAGATTCAACACGCGATTGAGGCGCTTCCATCGGAACAGCAAGCCAGCCTCGCCGTTTGGCTTTCGGAACGGGATCGCCTCCAGTGGGACCTCGAACTCGAACAGGACTTCTCGCCCGGCGGCGCGGGAATGGCGCTTCTCGACCGTGTCCGTGCACAAGTGGGCCGGGGCGAGTCCAAACCGATGGCTGAAGGCCGCGAGCGGCGGTGAGTTTCCGATCCTTCGCCTTGCCCGGGTTCTGGAAGTGCTACGACGGACTGCCGAAAAACACCCGGGCGCTCGCCGATGCCAAGTACGCGCTATTTGAGCGGGAACCCTTTCACCCTTCATTGGGGTTGAAGCCAAAGGGCGAGGTTTGGACCGTCGATGTGGGCCGCTCCTATCGCGCCATCGCCTATCGCACGGGCGACGAGTTCCATTGGTTCTGGATCGGTTCTCACGAGGCCTATAACAAGCTCCTGCGGCGCGTGAAGTGACTTCGCCGCCTGCCCCTCGCATCGCCCCGGCGCGCCGCCCCGCCTGAGCACCGCATGCCGAGGTTGTCGGGCGAGACGCCAATCAACCGCTACTATTTCTCCGGAATGTAGTACAGCAGAATCGATTTGCCCACGCGGCCGACGGGTTGGTATGGGTCCAGCCAGGCGAAAGCCAGATCTTTGCGGCCGCGCTGCTGGGACACCATCCAGCCGTAGTTTTGCAGCATGGTCTGGCTGACGGCGATCCATCCGGTGACGGGTTGGTAGGGTTCGAGGCCGTCCCAGGCGGGGAGGCCGAGGCGGGTATCGTCGCCGGTGTAGAGGCAGGACATGTGGAAGTACGGGACGCGGCGGCGCTGCAACTCGGCGGCGAGACGCGCCATGTCTTGCCCCCAATCGAGATCGGAATCCACCAGGATGCGCTCGGGATGCATGCCGCCGAGTTCGTTGAAATAGGCGAGGTAATCGGGGTGGGCGGCGGCGGAGGAGATGGCGGTCCACAGGAGGAGTACGATGGCGGCGGCGCGGCGCTTCCGCCACAACCAGACCGTCCCGATGCCGGCGGTGAGCGCCAGCAGCGGGTAGAGCGGCAACATGTAGCGCACACCGATATTGAGGCTGGTGGGCAGATTGATCGCGAGGATCGCGGCGGTGAGGATAGCCGGCATCCAGATGGCGCGGCGCGACTCAGGGGACACAGCGCGGCGCTTCTCATGGAGTAGTGCGAAGACGCCGAAACCGGCGAGCAGAAGGACGGCCAGCGGCGTCTTGACGGCGAGCGCGACGGGGAAGAAATACCACCAGCCGTGGAAGCTGTGGCGCCCCAGGAGGTACGCGGTGTGCCCGGCGTCGACGTGATTGTGCACCTGCCAGAGTCCGTCGAGCAGTTGCGGGGCGGGCACGGGAAGCCTCTCCAGCGCGTGGAGCAGGGGCGTGGGGATCTTGGCGAAGATGCCGCCTTGACCGGCGGCGTCGCTCGCCACGTGCTCGGTCATGGGGCCGAAGGAGAAGCGGTAGGCGCCCCAGATGAGGAGGCAGGCGACGGGAATCCACGCCCAGTTGCGCTTCTGGCCGGCGCGGGGATGCAGGCACGTGATGGCGACGATGCAAGCCGGCAGGAGGAGCACGGCGGAAAACTTGGAGAGGATCGCCAGGGCCAGGCCGATGCCGAAGAAGATGCTGCGGCGCAGGGTGCCTTGCTCCAGCCACAGGGTGTAGGTGAAGAGGGCCGTGCAGATGCCTGCGCCGATGGCCATATCCATGGTGGCCACGCCAGAGTGCGCCAGCACCGGTGGAATGTTGGTGAACAGGAAGACGGGGGCGAGCGCTCCCCAATCGCCGAGCAGTTTGCGGCCCCACAGCCAGACTATGGTGCACGCCAGCAGGAAAAAGGGGAGGATGCCGAGGCGCGCCAGGGTCAGGGCCTTGCCGTAGCGTGGGGCAGAGTTGAGGACGGCGTTGCCTTCCTTCCAGCGGTCGGGCAGCTTCTGCGCGCGTGCGCCGTAGAGGTAGGGGCCGACGGCGATGGCGAGACGGGCGAGGGGCGGATGGAAAGCGCCGTAATCGTAGCGGCCCAGGTCCAGGTACTGCATTCCGCAGGCGATGTTGGGGGTCTCATCGGAGGTCTGCGCGATGCCGCGGTAGGTGGCGGTGATGCGCGCCACGCCGATCGAGGCCAGCAGCAGGAAGATCAGAGTTGGTTTGGACGGCAGCACGCGATGATCCAAGGAAACGCCTCGACGATCCGCACCTCGGCCACCGAGCCCGAGAGGAAGGCGCGAAAGGTGCGGAGATTCCAATGTTGCACATGCTCGGGGTGATTGCCCAGACGGCCCAGATGTTTGCCGCGCAGCACGTTGCCGATGCGGAAATAGGGTTCCAAGGGCACGGACACGACCACGGCACGGCGGGCCACGCGCGCCAGTTCGCGGACGGCGGCGGCGGGGTCGTCAAGATGCTCCAGCACTTCCAGGCAGGTGACGGCGTCGAAGCTGCGGGCGGCGAAGGGCAGCGCGAGCACCGATGCGCAGACGCGGTGGGGTACGGCGACTTCGGCCAGGGAGGCGGGGCGCAGATCGAGGCAGACGGGGCGCACGGCGGCAGGCAGCACGCCGCGGCGGAGCATCTCGCCCTCGCCAGAGCCGGCATCGAGGACGGAGTGGGGATCGAGTTCCGCGAGGACGGTGCGGAGGCGGCGGAAGAATCGCCCGATGACGAAACTGACGACGGGGTTTTGGTCGGAGTACTTCTCCTGGCGGGTCATAACTCAACCCTCGTGGGACAGACCATCGCTTTTCGTGGTCTGTCAGGCATTGCCACCACGACGGCATCGACAGACGACAAAAGGCGATCGTCTGTCCCACCTTTGCTTCGCTCGGATGCACAAGGCGGAGCCTTATGCCACATCATCTTCGCTCCCGGGCGGCGGCGCGGAGGCGCAGCACGTGGCGGATGTACTGCAGGGGGTGCAGGGCATGGACCTTGCTTTGGCCGCGGACGCGCTTGCGCATCTCATACCCGCACTCGTGGATTTCGCCCACGTTGCCGCGCACCAGCAGTTCCATCAGGCTCTTATAGCCGAGAGGCTTGAGCGGCACGCCGGCCACGGCTTCGCGGCGCACCAGGTAGCAGCCGCTCAGCGGGTCCGAAACGCGGGCGTAGACCTGGGGCAGCAGCCAGCGGCCGATCTGCGCCGCGCCCCACGAACTGATGCGGCGGGCCAGCCCCCAATCGCCCAGGCCGCCGCCATCGCCGTGGCGTGTGGCAACGATCAGATCGGCGCCGGCACGGCGCTCCAGGAGGCGGCCCAGGACGTCCGGCGGATGCTGGAAATCGGCATTGATGGTGCCCAGGATCTGCCCGCGCGCCACCTGCCAGCCGCGGATCACCGCCACGGCGAGGCCGCTTTCGTTCTGGCGGCGCACCACGCGCAGTTCGGGGAAGCCCACGCGCAGACGCGCGGCGATTTCCCAGGTGCGGTCCGCGCTATCGTCGTCCACCACGATGACCTCGTAGCGGCCGGGCAGTGCCTGGTCGAGGGTGTGGCGGACGGCGGCGAGAAAATCGCTGATGTTCTCGCTCTCGTTCAGGGTCGGCACCACCAGCGAGAGCACGAGCTGCGCGTCGCCAGAGACAACGGCCGGGACGATCAGCGGGCCCGTGGGTGCGGCGATAATGTGTTCGGCGCTGTGTTCGGCCTCACTATTCCGTGGGGCTACTGCCAATGGATGATCTCCCTGTCCGGATCATTCCACTGTAACTCGGATTCGGATTGTTATATACTAGGCCCCACGAGAAGGAGGAGGAGCCTTCCAATATGAGGGGATTCTGTCTAATTGCCGTTGCGGCGTGCCTGTCTGTCATGGCCTCCGCCCAAACTACCGCGGATGAGCTGATTCAAGCCATCCGGAACAACGATCTGGCATCGCTGAAAGCGCGCCTTGCGAAGGGCGCCCAAGTGGATACCCGCGACCCGCGGGGCACTACGCTGCTGATGCACGCCGCCGCACTCGGCAGCCCGGAAGCCGTCAAGCTGCTATTGGAGAGCGGCGCCCAAGTCAACGCGAAGAACGGCCTGGAAGCCACGGCTCTCATTCTGGGCGCGGGGAATCCCGAAAAGGCGCGGATGCTGGTGGAAAAAGGCGCGGATGTGAACGCCCACAGCAAGCTGGGGCGCACGCCGCTGCTGGTCGCGGCGTCCTGCGGCGGGTGTTCGGCGACGGTCAAGCTGCTGCTGGACAAGGGCGCCGACCCGAACGCCACCGGCAAACAGGGCGCGTTGGCCGCTGGCGCCGCGGTCATTGTCCCGGAGAAGGGCGCAGGCCATCGCGGCGCCGACAAACAGGGCGACACCGCACTGACCGCCGCCGCCATGGCGGACAATTCCGACAGCGTCAAACTACTGCTCGCCAAGGGCGCGGACGCGGATGTTGCCGACGACCAAGGCTATACCCCGCTGTCCTGGGCAGCGAGCAATTGCAACCTGGAGGCAGTCAAGCTGTTCCTTTCGAAGGGGGCCAACGTCAACGCGGCCAACACCTCCGCCGGTGAAGTGAAGTTCGGCAAGATTCAACTCATCAAGCTGACACCGCTGATGCTGGCTTCCACTTTCTGTACGCCGGAGGTGGTCAAGACGCTGCTCGATGCGGGCGCCAAGGCGAACGCCGCCGATATTCGCGGGATGACGCCGATCCAGTTCGCGGTCTCCTCGGAAGCGCAGGATCCGGCCGTGGTGAAACTGCTGCTCACCGCGGGCGCGGAGGTCAACGCCAGGAGTTCCGCGGGCGAGACGGCTCTCGATTGGGCGAAGAAGTTCGGCAGCCAGGAAGTGATCGCGGCGCTCACGTCGGCCGGGGCGCGCGAGGGGGTGCCCTACAGCCCGCCGCGGCCCAAACCGGCGGGCGAGCGCACGGTGAGCCAGGCGGTGGAAAACGGCGCCGCGATCTTGCAGCGCGGCGCCACGGAGTTCTTCCAGCAATCGGGGTGCGTGGGCTGTCATCACCAGCCGGTGGCATTGATGACGGTGGCGGCGGCGCGCGGCGCCGGCATCCACGTGGACGAGTCCGCCGCCAAGGGCCTCGTGAAGATGATGGAAGGCGAGAGCATGTTCTTCAATCAAGCGATGCTGGAGCGCGCTCCTATCGGAGGGCAGACCGACGGGCCCACCTGGAAACTGATGGCGCTGGCCAGCGAGCGCTACCCCGCGAGCCCGCTCACGGACGCCATCGTGGCCTATATCGCGCACAACCAGCGGCACGACGGCGCCTGGTGGTTCGGCGGCATTTCCCGCGCGCCGTTCGAAGAGGGGCCGATGGCGCGCACCGCGATGGCGATCCGCGTGATGCAGGTCTTCGGCACGCCGGCCATGAAGGCGGATCTCGACTTCAGGATTGCGCTCGCCCGCACGTATCTGGCGAACACCAAAGCTGCCACCAACGATGAGGCGGCGATGCAGATCCTGGGACTGCATTGGGCGGGCGGGAGTGCGGCCAAGGTGAGCGCGCTGGGGAACGCATTGGCCGGCGCGCAGCACGCCGACGGCGGATGGAGCCAGAATCGCAACCTGGCGAGCGATGCCTACGCCACCGGCGAGGCGCTCGCCGCGCTGACAGAGACGGGCATTGTGGCGGCGTCCGGCGCGGTTTACCAAAAGGGCGTGAAGTTCCTGATGGACACGCAGTCCGCCGACGGCTCCTGGTACGTGCGCAGCCGGGCGCCCAAGTTCCAACCCTATTTCCAGAGCGGTTTTCCGCACGATCACGACCAGTGGATTTCCTCCGCTGGAACATCCTGGGCGGTCCGGGCGCTGATTCCGGCCGCCGCCAACGAAAAGAGAGCATCCCGATGAAGCAGACGATTGCTTTTGGCACTCGTTCGACCACTACGGGCAGATGGCCGTGTACGCGCGCATCGCGAACTCCGGCAACCAGGAGAGCGGACGTCAAGCCGAATGCAGCGCCGCCACTTCGTAGTCCAGCACTCCGGGAATCGTGAACTCGATGCTGCCGGACCCTCCCGTAAACGGAATGTTCTTTTCGGCCCGTAGCAGTTCCACGCGGGTCACGCGCCTTCCCTGAGGGAGCGACATCCTGACCTTCTGCCCGCCGATAGGATAGAACTTGCGGATCCATCCGCGGTGCATGGCGGGGTTCGTGTAATTCAGGACGTGCACGGCAAAACCGGCTTGCGTCTCCCATGCGAAGGTCTCGACGACGCCGTCGCCAGCGACGGTGACCGGCTGCGTGGCGCCGGCGACCCAGCGGATGGCGTTCTGCAGCAAGCGCGCCAGATCGGTATGGCCGCTGCGCCACATGGTGCGCTCAATGTCGCCCGGGAAGTAGACCAGCCGGCTTTTGCCGCGTTGCCGCACCACGATTGCCGGTTCGTTGGTCCGCGCCTGGAGCGGATACGACAGTTCCGGAGGGTAAGCCACGAAGCCGGGCACCACCGTCAGAATCGGGTCATCCACCGGAGCGACGGGGAGGCGATTCTCCGCCCCGGGGATCCAGTTGGTACCCGAAAAGCCGTTGAGAATCTCATGCGGCTGCTCGATGCGCGCCAGGTACGCGTTGCCCAAAGTACCTGTGATTTCGCCGGCCTTCCGGATTCCGAAGACGTCGGCCAGGCCGAAATCGCCGCGCCTTTCGTTGCGCTCGTTGTACAGGCTGGTCTCGAAGGTGGCAAGCAGCGATCCGCCGGCATCCACGTAGGCCCGCAACTGGCGGCACTGCTGGTCGCTGAGCAGGGCGGTGTTGGGCAATAGCAGCGCGGAATATTTCGCGAGGTCCTCGGGCGCAAGCTTGTCTTCATGCACGAAATCGAAGAGGAAGCGGCCTTCGAGCAGGGCGTAATACATGCCGTCCATGTACTCCCGCATGAGAGCCCCGCGCGGGGGCCGGTAGAACAGGTGGGTGCGCTGGCCCATCACCACGCCCACATTCGCGACGGAGCGCTTATTGACGAAGTGGGCGTCGTGCCTGGCCATCCACTCGAAATATTTGCGCGCCGGCTCCAGCCAGCGGCGATCCTCGCCCATGCCGTTCTCGCCGCCGATAATGTGGTGATACGGGACCATTCCCGAGGCGAGCGTCTCGTCGAACCACATCTGTTCTTCTTGCGGCGACTTATAAACGTTGCGCCAGCGGGGCGTGCCGGTGGACCACGCCGCGGTCACGTTGGTGGACATCTTGCCTTTTTGCACGGCGTGGCACACGCGGCCTTGCAGCGCGCATCCCCAGATCGGCGTATCGTCTCCGCCGCGCCCCTGGTTGTCGCACTGGAACCACTCGCAGATTTCGCCGAGCTTCACCAGGTCAGCCGTGCTGCGGATTCCGCCGCCGAGGTTGGCGAAGTAGAAGTTCGACGGTTTCTTCTCTTTGGCAATGGAATCGTACAGCTTCCACAACCAGGTGATGCGCTCGTTGAATTTGTCCCAGTAAGCGACCGTGCCCGCCGGCGGCAGGTTCTTACACTGTTCGCAATGGCAGACCGGCAGCGCCCCTAGTGGCGGCCACGCGTTGGTGAACATGCCGTCCACGTCATAGAGCGAGTTGATCTCCTTCATGATCGCCGGCATGTAATCGGTCATGTAGGTGGTGAACATGCAGGTGCGGAACAGCCTGGGGTCCTCGGTGTGGCGTACGGCGTTGCCTTGCGCGTCGCGTTGGAACCACTCCGGATGGGCTTGCACCGCGTCTTCCCAATTGAGGTCGGGACTCATGCGCGCGATCACGTGCATGCCGCGCTTTTTGGCGGCCGCGCAACATTCGCCGAAAAAATCCCGGTTGCCGAGGAACTTGCCTTTTCGGTGGTACGGCACCTTCGTCTGGTAAAACGCCAGAATGCCGGTGACACTCACCATCACGGCGTCAATCTTCAGGCTGGCCCAGTAGTCCGCCCATTGCTCGACGTCGAGCACCGCCGGGTCGTGTTCGGTCATATTGGTCTGGCCGAGCCGGCGGATTTTCCGCTGCCAGGGAACAGCCGGCTCGGCGGCGAATAATATGGAAGTGGCCGCTATCGTGGCGGCCGGCGCCACCATAAAGTCTCGTCGATTCAAGTTCATGAGTGTCCTCCTTCACCGTAGCGTAGCCTTCCAGGCTGCCATGCCCGCTTTCTAGCGGGCATATCCAGGCTGGCGATTTTTGTCATTCGGCCGCCGACCTGGGTCTCTCGTGGTCATGGCGCCAGTCCCGCCACGAAAATCGTCCCCGCTTCCGGAGCGATGGCGCGCGTCTCTGGCGGCATGCCCTCCGTCGCCGTGGTGAAAAACACGCACGTCGCGCCATCCAGTTCCCACACCTCGGGGCAGGTGACGCGCGGCGACCCGGGGAGCACAAACTCCGTGAGCACCTCGCCATCCGAGAGCCGGATCTCCTGCGCCACGCCATCGGCCACGTGGCCCGGATTGTAGTATGCCACGATCGCGCTCTGGCCGCCGGGCATGGGCCGCAGGCCGTCGGGCAGCGCGGGCAGAGCCTCCGGCTGTGCGATCAGCCGCGGCTCGTGCAGCGCGCCATCGTAGCGGTATTCGGTGATCGTCTTCGGCTTGCTGTCGATGTCCACCAGCAGGCCGTCGTGCAGGTATTTTCCGTTGGAGCACGTCTGCCCGCCGAGCAGCTCGCGCACCTGGCGAGTGGCGTGGTCGTAGTGATACAGCGCGGCCACCGGTTCGCTGAACCCGAGGTGCTTGGTGCCGAAGATGGCCCCGCCCGGGATGGCGATGCCGTCGTTGATAATCACGCGCGGGTCCTCTGGAATGTGGGCCAGCGTCTGCGTGACGGCGCGGCGATTCAGGTCGTAGAGCACCAGGCGGCGCTCCAGGCCGACCAGCAGTTCACCAGGTTCGCCGGTTTCGGCGAAAAATCCCGGACGCCCCGGCAGCGCGTGGTGGACGTTTTCCCGGCTGGCCAAGTCCAGCACGTTGATGCCGCCCCGCGGCCGGTCCGCCGCGTACTGGATGGAAATCCACAGGAGCGATCCGCCGATTACGCGCGGGCATTCGGGCAGGTAACGCTGTTCTTCCAGGGCGGGGCGAAAAAAAGGGCGGGCTTCGATTCGGCGCGGCATCGCTTTTTATGATAGAACCAGTTGTGATGCGAAGATTGATTGCACTACTCGCGCTGCCGGTGTTATTCCTGGCGCAGACGCCCAAGGGCAAGGTCAACCTGCTCCCCAACGAACAGTGGGTGTCGCTGTTCAACGGCAAGGATCTCACCGGGTGGGTCAAGGTCGGCGCCGAGAATTGGACCGTGGAAAACGGCACCATCCACGGGCAGGGGGTGACCAAACAGTACGGCTACCTCATGACCGAAAAGGACTACAAGGATTTCTGGCTGTCCCTGCGCTTCAAGTGCGAGGACGACGGCAACAGCGGAATCTACTTTCATACCCGCTTCAAGCCGGGCACGGTGGATGTCGCCTCGGGCATGCAGTTCGAAATCGACCGCACCGCGAATCACCATGTCGGCGGCCTGTACGGCGACGATCGCGGCTGGATCGCGTGGCCTTCCCCGGAATATGAGTACGTAATGCGTCCCACCGATTGGAACGACATGCTCATGAAGGTGGAAGGCAATCACATGATTTGCATCCTCAACGGGATCACCGTGATCGATTTCACCGACCCCAAGCCCAAATCGTTCGATGGCGGGATCGCCCTGCAACTGCACTCCGGCGGGGAAGGCAATATGCGGTTCAAGGATCTCGCGGTGCGCGACCTCTCCCGGCGGTAGCGTAGCCTTTCAGGCTGCCATGACCCCATTCGTGGGGGCAGGTCTTCTCTTTCTCCGGTTTTCGCCGTTTCCTGCAAACTTTTTCTCCCGAGCGGCGTACTTACTTTGTAAGCCATGGCCAGATTCCTGTTTGACCTCCGATTTGCGCTGCGCAGCCTGCGGCGCAGTCCGCTCTTCACCTTGGTCGCCGTGGCCTCGCTTGCTCTCGGCATCGGCGCCAATACCGCCATCTTCACCCTGATCGACCAATTGATGCTGCGCCTCCTGCCCGTGGCGCGGCCCGAACAGCTCGTCATGATCTGGTCCACCGGGCCCCACATGGGAAACAATCGCGGACCGCGCATGGCGTCCTACCCCATGTACCAGGATTTCCAGAAGAAGGCGCAGGCGTTTTCCAGCGTGTTCTGCCGCTTCGGCGCCGCCGTTTCCCTCAGCTTCAGCGGCCAGACCGAGCGCGTCGACGCGGAACTCGTATCCGGCAACTATTTCCAGACCCTGGGCGTGCGCCCGGCCATCGGGCGCGTGTTCTCTCCCGAGGAGGACGACCGCGTCTACAAAGGCCATCCCTCCGTCGTGCTGAGCCACGATTATTGGGTGACGCGTTTCGCCGCCGATCAGAACGTCATCGGCCGGAAGCTCCTGGTGGACAACTACCCCATGACCATCGTGGGCGTGTCCGCGCAGGGGTTCACCGGCCTGGACCCGGCGCGCTCGCCGCAGATCCGGATCCCCATTCAGATGAAGCCCCTGCTGACGCCGGGGTGGGACGATATCGGCAACCGCCGCAGCCAGTGGATCCAGATCTTCGCGCGCATGAAACCGGGGTTCACCGTGAACTCGGCTCAGGCCTCGCTCCAGCCGCTGCTCACCCAGATTCTGCGCGAAGAACTGGCCCAGCCGGAATTGAAGGATGTCTCGTCCTACAACCGGGGCCGATTCCTGGCGAGAAAGATCCGCATGGAGCCGGCGGCCAACGGCTACTCCGAGATGCGGCACAGTTACGCCACCGCGTTGACGGTGCTGATGTGCATGGTGGCCCTGGTGCTGTTGATCGCCTGCTTCAACGTGGCCAATCTGATGATCGCCCGCGCCATCTCGCGGCAGAAGGAAGTGGCCGTGCGTCTTGCCGTGGGAGCTTCCCGCTGGCAGTTGCTGCGCCAGTTATTCATCGAGAGTCTGGTTTTGTCCTTAGCGGGCGGCGCGGCCGGGCTGTTTCTGTCCGTAGCCATCATCCGCGGCCTGCTGCACTTCCTTCCCGGCGATACTTCCACGCTGATGCTGCGCGCCGCGCCGGACCTCCGCATCCTGGCCTTCAATGGCGCGCTCGCCCTGCTCACCGGCGTGCTGTTCGGCCTCGCCCCCGCGCTCCAATCGCTCAAGGTGGACCTGTGGAACACGCTCAAGGACGTGGTGGGCGCGGTCTCCGGAGGCGGCGGCTCGGTGAGACTCCGCAAGACCCTGGTCACCGCGCAGGTGGCGTTTTCCTTCCTACTGCTCGTCGGGTCCGGACTCTTCGTGCGCACCCTGGCCAACCTGAAGCAGACCAACGCCGGGTTCCAGGCCATCGACAACCTGGTGACCTTTCAGGTGGACCCGGCGCTCAACGGTTACTCGCTGCCACGCTTGCAAACCTTCTACCGGCAACTGCTCGAAAATGTGCGCACCACCCCGGGCGTGAAATCGGCGAGCTTCGCCATGGTGCCGGTGCTCGTCGGCGGCGAGTGGGATTCCACCATGTCGGTGGAGGGCCACCAGAACCAGGACAACGAAGATAACCAGGCCTTCATGAACGGCCTGTCCGCCGGCTACTGGAAGACCATGGGCGTGCCACTGGTGGCCGGTCGCGATTTCGACGATCGCGATGCCGGCAAGAAGATTGCCGTGGCGATTGTGAATCGCAAGTTCGCCACCCACTTCTTCGGTGACAAGAGCCCACTCGGCCGCCACGTCGGCTTCGGCGACGGTCCTAAGACGAAGCTGGATATCGAGATCGTCGGCGTGACGGAGGACTCGCTCTACGAGGGGCCGCGCGAGGGCGTGCACCGCCAGGTGTTCGTGCCCTTCTCGCAATCCACCTACCCCGCCGGCGTGGCGTTCTACGTCAGGACGTCCATGGACTCGAAAAGCATGTTTACCGCCCTGCGGCGCAAGGTTCAGGAACTCGATGGCGGCATGCCGGTCTACGACATGAAGACACTGGCGAGCCAACTCGACGAAACGCTGAGCACGGAACGTCTGATTGCCGTGCTGTCGGCGGCCTTCGGTCTGCTGGCCACGGTGCTGGCGGCGCTCGGGTTGTACGGCGTCATGGCCTTCATGGTGGCGCGCCGCACCAAGGAGATCGGGCTCAGGATGGCGCTCGGCGCGCCGCAGGGGCAGGTGGTATGGATGGTCATGCGGGAGACCCTGGTGCTGGTGGCCGCCGGCCTCGCCATCGGGATTCCGGCGGCGCTGACGGTGAGCAAATATGTCTCCACGCAGTTGTTCGGCGTCAAAGCCACCGATTTCGCTTCGGCGGCCGCGGCACTCGTCATTCTGGCACTGGTGGCGGCGGGCGCCGGTTTCCTGCCGGCGCGGCGCGCCAGCACCATCGACCCGATTCAGGCATTGCGATATGAATAAACGATGTGAATAAAGGAGCTACGCGATGAAGTACATAGTAGTAATTGCATTATTGGCGGTGATGCCGGCCCTGGCGGACTGGCGTTGGGAAGGACGGGAGCAGGCGCGCCAAGCCGTCGCCGAAGCCCGCCGCGCGCGCGCCGAAGCCATGCGCGAGGTGGCGCAGGCCCGCCGCGAGATACGGCGCGAAATGGACTCGGCGCATCGCGAATGGCGCATCGAATTCCGCCAGGTCCGCGAGGAAATGCGCCGCTCCTGGCGTTAGGTGGGACAGGCCTCCTGGCCTGTCGCTTCAGCCTGCCTTTTCTCGGCTTCTCGTGCCGCTATGCCACCAATCGCATGGCTTTCCGCTTCCACAAAAAGACGCGCTTGGTAAGCTCGTCAGCGCCTTTAGCAAGATCGTGCGCGGACCTGTCGACAGACCTGGCTGCCTTTCCAATCTGTCGCGAAGTGCGTTTGGCCTGGTCACGCACGGCTGCGCGGCGCTGCTTTCCCCGCGCTGGGTCCAAGAAAAACATCAAACCGCCGCCCAAACCGATTCCCGCGAGCCCCACGATTAGACCTGTTTTACCTTGCATTGAATCATCTCCATTCCAATAGTTTTCATCTTGACCCTGTAACAATTGCATACCGCGCAGGGCAGCAAGGGTGCAATGTGCAATTCGCGTTCCAATCTGCGAATCCTTCCCGCCCGGGAACTCCGCGGACCGGCTACGGACATCGGATTGCATGGAGAAGAAACCGAAATGAAACAAGCCGGCCGGCGGAATCCCCGGCGCTGACGTGGACCGCGTGTCACGGGAGAAATCCGCGGCCATGGGTGGAAACGGCTTCCGGACGCTGGCCGGATCGCCGGGACGAATCCGCCAGTTCCCTGCGTATGGAGTATACTGTGGAGTAGATTCCACATATGGAAACGATCCAGGTTGTTCGCGATACGAAGCTCCGACAGGCGACCGACCGGGCCGCGCATCGTACCAAGCGGAATCGCTCTGCGTTGATTCGCGACGCGCTCCGAGAACACCTCCAGAGATTGGAGATCCGAGCTCTCGAGCAGCGTGACCGCGACGGCTATGCGAACGGGCCACAGATGCACGATGAAGCCCTTGTTTGGGAAGCGGAGGCGGCGTGGCCGGCGGAATAGCCCGAGGGGACATCCGTTTTTGCCAGTTTGCACCATCGGCCAAGAAGAGACCGGTGGTGGTGCTGACACGCGACAGCGCCATTGCCTATTTGTCGACCGTGACTGTAGCCCCAATCGCGTCCACCATTCGCGGAGTGCCATCCGAGGTGGTACTATCGATTCCGTGAGTAGCGCTCCCGTGAGAGGCCAACTCGCCTCTTGAAGTAGAACCGCGTACACGTCGTAGCTCTCTTTCAAGCACTCCCGCGCGGAGGTAACCGTCAAACTCGGCTAGATTTGCCTCTGTCTTTTCTAGATTCCGCTCAAGTTCCAGCGACCTAGTCGCTTCTAGACTCCCCGACGTACGCTTCGCCAAATACTTCGTTCTTCCCGACAGCACCTTGGATTCAGCCTTTCTGTCCTCTTGGGCTTGCAGCGCTTTGTCGAGTTCCAGCGACGTAGAAAAGAACGCTATCTTCGCCCGCGCAAAACCATTTTCCGCATTGAGAAAATTATGCCGCTTCGTTAGAGTTTCTGCCCAATGGATTTGGCCTGGGTGAACAGGTATAAGTAATCCGTTCCGCCTGCCTTGGAATCCGTACCGGACATATTGAACCCGCCGAAGGGGTTGGCGCCGACTACCGCGCCGGTGCACTTGCGATTGATATATAAGTTGCCGACGTGGAACTCGCGCTTGGCGCGCTCGATTTGGGCTTCGCTGGTGGTGTAGACCGAGCCGGTGAGTCCGTACTCGGTGTTGTTGGCGATCGCCAGGGCGTCGTCGAAATCCTTCGCCTTGACGACGGCCAGCACCGGGCCGAAGACCTCTTCCTGCGAGAGGCGCGCCGCGGGAGCGATATCGGCGATCACGGTGGGCTGGATGAAATAGCCGTCGCCCGGGGCGCGCTCGCCACCCGTGATGAGACGCCCTTCCCGCTTGCCGATCTCGATGTAGTTGAGGATCGATTTCATGGCGCCTTGGTTGATCACCGGGCCCATGCGCACGTTGTCTTCGGGCAAGCCGATGGCGATCTTTTCCGTGATGGCTTTCAGCTTTTCGAGGAACCGGTCGTAGATATCCCGATGCACGATGGCACGCGAACAGGCCGAGCACTTCTGGCCCTGAAAGCCGAAGGCGGCGGCGGCCACGCCCTGCACGGCAGCGTCGAGATCGGCATCGGCATCCACCACGATGGTGTCCTTGCCGCCCATTTCGAGCACCGTGCGCTTGATCCAGATTTGCCCCTTCTGGGGCTGCGCGGCGCGCGAGTGAATGTCCAGGCCGACATCGCGGGAGCCGGTGAAGGCGATGTAGCGCATCTTGGGATGGGCCACCAGGCCGTTGCCGAACGTGGCGCCGGAACCGGGGCAGAAGTTGACCACGCCGGGGGGCATGCCGGCCTCTTCGAGCGCCTCGAAGAACTTCGCCGCGATGGTGGGCGAGTCGCTCGACGGCTTGAGGACGACGGTATTGCCGCAGACCAGGCTGGCGCCGGCCATGCCGAGCGCGATGGCGTTGGGGAAATTCCAAGGCGAAATTACCGCGCCGACGCCGAGCGCGATGTAGCGCAGGAAGCCGCGCTCGCCCGGCATTTGGACGATGGGTTCGGCCCGGTCGAGCACCAGAGCCTGGCGCGCGTAGAGTTCCAGGAAATCGATGGCTTCGGCGGTGTCGGCCTCGGCTTCGTCGTAGTTCTTGCCGACTTCGAGCACCAGCCACGCGTTGAATTCGAATTTGCGCCGGCGCAGGATTTCCGCGGTGCGGAACAGCACGCCGGTGCGCTCTGCAACCGGGGCGTACTGCCACTGGGCGAAGGCTGCGAGCGCCGCCTGCATGGCGGGCTCGACGTGTTCCAGGCCGGCCTTCTGGTGGATGCCGATGACCTCGGACGGTTTCGCCGGGTTGACGGAGACAATCTTGTCGTTCGTGCGGATATGTTCGCCGCCAATGACCAGGTCGTATTCGCGGCCCAGTTGCGCGCGGGCCTTTTCAATTGCCTCGCGCATGCCGCGGACGTTTTCCGGCTGGCGGTAATCGGTGATCGGCTCGTTGACGAACGGCCCTACGGCGCTCTGCGTGGAAGTTGCCATGATCGAAACTCGTGAACCAGTATAACCTAGCGGCATTCGGGGCCTCTCAGCGACGCACAAGTCAAACTGAAATGAGCAAAATGGGCTAGTACTCTTTGCCCGGTACGCGGCCGGTACAAGCGGCGCGAATTGGGTCTTTCCCGCCCCGGCACGCCCGTGGGATAACTGACGCATGGGTTATAGAGCCATGCAGCTCAACTGCTATTGCGGACAGGCGCCGGATCGAATCCTCGAAGTTGGTTTCACCAGCGACCGGCATATGGTGGTGCACTTCTGGTGCTCCGCGTGCAGCCGCGTGCTCTTCCGTTCCCAATCGCTCGACGAGTGCGAGCAGGCGTGTCCCCCAACGGACACGGAGGCCGAAACGCAGTCGGCGGCGGAAGATGCCCGCTTCCTGCAGAGCCTCGGTATCGCAGCCGGGGACTGACAAGACTGGCATGAATTTCCGGCGCACTTTGCCGGAAATTCGCTGCCAGTCCTGTCTGTCCCCGGTTTTTCGGTTTGCACCCCGGTTTGCACGCTACCATGGAGTTACCCATGGCTTTCCAGTGGCTCCAGATGAGAATTCAGGAAGAGAGGGAACGGCGGGAGCTCCAGGCGAGGCACCTGGAACGGCTGCCGGGCGCACTGAAAGAGATCCACGACTTTCTGGCCGAGTGCATTGACAGCTACACCGCGAACTTCGGCGCCGATTCAGCGAACATCGTGCTGCTGCCGGACCGGATCCAGGTTACGGTGCGGGAGGAGCGCGACGGCAAGTGGCAGGTTCTGTCCAAGGTGGAGGTGGTCTCGGTGCCGGATATGCCGGGATTCCGGGTGGAGCGCGGGGAGTACTCAATGGCGGTGGAGTTCGGCCTGCTGCCCAGCGATAAGCTCTTCTACCGCGATCGCGAACAGGACAAATACCTGACCATGGAAGAGTTTACGCGGCGCATTTTGGACCGCGCTCTGTTTCCCGCGCTGCGCGAGCCGTGAACAAGGGCAAACGCTCCCTTACGGTCGCGGCTCCGATGGGAATGCAGAGTGTTGACAGAGCCGCGACCGTAAGGGAGCGTTTGCCCACTGCGCCGCACACTGTGCCACTCTGAAATCATGCGTTGGATGGGTGCGCTCCTGTTGTTGCCGCTGGCGCTAGCGGCCCAAACCAAAACCGACGACCCATGCGCCGTCAGCGGCCAGGTATCGAATGCGGCCACCGGCGAACCGGTGCGCCGCGCGTTGGTGTACTTGCGGCGGATCGATATGTCGCCCGGAGTGACCAACATTCAGGTCACCAACACGGTCACCACCGATGCCGCGGGGCGATTCGCTATCGCCGGCATCGCGCCCGGCAAGTACCGGCTGTCGGCGGAACGCAGCGGGTTCATCACCGCGCAGTACGGCTCGCGTGGACCCGGCAAGGCGGGCAACCTGCTCACCCTGGAGCCGGGGCAGAAATCGAGCGATCTGGCGATACGCCTGACGCCGCACGCAGTCATCGCCGGGCATGTGCTCGATGAGGAGGGCGATCCGGTGGCTAGCGCGAACGTGCAGGTATCGCGGCAGCAATATATGCAAGGCCGGAAACAGATAGCGCAGATGAACGGAACGTCCACCAACGACTTGGGCGAATACCGCCTCTTCGGCCTGGTGCCGGGACGCTACTACGTGAGCGCCACCACCCGTCCGAATCCGATGCTGCCGCAAACCGAGGACGAGTACGTGACCACCTTCTTTCCGCGCACCACCGACGTCGCGGCCGCGGCGCCCATCGACGCCGGGCCGGGCGCGCAACTGCGCAACATCGATATCACACTGGCCAAGATGCATACCGTAACCGTCAAGGGGCGCGTGGTCAACGAGGTCCGCCCACCCGCCAGCGGAGAGACCGCACCGCGCACCAATCTCAATGTGATGCTCTCGGTGCGTAACGCCATGGTGGCCGGCGGCGGCTTCACGCGCGGCGCATCGGTGACCCCGCAGGGGACCTTCGAGTTCCGCGGCGTGGCGCCGGGCTCCTACTTCGTCGTCGCCGCGATCAATGCGCCGGGTAAAAGTATCACGGCGCGGACGGCGATTCAGGTGGGCGGCGTGAACCTCGAGGGGATCTCGCTCACCATCCGCGGCGGCGTGCCGGTCAGCGGGCACCTGCGCGTGGAGGGCGAAACCACGCAGAGCATCGCCAGCGTGCGCCTGCTGCTGCAACCGGCGGATCTCGGCGGCCTCATATTCGGTCCCATGCCCACCCAGCAGGTGAAGCCAGACGGCAGCTTTCAACTGGACGACGTCGGCGCGGACCGTTACACGGTCTCCCTCACCGGCTTGCCCGAGGGTTTCTACGTCAAGAGCGTCCGCTCCGCCAACCTGGATGTCCTGGCGGCCGGGCTGGAGATCGCTGGCATATCTCCGGCGCCGCTGGACGTGGTGCTCAGCCCCAACGCCGGGCAAGTCGCCGGCACGGTGCTCGATTCGAGAACGCAGAAGGCGGCGGCCATGATGATGGTGGTGCTGGTTCCCCAGGAGAAGGAGCGGCGCGAGCGCGAGGCGTTCTACCAGACCGCCACCACCGATTTTTCCGGTCAGTTCACGTTCAAAAGCGTGGCGCCGGGCGAATATCGTGTCTACGCCTGGGAAGAGGCGGAGTATGGCGCGTGGATGGACCCGGACTTTATGAAGCCGCTGGAGAGCCGCGGCGAAGCCGTGAGCATTCAAGAAGGCGGCCGGCAAGCCATTCAGGTGAACCTGATTCCGGCAGATTCCCAATAGGTCCCGCGACCGTGTGATAGACTCAGGTTTCCGTTTTTGTAAATTCCGTGGAAATGCAGAGGTC
>Ga0208587_1000614_pt1 | contig 19631 bp, 15 predicted proteins | sample NGESurdeep092012_7_FD_184472 | JGI IMG/M metagenome (GOLD analysis project Ga0208587, IMG submission 184472) | Arctic peat soil microbial communities from Barrow, Alaska - NGEE Surface sample 210 deep-092012 (SPAdes) | ecosystem: Environmental > Terrestrial > Soil > Wetlands > Peat ...
CCGGCGCCGCGGAGACGTGGCCGCGCAGCAGCGTCGAGAAGACGATGCTCGACCCGTCGGGACTGAGCTTCGTCACGAATCCGCTGGCTTGCGAATTCTGCACGACGGCGTACAGCGTCCCCGTGGCCCCAACGGGGACGATGCCGAGAACATTGATGGCACTGCCACGGTCCGACGGGGCAACCGGCGAACCAATGGCCGTCCAGGTCTGTGCATGGTCTCGCGATACAAACATGCCGTTGGCGTACGCGGCCTCGTACAGCGTTCCGGTGGGGTCCACCGCCACGGCACTGATGTCCGTACCGCCCGGTGACGGGCGAAGGGACGACCAAGTGACGCCTCCATCGACGCTGCGTGCGCTGAGCCCGACGTACACCGTAGATGGGTCGGTGGATGCGTCCACCGTTATGCCGGGGCTGACCGGCGATTGTGAAGGGATCTGAACCCAATCGGTCCCGCCGTTCGCGGTGCGGTAGAGGAACGAAGGAACTCCCGGGTGTTGGACGAAGATCGGGACCGAGTACGCGTAGATGGTTCCACTCGCCTGCGGGTCGAGCGCCAACGATAGGATGCCGTTTCCAGGGAAGGGGACAGGACTCCAGGTGGCGCCGCTGTCATTGGTGCGGCGCGTGACGCCGTTGCTCCAGACGGCATAAACGATGCTGGGACTGCGCGCATCTACTGCAAGCTGCTGAGCCACGCCTGCCGCGGTATCCACGATCGTCCAGTTGTTGCCGCCATCCACGGTTCGATAGACCGCGCCCGGGTTCACTCCGGCGGCGGTCCCGGCATAGAGGACTTGCGGATGGAGCGGATCGATCGCCAGCGCCTGCAAACTCGTGGCGGCGATTCCGCCGCTGGCCTTCTTCCAGGTGACACCACCATCCACACTCTTGAAGATGCCTCCATCGCCGGTCGCGGCGTAGAGCGTGCCGGGCGTGGAGGGGTCCACCACCAGCGTCTGCAAAAAGGCGAACGGCAGGTCCTCCAAGGGCGTCCAGGTGACCCCGCTATCGGTGCTCTTCCAAAGCGGGCGCGCGCCCAGCGTACTTTCGAGCGGACGCACCAGTGGAAAGTCGACCGACCTGGTTTGTCCCGCCACATACGCCGCACCGGTGCGGTCCACGGCGACGGCCAGTCCGTCCGCCGAGACGCTACCGCCCAGCGTAGTCTCGTAGATTATCCGCGACCCATCCGGCGAAAGCTTGAACACCACGGCCTGCGCGCTGCCTGGGGGGCCAAAGGTCTGGGTGGCACTGATGGGGTAGAACGAAGAAGCCGTTCCGGTGACGTACGCGCTGCCAGCCGCATCTACGGCGATTCCCGCGCCGGCGATTCCCGCAAAGCTCACGTTGGGGTGGAAGAACGAGTAAACCAGCGCACCTTGGGGATCCAGCTTGCTGACGAAGCTACCGAAACCACTGGGCCCGCCCTTGAAGCCGGGGAAGCCGGCCGAAGAATTGACATTCCCGGTGACGTAGGCGTTCCCGGAAGCGTCCACCGCTATGCCATATGCCCCGTCGTCGTCCGAGCCGCCCAGGAAGGTGGAATACAGCAGCTTGGATCCGGTGGGGTCCAACTTGGCGACGAAAGCATCATAACGAGCTGGCGACGCGCCGTTGTTCAGCGTGGGTTGGAGGGCGTGGGAGACGGGGAAATTGGCGGACCGCGTCCATCCGGTGACCAGCACATTGCCGGCGGAGTCCACCGCCACACCGGTGGCCCAATCGTCGCAGCAGCCCCCGAGATAGGTGGACCAGAGCAGCGCGCCATCCGGCGCGAACTTGGCGACGAAGGCATCGCTCGTGCCGACGGTGCCGATCTTGGTTTGCAGCGCGCCGGGGGTGACGGGGAAGTCGGGCGAATAGGTCAGGCCGGCGACGTAGACGTTGCCTTGAGGGTCGGTTGCGACCGACGCGGCGTAGTCCTGGCCGCTGCCGCCGAGAATAGCGGAGAAGCCTGCGGAAAAGCCGGGTCCGGCGGCATTGGCCGCGGCGATGGACCAAAGCGCCACAGCCAGGGGGACACGCCGGCACCAAGCGCGCGCGCCGCGGTCTAAGAACGTCATTGCGGATTCACCCAGTGGGGTTCACACGCACGCGGGATGCCACGTAACAATTGGAACCGGCTGTTAGCCCAACTGCTCCAACTCGCCTTGCAGCAGGGCCACATGCTCTTCTTCCTCCGCCGCCAGTTCGCCGCAAAGATCCTTCTCCAGCCCGGGAGGCAGTTCGCTGGCCAACTTCTTGAAATGGTCGCGCGTGCGCTTCTCCATCTCCAAGGCGGCCTTATAGAGGTCGGTCACGCCGCTCGTTTCGCCCACCTGGATGCCGCGAAAGAGCCAGTTGGCGAGCAACCTATCTTCGTCGGCCGAAAGCTCCACCACTTCGCGATCCAGATGCGCGTGGTACTTTTCTTCCAGCTCGTGAAGGTGATCCAGTTCGGCTTCGTAGAGCCGCTCGAGCACCGCGCGTTGCTCCGGCGAGCTCGCCTTATCGCGCGCCAGCTTGTAGAAGTGGAACGAGTTCAGCTCGAACTGCACGGCATCGCGGATGGCCCGGAAACGCATGGAATCGCCCAGGTCGCGATCCGGGATCACCTCCAGATCGCCGCCGCACAGGAAGCACTTCCCGTAGGGGATGGCGAGTCCACTGGTGAGCTTGAAGCAGCTTTTGCATCGCCAGGTGTAGCGCACCTGGGCGCAGCAGATTTCGTCTTCTTCAATCACCGCGCGGCATTTTGGACAGGTCGATGGCATTTTATACTCCCCCTGCCGGAACCAGTTCCGGCGCCGCGTCCGGCGTCAATACGCCCATGTATTCCAGCATCCCCTGGGCGGCCCGCTTGCCGGCGCCCATGGCCAGGATGACGGTGGCCGCGCCGGTGACGATATCGCCGCCCGCGAACAGTCCGGGCAAGTTGGTCATTCCGGTGCGTTCGTCGATGTCGATGTATCCCCACTTGTTGGTGCCCAGCCCCGGAGTGGTTTGCGCGATGATGGGGTTCGCGGTGGTGCCCAGGGCATAGATGACGGTGTCGACATCGATCGGGAAGTCCGACCCCTCGACCGCTACCGGCCGGCGGCGGCCCGAGGAATCCGGCTCGCCGAGTTCCATCTTCTGGCAGCGCATGGCGGTGACCCAACCGTCCGCATTGCCCAGAATCTCCACCGGGAGCGTGAGCCACTGGAATTGGATGCCCTCTTCGATGGCGTGCTCCAGTTCCTCCGCACGGGCCGGCGATTCGCGCCGCGACCGGCGGTAAACCACAGACACCGATTCGGCGCCCATGCGCATCGCCACGCGCGCCGAATCCATCGCGGTATTGCCCGCGCCGACCACGGCCACGCGCTTGCCCATGCCGACCGGGGTATCGTAGAGCGGCTGCCGGTGGCCGCGCATCAGGTTGACGCGCGTGAGGAATTCGTTGGCGGAAAACACGCCGTTGTAGGCCTCGCCGGGGATATTGGCGAACTTCGGCGACCCCGCGCCCGTGCCCACGAATGCCGCGTGATAGCCCATCTCGCCCAACAACTGCGGGATGGTGAACAGCTTGCCGATGATGGTGTCGAGCTTGATCTCGACTCCCATCTTCTTCAGGTTCTCGATCTCCGCGTCGATGATGATGTCGGGCAGGCGGAATTCGGGGATGCCGTATTTCAGCACTCCGCCGGCCACGTGCAACGCCTCGAAAATGGTTACCGCGACGCCACGGCGGGCCAATTCTCCGGCGCAGGCCAACCCCGCCGGACCGCTGCCGATGATGGCCGCGCGCTTGGTTTCCGTGACGGTCGCCGCCGCCGTCTGGTCCCACCCGCGCCCCATGCCGGCATCGGCCACGAAGCGCTCCAGCCGGCCGATGGCCACCGGTTTGAGCTTGAGCCCGACCACGCAGGTGGCCTCGCACTGCGATTCCTGAGGGCAGACGCGGCCGCACACCGCCGGCAGGGCGTTGGCGCTTTTCAGTATACGGTAGGACTGTTCGACGTCCTTGCGTGCCAGCGCCTGTATGAAGCCGGGGATGTCGATGCCCACCGGGCAACCCGGAACGCAGCGCGGCTTCTTGCAGCGCAGGCAGCGTTCGGCCTCGTGGAGCGCGCCGTCCAGATCCAGGCCGAGCGCGACTTCGTTGAAATTGTGTACCCGCGCCTCCGCCGGTTGGTGCGGCATGGGCGCGCGCTCCGGCGGAATGGTCTTGATGTTCTTGGGCACGCGCAGGGCGGGCGTTTCGGGCACCGGCACCGGGAGTTCGCAGGCCGCGGCGAGACGCTCCGGCGCGCCGTCGCTGGTCTCCGGGAACCCGGCCAGCTTGGCCGATTCGCCGCGAAACCGCTCCATGGCGGCCTTCTCTTCGCGCGCGAAGCGTTTCTGGCGCAGTTGCAGCTCGTCGAAGTTGACCAGGTGGCCATCGAAATCCGCGCCATCCACGCAGGCGAACTTCATTTTCCCGCCCACCGTGACGCGGCAGGACCCGCACATTCCGGTGCCATCCACCATGATGGAGTTGAGGCTGACTATGGTGGGGATGGCGAAAGGCCGCGTGACTTCGCAGCACGCCTTCATCATCGGGATGGGCCCGATGGCGACCACTTCGCTGACGTTCTTTTCGTTGGCCAGGACGTCGGCCAGCGCGTGCGTGACAAAGCCGTGCCGGCCGTAGCTGCCATCGTCGGTGGTGACGATCAGTTCGTCAGAGCACTCGCGGAACTGGTCCTCCCAGAACATCAGGTCGCGATTGCGGAAGCCGACGATGGAGACCGTGCGGTTGCCGGCCTCCTTGTAGGCCCGCAATTGGGGATAGATGGGCGCCACGCCGAGTCCGCCGCCCACCAGCACGACGGTGCCTTCGAGCTTGCGTATATGGCTCGGCAAGCCCAGCGGGCCGATGAAATCGAGGATCGTGTCGCCCTCGCGCAACGCCAACATTTCAAAGGTGGTTTTGCCCACCGCCTGAACGACCACCGTGACCGTGCCGGACCCCGCGTTGAAATCCGCCACGGTGAGCGGAATTCGTTCCCCATGCTCGTCAATGCGAGCCATGACAAAGTGTCCGGGACGTGCCGCTCGCGCCACATCCGGCGCTTTCACGTCCCAGAGGAAGGTTGTCGGACCGAACTGTATCCTGCGACTGATGAGAAACACCACACCCCCTGGAAGGAATATGGTAGCAAAATTCAGGAGAAAAGGGTCTTTAGCGAGGCAACAGCACTTTCCCGGAAGCCAGGTGCTTCGAGCGGACCCCCAGTGCTGGGATCACTTCAGTTGCGAAATCAATCGGTCGTATTCAGCGTGAGGACCGATCCAGTACCACACCAAGGTCTCATCGAATCTGATGCCCAAGGCGCGATAGCCAAGACCAACCCTAATGGAATACGTCGGGCGGTAGGCGCGCAGCCGTTTGAACTGTAGACTGGGGTGTGCGGAATCGCGCTGGAATAAGTCGTACGCACGCCGCGCGCTCTGTTGGACCGCAGCAGGCAACTGCCCAAACAGGCTCTTAAACCGGGCGGTGCGCCGGGACCTCATCCGCTTAGAAGTTCAGCGGCTCGGTCCTGCCCGCGAGATGCTCCAGCCGTGCCTCTTCTTCCAGGGCGTCGATGCTCAACGGCGGACGGCTCGGCCCCTGCCCGAAGGCGAGTTCTTCAAGCACCATCGCCGCCAAAGCGTCTTGCTCCTCGGGAGGCAACTCCGAAAGCGTGGCCACGGCCTTCCGCAGCAGTTCAGTCACAGCCCGATATTAGCACAGACGACACAAAAACGATCGCCTGGTCCCACTTCAGAGGCGCTCCAGAAGCCCCGTGAGAAAGGCCCAGAAGGGCGCAACCGATGAGATCTTGAGGCGCTCGCTCGGGCTGTGGACGTCCACAATATGCGGTCCGAACGAGATCGTCTGCATGCCCGGGTACTTTTCGCCGATCACGCCGCACTCCAGGCCCGCGTGCATGGCGACGAGTTCGGGGACCTGGCCCAGGATCTCCTGATGCACCGCCTGGCACAGGCGCACGATATCGCTGGCCGGTTCGGGCTTCCATCCGGGATAGCCGCCGGTTTGCTCCACCTCGAAACGCGCCATGTGGAAGATAGTGGATACCATGCGGCCGGCCGCCATCTTGCTGCTCTCGATGGGGCTGCGCTGGCTGGTTTCGATCTCCACTGTGTCATCTTTGGTGGACACGATAGCGAGGTTGGTGGACGTCTGTACCAGCCCGGCGATGTCGGGGCTCATCGCCAGAACACCATGGTGCTGGCTGGCCAGCAGTCCCGCGATGGCGAGCGCGTCGGCGTCATCCAGGACTTGCGGGGGGTGCGGTACGCTTTCGAGCGCGATGCGCAGGCCGGCATCGAACGCGCCGAGTTCGGATTGGATTGCGCCTTCCACGCCGGCAGCCAGCGACTTCAACTCCTGGTGGCGAACAGCGTCGATCACGATAGTGGCGGACGCCTCGCGCGGGATGGCGTTGCGTTTGCTGCCGCCGTCGATGGCGGCGATGGAGAGGGGCATGCGGCCCACCAGGGTCTGTAGGACGCGGCCGAGGATGCGCACGGCGTTGCCGCGGCCTTTGTTGATGTCGATGCCAGAGTGCCCGCCTTGCAGGCCGGAGACCTTGATGCGCCAGGCTTCCCGCCCGGCATCGGACCGGGCGGCGTGGCAGGCCACTTTGCGCCGGGCGATGGTATTGAGGCCGCCCGCGCAGCCGATGCAAAGCGTTCCCTCCTCCTCGCCGTCAAGGTTCAGGAAGTATTTGGCCTGGAGCAAGCCGCCGGGGAACTCCGATGCGCCGGTCAGGCCGCTTTCCTCGTCGATAGTGAACAGGAACTCCAGCGGGCCGTGGGCACAATCGTCGCTCTCCATCACGGCCAGCGCGGCGGCCACGCCCACGCCGTTGTCGGCGCCCAGCGTGGTGCCGTCCGCCATCAGCCAGTCGCCATCGCGGATCAGGCGAATGGGATCCGTGTCGAAGTTGTGATGTGTGCCTTCGTTTTTCTCGCAGACCATGTCCAGGTGGCCTTGCAGAACGGCCGGGACAGCCCCCTCGCGTCCGGGGCGCGCGGGCTTGCGGATCACGATGTTTCCGACACGGTCCTGGGTTGACTCAAGGCCCAGGCGGGCGGCTTGCGCCAGCACATAGCTGCGCGCCAACGCCTCTTTTTCGGAAGCGCGCGGGATGGCCGATAGCGCCTCGAAGTGCCGCCACAGGGACTGGGGTTCCAAATTCTCCATTACAGTTTTCATAGGTTTGCTCAACCCCTTCATCTTACAGCGCCCGGTCCCCTTTCCAAGTGCTACGCTGTTACGTGTTCGTTCAAGGACTGAAATGCCTGTTTTGCGAAACCGTCTATCCGGTTCGCGTGGGGTACACCTGTCCGCGTTGCGGCATCGTTGGGATTCTCGATGTGCAATACGACTACGCGAGGATCGGCCGCATCCTGACACGCCGGAGGTTGGCCGCCAGGAGCGACCAGTCGCACTGGAGATACCGGGAACTCCTGCCGATAGGTTCGAATGCCGCGCTCCCGGCTCTCTCCGTGGGAGGTACGCCGCTGACCTCCACGCCGGCGCTGGCGCGTCACGTGGGGCTAGCCAAGCTTTTCCTGAAAGACGACGGCCGCAATGCGACCGGATCGCTGAAGGATCGCGCCAGTTCCGTGGGGGTGGTCAAGGCGCGCGAAAAACGGCGGCCGATCATCGCCTGCGCGAGCACGGGCAACGCGGCATCGTCGTGCGCCGGGATGGCTGCCTCCATGGGTTTGAAAAGCGTCATCTTCGTTCCCGAACGTGCGCCGGAGCCCAAGGTCACGCAGTTGCTTATCTTCGGCGCGACCGTGCTGCGCGTGCGCGGCAGCTATGAGGACGCGTTTCAGTTGTGCCAGCGCTCGTGCGGGAAATGGGGCTGGTACAACCGCAACTCCGGCATTAACCCCTACCTGGTGGAGGGGAAAAAGACGGCCGGCCTGGAAATCGGCGAACAACTCGCATGGGAGCCCACGGATTGGGTGGCGGTTTCGGTAGGCGACGGCTGCACCGTTGCGGGAGTCTGGAAGGGCTTCCGGGAGCTCAAGGCCCTGGGTCTGATCCCGCGGACGCCGCGAATTCTGGGCGTGCAGGCGGAGGGCGCCGCTCCGGTGACTGCCGCCTTCCTGAGCGGCGAGCCGATGCGGCCCATCGAGCCGGCGACACTGGCGGACAGTATCGCGGTGGGAGTGCCCCGGAATTGGAAGCGAGCCGTGCTGGCGGTGCGCGAATCGGGCGGCGCCATGATCAACGTCTCTGACGGCGAAATCCTGGAGGCCATGCGCTACACGGGCCGCTTATCAGGCATCTTCGCCGAACCGGCCGCCGCCACGGCCGTCGCCGGCTTGCAGAGGGCGGTGGCGGAGGGCTGCGTGGGACGGCGCGCCAGCGCGGTGGCGTTGATTACCGGCAACGGGCTCAAGGATGTGCAGTCGGCACGGGCGGCCGCCGGTCAACCGTACGATATTGCGCCCGATGGCGCGGCGCTCGAGGAAATCCTGCGGGAACGGAAGTTGATCGAATAATGTGTTCGTTTTTCTCTCGGGAAACCCATCCGCAACTCGACCGTAGCGTAGCCTTTCAGGCTGCCATGCCCCCATTCGTGGGGGCATGCCTTCTCTGCGCTTCCTCTGCGTCTCCGCGCCTCTGCGTTGAATGGACAGCCGCGTAATGCCCACCAACTCCCTCCTGATTCGGAATATTCACACGCTGGTCCTGATGGACGCGGAGAACCAGGTCCTGCGCGGCGGGTATATCTACGCGGAGAATGGAGCGATCCGGCGTGTCGGAAGCGGCGCCGCGCGCCTGCCGAAGGCGGACCGCGTCATCGACGGCCGGCACTGCATCGCCCTGCCTGGCCTGGTGAATACTCACCACCATCTGTACCAGACCCTCACCCGCGCCTATGCTCCCGCGGCGGACGCGAAGTTGTTCGACTGGCTGCGCACCCTGTACCCAATTTGGGCAAGACTGGATGAAGAGTGCGTCGAGGTGGCGGCGCTGGCCGGCATGGCGGAGTTGCTGCTCTCCGGATGCACCACCACGAGCGACCACCACTATCTGTTCCCGCGTGGCCGCTGCAATCTGATCGACGCTCAGATTGCAGCCGCGCGGCGCATCGGCATGCGGTTCCATCCCACGCGCGGCAGTATGAGTGTGGGACGGAGCCAAGGCGGCCTGCCGCCGGATTCGGTGGTGCAGAGCGAAGAGCGAATCCTCCAGGACTGCGAGCGCTTGATCGGAAAGTACCACAACGCCGCGCCCGGCTCCATGCTGCGTCTGGCGCTGGCGCCGTGTTCGCCGTTTTCCGTGTCGCCGGAGTTGATGCGCTCTAGCGCCGATCTGGCGCGCCGCCACGGGGTGCGGCTGCATACCCACCTGGCCGAGACGCGCGATGAAGATGCGTACTGCCTGAGCCGGTTTGGCAAGCGGCCGCTGGATTTGTTGGAGGACGTGGGATGGCTGTGTGGAGACACTTGGCTGGCGCACGGCATCTATTTCAATCGCGGCGAAGTCAAGCGTCTGGGGCGCGCGGGCGTGGGGATTGCGCATTGTCCGACCTCGAATATGCGTTTGGGTTCAGGCTTCGCGCCGGTCGCGGCGCTGCGCCGCGCCGGATGTCCGGTCGGGCTCGGGGTGGATGGCAGCGCGTCAAATGACAGCTCGCACATGCTGGCGGAAGCCCGTCAGGCGTTGCTGCTGCAACGCGTGCGCTATGGCGCGGGGGCGCTGGCGGTGGGCGAGGCCTTGCGGATGGCGACGGTGGAGGGCGCGCGCTGCCTGGGCCGCGACGACATCGGCAGCCTGGAACCCGGCAAGCGCGCCGACGTGGCGATGTTCGATTTGCGCGGCGCCGGTTACAGCGGAGCCGGAGACCCCGTGTCCGCGCTTCTGTTGTGCGCGCCGGCGCAGGTGGACACACTGGTAGTGGAAGGACGCGTCGTGGTAGAGGGCGGCTCACTCGAAACCATATCGCTGGAGTCGATTCTGCGCCGGCATCGCAGGCTTGCGGCCAAGCTTCATTCGGAGCCGCGACCGCACGCGCCTGACGATCGCTGCGTGACGATGGAACGTTAGCGCAACCTTCTGCGCCCTTGGCGAGCTTGGCGGGAAATGTTCTTTCCTCACGTCCACCAGCGCCGTCCAAAAGGCAACCGTGCCGGTATCCTGGACTGTCTTTGAGGAAAGCCTTGCGCGCGAGCCGTTCCTCTTTGCCCGGCCGCCGCGCCGCCCCGCCTTCGCCCCTCTCCTCACAGCCGAAGCGCGTCTGCTACCATAGCCACATAAGGGGGGATACCTTGTCCCAGGTCACTCAGGATTTACCCCGTACCCTCGCTGCGCTTCGCTCCAGTTCCTTTTCCGAAGCCCAACTGGCCGGCCGCGGCGTCAAAGACGAACTCCGCCAGAACCTGATCGCCCGAATTCAGAGCGGCGAACCGCTCTTTCCCGGCATCGTCGGATACGAGGATACCGTGGTGCCGCAGGTGGTCAACGCCATCCTGTCGCGCCACAACTTCATCCTCCTCGGATTGCGCGGGCAGGCCAAAACCCGTCTCCTCCGCCAGCTCACCACCTTGCTCGACGAGTGGACTCCGTACCTCGCCGGCTGCGAAATTCACGATCACCCGTACGCGCCCATCTGCCGCCGCTGCCGCGATCTGGTGGCCGCGGAACCGAGCGATGCGCCCATCGCCTGGCTCCACCGCGACCATCGCTACGTCGAAAAGCTGGCCACTCCGGACGTCACCATTGCCGACATGATCGGCGATATCGACCCCATCAAGGCCGCCCGCCGCGGCCAGGACATCTCCGACGAGCTCACTGTCCACTACGGTCTCCTGCCGCGCGCCAACCGCGGCATTTTCGCCATCAACGAACTCCCCGATCTCGCCGGCAAAATCCAGGTCGGGCTCTTCAACATCATGCAGGAAGGCGACGTCCAGATTAAGGGCTACCCCATCCGCCTCCCGCTCGACCTGCTCCTCATCTTCACCGCCAACCCCGAAGACTACACCGCCCGCGGCAAGATCATTACCCCGCTCAAGGACCGCATCGGCAGCGAGATCCGCACCCACTACCCCGCCGTCCTCGAACAGGGCATCGCCATCACCCAACAGGAAGCCTGGGTCCGCCGCCCCTCTCCCATCGAGGTCCGCGTGCCCGATTACATCCGCCGCGTGGTCGAACAGTTGGCCTTCCTCGCCCGCCAGGACAAGCGCGTCGATCAGCGCTCCGGCGTCAGCCAGCGCCTCCCCATCTCCGTCCTCGAAAACGTGGTCTCTAACGCCGAGCGCCGCGCCCTCCGGTGCCAGGACGATGCCGCCGTCCCGCGCGTCACCGATATCTACTCCGCCCTCCCCGCCATCACCGGCAAACTCGAACTGGAATACGAGGGCGAGCTGAAAGGCGGCGATACCGTCGCCCGCGATCTCATCCGCACCGCCGTCGGCAAGATCTTCAACGAGTACTTCGAGGGCGTCAATTTTTCGCCGGTCGTCAAATGGTTCGATCTCGGCGGCTCGCTCAAGCTCGATGAGGCCGTCGATTCCGCTACCATGGTCCGCCAGTTGGATGCCATTCAGGGCCTGATGGAGAAGACGCGCGCGCTCGGCCTCACCGAGAACGAGCCCGACAGCGTGCGCGCCGCCGCCGCCGAGTTCATCCTCGAAGGGCTCCACGCCCACCGCCGCATCAGCCGCAACGAAGAACGCGGCTTCTCCGCCGAAGACAGACCCAAACCCCGCGAGCCGCGCGACCGCGAGCGCGAACCCCAAGACGGCAAAGAGGGCAAGGGCGAGCGCCCCAACTTCCGCCGCGGCTACAACTGAGGCGCCCATGAAGTGGATCACATACTCCCGCTACACCGGCGAAGACTTGGGCATTGACGCCGACGAACTGCTCCAGGCCCTCTCCGATTTCCTCTTGCAGAGCGGCTTCCCCAGCCAGTGGAACGAGCACACGCTCGACAACCTCAAGCAAGCCATCCTTCAGGCGCTCGAAAGCGGCCCCATGGAACGCCTCCAGAACATGACGCCGGAGCAGATGGACGAGTTGATCGACGGTCTCATCCAGCAAATGGTGAACCAAGGCCAGATCGCCATCGACCCCTCCGCCGGCGGCGCCGGCTCCGCCCCGGATACCCAGGTCAGATTCGAAGTCACCGATAAATCGCTCGATTTCCTGGGCTTCAAAACGCTCCAGGAGCTGCTCGGCTCGCTCGGCCGCAGCAGCTTCGGCCGCCACGATACGCGCGACCTCGCCACCGGCATTGAGGCCGACGGTTCCAGCAGGCACTACGAGTTCGGCGACACCCTGAACCTGGATGTCAGCGCCACTCTGTTCTCCGCCATCCGCCGCGAAGGCGCGCAAGTCCCGCTCAATCTGGAGTACTCGGACCTCTACGTCCACCAGTGTGAGTACCAAAGCTCCTGCGCCACGGTCCTGATGCTCGATTGCAGCCACAGCATGATCCTCTACGGCGAGGACCGTTTCACCCCAGCCAAGAAGGTGGCGCTGGCGCTGGCCCACCTCATCAAAACCCAATATCCCGGCGACAGCCTGCGCTGCGTGCTCTTCCACGACGGGGCCGAGGAACTGGCCATCAGCCAGCTCGCCCGCGTGCAGGTGGGCCCCTACTACACCAACACCCGCGATGGCCTAATCCTGGCGCAGCGCCTGCTCAACCAGGAGCGCAAGGACATGCGCCAGATCGTCATGATCACCGACGGCAAGCCCAGTTGCATCACCCTCGATGACGGCCGCATCTACAAGAACGCCTTCGGCCTCGACCCCCTGGTGATCGGCAAGACGCTGGAAGAGGTCAACCGCTGCCGCAAGCAGGGCATCCTGATCAACACCTTCATGCTGGCCAGCGATTACGGCCTGGTGCAATTCGTCCAAAAGGTGACCGAAATCTGCCAGGGCAAGGCCTACTTCACCACTCCTTACACGTTGGGCCAGTACCTGTTGATGGACTACATGAATCGCAAGACGAGGACAATCCAGTAGCGTAGCCCTCCGGGCTGCCATGCCTCCATTCTTGGGGGCATTCCTACGAGTAGGCGACGACACGTTCACGTGAACGGATTTTTATTGGCAATAGTTGCCAGTCCTGCTAGTCTGGTCTTATAGGAGGACCTTCACCTGCCAACCCGCAACGTCAATCTCACCGAACATTTCGACCGCTTTATCGAGTCTGGCGTCACCTCCGGCCGCTTCAGCAATGCCAGCGAAGTGGTGCGCGAAGGCCTCCGGCTGCTGGAGCAGCGCGAGCAGGAAGACAAAGCCAAGATCGAATGGCTGCGCGGCGCCGCCAAAGAAGGCTTTGACGCCGCTGACCGCGGCGATTACGTGGCCCTCCGCTCCGGTCAGGAGATCGATGACTTCGTAGATCAGGTGCGCCGGGAAGTGTCAGAAAAACTCGTCGCTGAAAAAGTGCGTGCCTAAACCTCCGAAGAAGTATGAGGTAAGGCTTACCGGCCCCGCCAAGCGGGACCTCTCTGGCCTGATGGAGTGGACTGTCCAGGAGTTTGGCGAGCGCGCAGCGCTTCGCTACGATACTTTGATCAAACAGGCTTTAAAGGACATCGGAGCCGATCCCGAGCGGCCAGGCTCGAAAGAGTGGCCTGAGATCATGATCCAGGGCGCGCGGACCTATCACCTGGAATTCAGCCGGAGCAGGGTGAGCGGCTCAAGGGTGAAGGAGCCGCGCCATTTTCTCCTGTACCGCCGCCGCGACGATGGCGTGATCGAGGTGGCCCGCATTCTTCACGATGGCCGAGACCTCCAACGCCATCTTCCTGAGGACTACCGGGGCGGCGCAGTTCCGCTTTGATAGACGGACCACAACCATGACCGTAGATGTGCTCCGCAGCGGGTTCTCCGCCAGTGCTGGCAGGCGCGGGTCCTGCCTGGACCCGCTTCTCGCACCCCACGTACCGTAACACCGTTACGGTTTCGATCCTCTCCGTGCTGAAAACAAAAGGGATGCTTTACAAGACCGTAACACTGTTACGGTTTTGGGCGCTTTCAGTTCGCCACGCTCACCGAAATCACCGGCGGCAGATTCTCCGCCAGAGTCTTCCAACTGTTGCCGGCGTCCGCCGTGTGGAAGACCTGTCCGCTGGTCGTGCCCACGTAGATACCGGCGGGAGAGCGCCGGTCGGCCGCCATCGATTCGCGCAGCACCAGCAGGTGCGCGTTGCGCTGCGGCAGCCCGCGCGTCAGCAGGGTCCAGTTCCTGCCTCCGTCCCGGCTGCGCGCCACGCGGAACTTCGCCTCCGGCACGCAGCGGTATTCGGCCCCTTCGATCGGCACCGTGAACATGGTGTCCGGTTCGCTGGCCGGGACCGCTAGTCCGAAGCCGAAGCGCGACGGCAGCCCCTTGGAAATGTCCGTCCACTTCCTGGCGCCGAATTTCGCCTTGTAAATTCCGCAGTGGTTCTGCTGGTACAGCGCCTCGGGATTGCCCGGGTGCGCCAGCAGCTTGTGCACGCACTGGCCCACCTCCGGGAACTTGACCGGTTGGAAATCGGCGCGCACTCCCGCGTTGAACGGTTGCCACGTGGCGCCGCCATCCACCGTCCGGAACGCGCCCGCCGCCGAGATGGCGGCGATCATGCGGCCGCCGCCCAGGCATTGGATCGAATGCAGGCACATGCCGCCCGCGCCGGGCGTCCACTTGTCGCGCGTGGGGTGCGCCGTGAGCGACGCGACTTCGCTCCAGTTCTGGCCCCAGTCTTGGCTCTTGAACAGCACGCCGGGGTCGCCGCCCGCGTAGACCGCGCCCGGTTCGTCGGCCGCCCCAGGTTCGACGTGCCACACCCGCTTGAGCGAGGTCTCGGGCAGGCACTTCATTTCCAGGCCCGCCTCGGAGAGCTGGAAGTTCTTGCCGCCGTCGGTGCTGGCGTGGATGTGCGCCCCGAACCAGGCGCTGTTGATGGCGGCGTAGTAGCGCTCGGGCTCGCGAGGGTCTTGCGCCACGTGGTTGACTTCCCAGCCCCGAAAGAATGGACCTTCCATGCGCCAGGTTTTGCGGTTGCTGGAGCGGAAGACGAACGCGCCTTTGCGCGTGCCCGCCCACACGCTCACGGTGTCGGTTTTCGGCATAGAAAATATGATGCCTCAAAAGACGTTTGAAAGGAAGACTGGTCCCGCGTTATTTTACAGGCGCTGGCGCGCGACGCCTACCGCTACCCCTGGAACGGCGGGACGTCCACCCAGCCGTGCCTGGCGTTGCTGTCCATTTCAGCTTCGAGAATGGTCAACTGGCGCAGCCCGTCGACGAACTGCGGGTACTCGGGGGTGGCGGTGGGGTCGGCAATCGACTGGTAGAAGCGCCGGAAGATTTGCTTGAAGGTGTCGTCGTAGCCTTCGCTGTGGCCGCCCGGGAGATCGGCGTAGGCTTTGGCGCCCGGCTTGAGCAGCGACGGATCCTTGATGACGATCTGGTTGTTGGTGTTGCGGTTGCCGATCCAGAGTTCGTCGGGGCGCTCCTGATTCCACATCACCCCGCACTTGGTGCCGTAGATTTCCATTTGCAGGCGGTTCTTGCAGCCGGCGTTCACCTGGCTGGCGGTGTAGGCGCCGCGCGCGCCGTTGCCCATGCGGAACACCACCGCGCCCATGTCCTCGGTATCGATGGCGGTTTCGGTGTAATCCTCCGGCGAAAGCGTCTTGCCGGCGAAGGTCTCGATCGGGCCCTTGGGCTGTTTGCGGGTCTTGTGGAAGGTGGCCATGTCGGCGCAAACGCTGGTGATGCGGAGGCCAGTGATGTGCTCCGCCATGTCGCACCAGTGGGAGCCGATATCGGCCAGGCAGCGCGAGCGGCCGTTGAACTTGCTGTCGAGGCGCCAGTTCCAGTCGGTATCGTAGAGCAGCCAGTCCTGCGAATAGGTGCCCTGCAGCACCATGATGTCGCCCAGGTCGCCCGATTCCACCATGCGGCGCATGTGCTGCACCATCGGGTAGAAGCGCAGGTTATGCGAAGTGCAGTTGCGCAGCTTTTTCTCGGTGGCGATTTTGACCAGCTCCTGGGCCTCGGCGATGCTGGTGGCCAGCGGCTTTTCGCAGATCACGTGCTTGCCCGCCAGCAGCGCGTCCTTCGCCATGGGGAAATGCAGTGCGTTGGGCGTGCAGATGTGAACGGCATCGACGGCCGGATCTTCCAGGATGCGGTGATAATCCGCCTCGGTATGCTGGACGCCGAACTCGGCGGCGAGCTGATTGGCTTTTTCGATTAGTGGCTCGCCGATGGCATACAGCTCAACGTAGCCCAGCCGGCGAATTCCTTCCAGATGAACCCGGCCGACGAAGCCGGTTCCGAACAACGCGGTTTTGAATTTTTGCATGATTGCCTCCCTAGTCCCGAATGTTTAATCTATCGCAAAAACTGGTAAATTGGTATCTCATCCCCATGGTGGTTCGGATTCGTTTCGGCAAGGGCTCCAAGCTAGGCAGGAAGCGGCAAAAAGATAAACGCCTGGCGCTCGTCCTGGCCGCGCTCCTGCCGCCCTCGGCGCTGGCCGCGGCCGTACTGGCCCTTTGGTCCATCGCCGCCGACCTCAACTGGACCAACAGTTTCGCCATCCCCTCCGGTATTTTCTCCCACTGGCAGGTCTGGCTGGGTGCGGCGGTGGCGCTGCAACTGTGCGCGCGCGCACTGAATCGTTACGGGAAAAGCGGCGACCCGGCGGCATCGTAAAGAGCGTTTCAAAGAGCAGAGAGCGCAAAGAATGCCCCCATGAATGGGGTCATGGCAGCCTGAAAGGCTACGCTACGGTGATATTCTAAATTCTAGAGACCCGCCATGGCACAACCCCGGTATACCTATCGGAGATCCTTCTTCAGCGGCTACTTCACCACCGGCGTGAAGTGGTTGCTGATCGTCAACACGGCGGTCTTCATTCTTATGGGGCTGCTGAGCCCGCAGTTCACCGGCGACTTCATGCTGCTGGCGCTGGCTCCGGTGGCGGTGGTCAAGCATTTCGCCATCTGGCAACTGGCGACCTACCTGTTCCTGCATGGCGGCGTGTGGCATCTGGTCTTCAACATGCTCACGCTGTGGATGTTCGGCACCCCGCTGGAGCGCGATTGGGGCACCCGGCGGTTCCTGAAGTACTACTTCATCTGCGGCATCGGCGCCGGTCTCTGCGACGTTTTGCTCAACGCCGTGATCGGCAAGTGGGATACCAGCACGATCGGCGCTTCGGGCGCGATCTACGGCCTCCTGCTGGCTTTTGGCGTCTGCTATCCGGACCAAACCGTGCTGATGAACTTCCTGTTTCCGATCAAGGCCAAGTACATGGTCATGATCTACGCGGCCATCGAGCTGTGGATGTCGACCGGGGTGAATAGCGGAGTCAGCAATATCGCCCACCTGGGCGGCATGGTGGTGGGCTTCGTTTACCTGAAATCGCGCATGCCGGGGATTCGGCTGAAGCTGCCGGACTGGCGCGGCGCGTATCGCCAATGGAAACTGCAGCGCGCCAAGAGAAAGTTCCAGGTCTACATGAAGAAGCAGGGCCGCGGCCCCTGGGTCAATTAGCACTCCGTAGCGTAGCCTTTCAGGCTGCCACGCCGGCGTCCTTGCCGGCGTTCTTCGAAACATGCCCGAAACTGCGCGGCGCGCCGTCGCGTCCTCTGATATAGTTACGCTAGAAGTACGCCTATGCGAACCATAAAAGTCGTTGTGCCTTGCGCGGCCATGATTCTGGTGGTGGCGAATATGCTGACCGGTCAGACGCAGGGCCCCCTGAAGGAGCCCGGCTCCACGGTGGCGCGTCCCCGCAAGAGCGCGGACAGCAATACGCCCAACGAAGAGGAGCTTCCCAAGATTCCCTCCAAGCTGAAGAAGGATCCGCAGTTAAACAAGGGCGGCGACGCGGTCCGGTTCAAGACCGACGTCGATATCGTGACCCTCGACGTGGCCGTGATCGACAACAAAGGCCACTTCATCCCGGGCATTCCGCAGGGGAACTTCCGCGTGTTGGAAGACAATGTGCCGCAGCAGCTCCGCAAGGTGGATATGGGCGAGGCGCCGATGACCATCGCCCTGGTTATCGAGTTCAGCAATCTGTTCCAACGCTACTACAGCTATGCATGGTTCCAGACGCTGCAACTGGCCTGGGGTTTTGCGGAGAGCCTGAAGCCGGAAGATTACGCCGCGGTGGTGGCCTACGACATGCGGACGGAGATCCTGACGGATTTCACCACGGACAAGGCGAAAATCCGCGAAGGGCTAGACCGGTTGAAGATCGCCGCCTTCAGCGAAGCCAACATGTTCGACGCCATCACCGACACCGCGGACCGCATGAGCGAAATCGAAGGCCGCAAGGCCATCCTGCTGATTACCAGCGGGATCGACACCTTCAGCAAACTCACCTACGACCAGACGCGCAAGAAACTTCAGGAGTCCGGCGTGCCGATCTACTCGATCGGGATCATGCAGATGCAGCGCGAAATGGCCGATGCGCGGGGGGGCATGAGCGGGGCCGCAAACATCACGTTCCTGCAGGCCGACAACGAACTACGCACGTTCGCCAAGGAGACCGGCGGCGCGGCGTACTTCCCGAGGTTTGAAGGCGAATACGGGCAGATCTTCCAGATGCTGCACCAGGCGCTGCGCAACCAGTACGTACTGACCTACCAGCCGAGCAATACGAAGCACGATGGCGCTTTTCGCAAGATCAAGGTGGAACTGGTGAATCCGGCGACCAACGAGCCGCTACCCGTGAAAGACGAAAAGGGCAAGCCGATCAAGTACCAGATCGTCACCAAGACCGGCTACAAAGCGCCGCGCGCGGTGGAGTAGACGGCAGTGGGACGGACGATCGTTTTGTGTCGTCTGTCAGGCATCGAGGTTTGACAGACCACGCAAAGGCGATGGTCTGGCCCACATGCGCCACGAATTTGCGTTTGTCAAGGACTCCATCTGGCGACTTTCCAAGACGATGCAAAACCGTTGACAGCGAGGTTACGGGTCTGTTACGCTCCTACTCGTTCCGCCAATGAAGATTCTCACCTCTGCAACACCTTCAACACCGAACATTCTTCTGGTCGATGACAATAGCGACGGATTGTTGGTCCGCCGCTGCCTACTGGAAGAGATCGGATATTGCGTACAGACCGCGGTCAACGGAGAAGAGGGCCTTAAACTCTTCCAGGCTGCCAAGTTCGACGTGGTGGTGACGGATTACCGCATGCCGCGCATGAACGGCGTGGAACTGATCCAACGCATTCGCCTGCTGGACCCGAACGCGCGGATCATTCTCCTGTCCGGTTTTGTGGAGCCGCTGGGGCTGACGGAGCAGAACACCGGCGCCGATGCGGTGATCGCCAAGAGCGCCAACGAACCGGCCCGCCTGGTGCGCACGGTGAAACGCCTGGTGAACCGCCCGGTGCGCAAGCCGCCCGGCTCGCAAAAAGCCCCCAAGACGCGTGCTGAAGCGATCGGCCAATAAAGAAAATCTGTCACACTGGAAGGGTGGTGCTCTCTCATCCTCGTCTGATTTCGGTATTTCTGGCGTTGGCCGCCGCCGCCGGCGCGGCGGCCCCGGCAGCTCCCCGGAAGGCGACTCCCGCAGCCAGGCCCGCGAGCGCGCCCAAGGCTTCCCCCACGG
>Ga0208587_1000615_pt1 | contig 19629 bp, 17 predicted proteins | sample NGESurdeep092012_7_FD_184472 | JGI IMG/M metagenome (GOLD analysis project Ga0208587, IMG submission 184472) | Arctic peat soil microbial communities from Barrow, Alaska - NGEE Surface sample 210 deep-092012 (SPAdes) | ecosystem: Environmental > Terrestrial > Soil > Wetlands > Peat ...
GAAGCCGTCCTTCACCCTTGTTAGTTGCCTGCCTGAAAGCGGAACCTCAAGGCAGTAAGACAACCTCTTGCCAGTGCCCAGATTTATCGCTTCGGGCGCACCATCAATTAATCGGGTTAGAAAAATCTAACCCATTATTATTTCTGGCTGCGCTGCCCAATCGTAGCTATGTCCCTTGTATCGTTCCCGCCCAACTCCAAACTGGAAGGACGCAATGTATTCTGGGGTTGGCTTAAATAGCGGGGCACACATCGGATTGACAACAGAACGTTCGTTCTCTATGATGCGGAGAACGTTCGTTCTTTCCGACATTGCCATGACCAGCATCAACCTTGACCTTTCCTTCTCGAAGCGGCGCACTGCCCCTTCCTCCGTGCTTTCCATGACGCATCCCAACAAGTCGATGTTTGAAAGACAACGAGCCTTGTTGCGTAAAGCTGTGCCAGCAGGCTTTCCCTCCCCTGCGGATGATTACATCGAACGTCGCCTCAGCCTGGATGAACATTTGATCCAGAACAAGGAATCCACATTCTTCATGCGCGTGTCGGGACACTCCATGCGCGACCTGGGTATCTTTGACGGTGACCTGCTGATCGTGGATCGTGCGGTAGCTGCAAGCCATGGATGCGTCGTGGTTGCCGTGATTGACGGTGAATTCACGGTCAAGCAGTTGCTGTATACCCCGCAAGGAAAAGTGCTGCGTGCTGCCCACCCGGACTATCCCGAGGTTGTGATCAAACCGGAACAGGACTTCACCATCTGGGGCGTGGTGCAATGGAATGTGCACAAGGTATAAATCATGCAACGCGCCATCGCGCTGGTGGATTGCAACAATTTCTACGTCTCCTGCGAACGGTTATTCCAGCCCGGGCTGGAGGGCAAACCAGTCGTGGTTCTCTCCAACAACGACGGTTGCGTGGTATCGCGCTCACAGGAAGTGAAAGACTTGGGGCTGAAGATGGCGGTCCCGTGGTTTCAACTGAAGGCCCTCGCCAGGCAGCACGGCATCATCGCCCGCTCATCCAATTACAGCCTGTATGCCGATCTCTCCAACCGCGTGATGTCGCTGCTGTCCCGGTTCAGCCCGAGTCAGGAGATCTACTCGATAGATGAATCTTTTCTCGACCTGACCGGCATCCCCGTCAATCACACCGTCTATGCCCGGCAGATCCGCCAGACCGTCATGCAACATGTCGGCATTCCGGTGTGCGTGGGCATCGCATCCAGCAAGACCTTGGCCAAACTCGCCAATCATGTGGCCAAGAAAAATCCGCGGTTTGGCGGGGTATGCGACTTCAATGGGATGACGGAGACAGAACTGAGTGGCCTGTTCGCCGCCATCGATGTCGGCGAGGTATGGGGCGTGGGCAGGCGCAGCACGGACAAACTGAATGAGATCGGAATCCATACCGTGCTTGACCTGCAACGCACCCCGGCCAAACAGCTCCGCGCAAAATTCAGCGTGGTATTCGAGCGCATCGTCGAAGAACTGAACGGCGTGGCCTGCCTGGAATTGGATGATGTTGCGCCGGCAAAGCAGCAGATCATCTGTTCCCGCTCATTCGGAACATTGACCTCGCACCTCCCCGATCTGGAACAGGCTGTGATCGCCTATACCACCCGTGCGGTTGAAAAGTTGCGGCAACAGCGATCGTTGGCCAGCGGCATCCAGGTCTATATCCGCACCAATCCGCACAAGGAGCGGGACCCGCAATACCAGCAAACCATCCTGATGCCGTTGCCCGAACCGACCGACGATACACGCCTGTTTGGTCATGCGGCTTTGCATGGATTACGCCGGATCTACCGGAGCGGTTATGCCTATCAAAAGGCGGGAATCATGTTGACCGAGATCATCCCCGCTTCTTCCAGGCCGCATACCTTGTTCGATGATGTGCCAAGCCAGGAAAAATCACATGCACTGATGGGGACACTGGATCGCATCAACCGCAGCATGGGCAGCGGAACGATAAAGTTCCTGGGCGAAGGAATAGACAAGTCCTGGTCCATGCGCAGACAGAATGTGTCAAAACGGTATACGACGGAATGGGATGAGCTGGCCGTATGTCAAACGCGCCCCTGAAGTGGACGGATTCATCTGCCCTGAAATGGCCGGCCTTTTTGTTTCGCCAGATACATGCACCGCAGCCAACGGTTGTGCGACACGATTTGCGTGCTGCGGCATGGCATTTTTCTGATTCCACCCTGGACTAACTGGAGTATTCTTCGCCCTGAATCATACCAGTCACACGCAAAGGATACATCGTGGTTGCCAAAAAGAACCAGGCGCAGAAAGATGCCGGCAAAGCTCCGAAGGTTGTTAAGAAACCTGCCCCGGAACCTTCCCTGTAACTTTCCCCGCAATCCCCACCGGAACCACAAGGGACGCACAGCACCGGCTTCCCCATCGTCGGCCTGGGCGCTTCCGCAGGCGGCCTCGAGGCATTCGAACAGTTCTTCCGCAATGTTCCGCCCGACAGCGGCATGGCTTTCGTGCTGGTGTCGCACCTTGATCCTGACCACGTCAGCATTCTGACCGAAATTTTGCAGCGCACCACCACCATGTCGGTGGTCGAGGCACGAGACCAGATGAAGGTAGCGCCCGACTGCGTCTACGTGATCCCGCCCAATCGCGACATGGCGATTTTCCATGGCGTGCTGCAACTGAGCGTGCCGGACCAACCGCGCGGACAACGCATGCCGATCGATGCCTTTCTGCGTTCATTGGCCGAGGATCAGGGCGAACAGGCTATCGGAATCATTCTCTCCGGCACCGGCACCGACGGCACGCTGGGGCTGCGCGCAATACTCGGGTCGGGCGGCGTCTCGCTGGTACAGGAACCGGCTTCGGCGAAATACGACGGCATGCCGAACAGTGTCATCCAGGCCGGTTATGCCAGCCATGTCCTGCCGGTGGAAAAAATGCCGGAAGTGTTGCTGTCCGGGATACGTGCCCTGAACCAACCACCGCCGCCACTCCCAACCGTAACCAGCGGACTGAATCGCATCCTGATGCAGTTGCGCAGCGCCACCGGCCACGACTTCACCCAATACAAGAAAAGCACCATCGGCCGCCGCATCGAGCGGCGCATGTCGATGCACAATATCGAAGACAAGGAAGTGTATGCACGCTACCTCAAGGAGCATCCGGCAGAGGTGCAATTATTGTTCAAGGAACTGCTGATCAACGTCACCAATTTTTTCCGCGATGCGGAAGCATTCGCCGTACTGAAGCAGGATATCCTGCCGAAACTGTTCGCGGACAAACCGGAGGACTACGTGTTCCGCGTCTGGGTGGCAGGCTGCGCCACCGACCTCGACGATGACGCCATCGGCGTGGCGCGTGCCGGTTTCTATCCGCCCAATATCGCCCAGGATGTTGATCCGGAGCGGTTGCGCCGCTTCTTTACCAAGGAGGACTCAGGCTACCGGGTGAAGAAGAATATCCGCGAGATGGTGGTGTTCGCCACCCAGAACGTCATCAAGGACCCGCCCTTCACCAGGCTCGATCTGCTCAGTGCCGCAACCTGATGATCTATCTGGAGCCGGAAATCCAGAACCACCTGATCCCTGCTTTTCACTACGCGTTGAAGCCGGGCGGCGTGCTGTTCCTTTCCCCCTCGGAAAGCATCGCCAGCCACACCGGTCTGTTCGCGCCGCTCAACCGCAAATGGAAATTCTACCGGGCTACCGGCAGCATTACTTCCACCCGCGCAGTGATGGACGGAGGACTGGTATGGACTAAACACGCCGACATGAAAGGAACCGAGGAAGCGGTAAAAAAGATCAAGGAAATCAACTTTGCCGAACTGACCAAACGGGCGCTGCTCCAATCCTACGCGCCTGCCTCGGTGGTAACGGACGTGAAGGGCAACATCCTCTTTGTGCATGGCGACACCGGTCGTTACCTGCGTCCGGCACCCGGGCAGCCAACGCTCAACGTGACTGAGATGGCGCGCGAGGGACTGCAACTGAAATTGCGCGCGGCACTTCTTCTCGCTGCCGCCGATTCAGAATCGGCCGACCAGAATGCGGCGTTCCAGAGCCGTGAAGTATCGGTCAAGACCAACGGCCATTTCCAAGTCGTGAATCTCAACGTGCGCATACTGCTCACCCCGGACAGCGGCGAAAAATTGCTGCTGGTGAGTTTTCAGGACGTGGCGCGTCCTGCACCCGGCCTGACCGAGCATGGCAAGACGTGGCGCGGCAAAGGGGCACAGGAGGCAACTGGGCACCAGCGGGTGGAACAACTGGAACGTGAGCTAGCCTGTACAAAAGAGAATCTGCAAGCCACGATTGAGGAGCAACAGGCTTCCAACGAAGAACTCCAGTCCACCAATGAAGAGCTGGAGACCTCCAAGGAAGAACTACAGTCCCTCAACGAGGAATTGATCACGGTGAATGCGGAATTGCAATCCAAGATCGAGCAGCTGGCCGGCATGCAGAACGACATGAAGAATCTGCTCGACAACATCAGGCACCATCTTCCTCGACGAGCATCTGGTCATCCGGCGTTTCACCGGGATGTGACACGGATCTATCGGCTTGTCGCCACCGACGTGGACCGTCCGCTGGGCGATGTCAAATCGGAGATCGAAGACGAAGACCTGCTGGCCAAGGCTCAGACCGTACTCAATACACTGGTGCCGTGGGAACGCGAGGTGCGCACCGTCAGCGGCATCTGGTATCTGGTGCGCATCCAGCCCTACCGCACACTGGACAACGTGATCGACGGCGTGGTGCTCACCTTCACCGACATCAGCCCGCGCATCCAAGCCGAGGCGTTGGCGCAGGATGCGCGAATACTGGCCGAAAGCATCGTCGATACGGTGCGCGAGCCGCTCGTCGTGCTGGACAACCAGCTAAAAGTCATCTCCGTCAACCGTTCGTTCTGCCGGGACTTCGGTGTTGCGCAGGAGAATACCGTGGGTCACCAGATTTATGATCTGGGCAATCGCCAGTGGGACATCCCCAAATTGCGCGAACTGCTGGAAACCATCTTGCCGCGCGACCAGAGTTTCGATGGCTACGCGGTGGAGCATGACTTCCCCGTCATCGGTCGGCATAAGATGCTGCTCAACGCCCGCCGTATCGTCAGCAAGATCGACGGTGCCCAGCTGATCCTGTTGGCGATAGAATTCGTTTTGTAGGTGAGATTCATCCGCACAAAACGGGCATGAAACAGACGATTGGATACACCCCCGCATCAGGAGGGATTTATAGGTTAAGCATCAACGCGTGAATGGCTTTATACTGAAGGCAAGCAATCCGCTGATGAAACCACTAGCCATTCCGCTATACCGCCAAGAAACAGTGGCCAGGCGGCTGGTTATGATGAAACCACTGATAGGACTACTAGCCATCTGACTGATGAAACAACTAGCCATCTCACTAAGGCAGCAAGCTGCCAAGTGATTGGTTATGGTTATAGCCATCCCACTGATGGAAATGCCAAGTAGTGACTAAGCAACCAAAAGACGGATGCCAAATGGTTGGTTATATCCGACAAGTCTGATGTGGAATTGACACTCCGGGCTGACAGGTGAACATATGAGCAAGAAGCCAAACGAACCAGACCCGCAACAACTGAGGGACATCGCCGAGGCGCAACTTGGCCGATCGCCGATGGCATTGGTGCAGCCGCTACCCGGCGAGGAGCTGCCGCATGAACTTCTGCATGAACTCCGTGTACATCAGATCGAGCTGGAGATGCAGAACGAGGAGTTGCGTCGGACTCAATTATCTCTGGAAGAGTCCCGAAACCATTACATCGACTTCTATGACTTCGCTCCGATCGGTTATCTCACCGTGACCGATAAGGGCCTGATCTCCGAAATCAATCTCACCGGTGCCGCACTGCTCGGCGTGGAGCGCAACAAACTGCTACAGCAGCGTCTCGCACGATTCATCACACCTGAAGACAACAACCGCTGGCACCGGCATTTACTGGACGTGCTCAAACACGACGATAAACTGAATTGCGAACTGGCTTTTAAGCGCGGCGACAGGCCGGACTTCCATGCCCATTTGGTTTGCATACGGTTGCTGAGAGAGGGGAGGGAACCAGCGGTGCGCATCGTGCTGAGCGACATCACCGAGCGCAAGCAGATGGATGAAGTCGCGCGCGAGCAGGAAGAATTCTTTCGCATGATCGCCGAGAACACGGACGATTTTATCGCGGTGCTCGACCTGAAAGGACGTCGGCTCTACAACAGCCCCTCATACACCAGACTTTTTGGCGAAACTGAACGCTTGAAGGGCACAGACTCCTTCGCCGAGATACATCCGGAAGACCGGGAGCATGTAAAACAGGTGTTCAGGGAAACGGTGCGATCCGGTACCGGACTTCGGGCGGATTACCGCTTCGTGTTGGCGGATGGCAGTATCCGCCACATGGAATCTCGCGGCGGGCTGATCAGAAACCGTCAGGGCCACGCCTTGCGTGTGGTCGTCGTGTCGCGTGACGTCACCGCGCGCAAACTGATCGAGGATGAGATCCGCAATCTGGCGTTCTATGACGAACTTACCAAACAGCCCAACCGCCGTTTACTCAACGACAGGCTGGTTCAATGCATGGCTGCCAGCAAACGCAATGGTCGCTATGGCGCACTGATGTTCCTGGACATGGACAACTTCAAGCCGCTCAACGATACGCACGGTCATAATGCGGGCGATCTGTTGCTGGTGGAAGTGGCGCGCCGGATTTGCAAATGTGTGCGCGCGGTGGACACCGTCTCGCGTTTCGGCGGGGACGAGTTCTTGGTGATGCTCAGCGAGCTGGATGCCGACAAAGCCAAGTCCATCGCGGAAGCGGGCACCGTCGCCGAAAAAATCCGCGTCGCTTTGGCCGAGCCCTATTTGCTGACCATCCGGCAAACGGGCAAAGCGGAAACCACCGTGGAGCATCATTGCACGTCGAGTATCGGCGTGGTGTTGTTCATCGATCAAGAATACAGCGCGGAAGACATTATAAAGCAGGCGGATGCCGCGATGTATCAAGCGAAAAATGGCGGGCGCAACCAGGTTCGTTTTTTCGATCCAAATGCCCTGATGGAAACAGAAAAAGCGATGCGCTCAGATTAAAATCGCCTCGCTACCCTCCACCCCGAATAATTGGGAGAGGGTAGCGAGTTCAACAGTTGGCTATGCTTCAAGGGTTGCTGCTTATTTCAGCTTCTCGATGCCCAGCATTTTGAGTATGCTCTTTTCATAGAAAGGTTCGGAAGAGCCTTTCTTCATCTTGCGGATGAAATATTTTTCAAACGCAACCTTGGCAAGGTGTACCCAGGTGCCTTCCGAAAACCAGTTCACGTTGCGTGGCGGAATCTGCGGTATCGCCACAAACGCCACGCCCCCGTCGCCGAAATCGGCCAGACAAACCGCATTCCAGGTAGCTTCTTTGTCCGCCGGCAGACCGTTCAATTCCGCATGGATGTTGTCCACCGTCGCCGTCACCATGGACTCGATCATATATCCGGTCTTGGGTGTGCCGGTCGGTATCGGGGTAGCTTCCACCGGAGGGATCGCCACGCACACTCCGACTGCATAGATATTTTTGTACTTGGTGTTGCGCTGGTGCTTGTCGACAATGATGAAGCCGCGCGCCTGGGTCAGCCCTTCGATGCCGAACACCGCATCCACGCCTTTAAATGCCGGCAGCATCATGCTGTAGGCGAACGGCAGTTCATGCTTTTTCTTCTCCACGCCCATGTCGTCATGTTCGGTGACGAACATCTTGCCGGCTTCGACCTTGGTGACTTTTGCATTGCATATCCACTTGATGTCGTGGTCGCGCATACCCGATTCCATAATGCCCTTGGAATCGCCCACGCCACCCAGCCCGAGATGGCCGATATAGGGTTCGGCGGTCACGAAAGTCATCGGCACTTTGTTGCGTATCTTGCGGCGGCGCAAATCGGTATCCATGATGAAGGCGTATTCGTAAGCCGGCCCGAAGCAGGAAGCTCCCTGCACCGCGCCCACTACGATCGGGCCGGGTTTTTTAGTGAAGTCATCCCAAGCCTCATGCGACTTCATCGCGTGATCCACAGTGCAAACCGAAAATGTATGTCCGCCGTTCGGCCCAAGGCCTTCGACTTCATCGAAGGCCAGCTTGGGTCCGGTGGCAATAATCAGATAATCGTAATCAACCGTTTGTCCGTCGTTTAGCTCGAGCTGATTCTTGTCCGGATGCACGCGCTTTACCCCGGTCGAGATAAAGTTGATGCCCTTGCGCTCCAGATAGGTGCGCACCGGGATCTCAATGTCTTTTCGTACACGCCATTTCACGGCCACCCAAGGATTGGACGGCGTAAATTGGAAAGTCTCGCCGTTCGAGATAACCGTCACCTTGTCGCCCTTGCCAATCTTTTCCTGCATTTCGTAAGCTGCCGGCATGCCGCCGATCCCCGCGCCCATGATTACAATGTGTGCCATGATGTCCCCCCGGTTTGGTTTAGTTTGGTTTATTTACAGAATTGCCACGTTCATTCTACGCCTTCACATCGATATGACAACACGCAAGAAAATAGCGTAATACTGTAGTATTTTTCTTGGTCAATCAGGATCCGCCGCTCACCCGTTCGATCCCCGACAAATCACGAGCAGAGAAAATTCCTTCAAACCCGGCTTGCTGCAACAGCGCGCGCACCGGTGCCGCCTGGTCGTAGCCGTGCTCGAACAACAGCCAGCCATCAACATTGAGATGTGCTTTCGCATGTGCGGTGATGCGCCGGATGTCCTCCAGCCCGTCCGTACCGGAAGCCAGTGCGGTGCGCGGCTCGAAGCGCACATCGCCCAGCGCCAGATGCGCATCGCCAGCGGCGATGTAGGGCGGGTTGGAAACAATAATATCGAAATGCTCGCCGTGCAACGCGGAGAACCAATCGCTGCGCACCATGCGCACATTGCCGAGAGCCAGCCGATGCGTGTTGAACTGCGCCACTTCCAGCGCGGCGGCTGACGCATCCACCGCGACCACTTCGGCGTTGGGGCGCGCATGGGCGATGCTCAAAGCGATTGCTCCGCTACCGGTTCCCAAGTCAAGCACACGCCACGCACCTTGTTGCGGGATGCGCTGCAAGGCAAGCTCGACCAGCAATTCGGTTTCGGGACGCGGGATCAATGTCGTTGGAGATACCTTGAAAGTCAGCCCGTAAAATTCGCGTTCGCCAAGCAGATAGGCGATCGGCTCGCCGCCCAGGCGGCGCTCAAGCAAGGCCATATATCGCGAATGTTGGTCTGCGGCTAGCGACTGTTCCGGATGGGTGAGCAGCCAGGCGCGATTCACTTGCAACACGGCTTGCAACAGGCATTGCACCTCGATGCGTGCGCTGCTGGAATCCAGGTTCAGCGCGGCTTCGAGTTGTTTGCTGTGTTGTTGCAATACGTCCTTGATGCAAGGTGTCATGCGGAATCTCGCGTAGGGGCAGGTCTCAGACCTGCCCTGAATTTCACCGCCTCAAAAAGGGCAGGTCTGAGACCTGCCCCTACAGATTCAGAGCACATCTTCCGCCATCGCGGCGAGTTGTTCGGCCTGATGCTCGGCCATCAGCGCGCCGGTCAGCTCGTTGATGTCGCCGTCCATGATCGCATCCATTTTGTACAGCGTGAGATTGATGCGGTGATCGGTGATGCGTCCCTGCGGATAGTTGTAGGTGCGGATGCGTTCCGAGCGGTCGCCGCTGCCCACCAGGCTCTTGCGCGTCGCGGCGGTCTTGGCGTTCTGCTCGCGAACCTGCGCGTCTTTGATACGGGCTGCAAGCACGCGCATCGCCTGCGCCTTGTTTTGATGCTGTGAACGCCCGTCCTGGCATTCCACCACCACACCGGTCGGCAGGTGGGTGATGCGCACCGCCGAATCGGTCTTGTTGATGTGCTGCCCGCCGGCGCCGGAAGCGCGGAACGTGTCGATGCGCAAATCGGCGGAATTCAGCACCACGTCGTCGACCTCATCCACTTCCGGCATGATCGCCACGGTGCAAGCCGAGGTGTGCACGCGGCCCTGGGTTTCGGTGGCCGGCACGCGCTGCACGCGATGCGCGCCGGATTCGAATTTCAACACCGAGTACGCGCCCTGTCCGACGATGCGCGCGATGATCTCCTTGTAGCCGCCCATCTCGCCGGGGCTTTCCGAAATCACTTCCACCTGCCAACGCTTGCGTTCGGCAAAGCGCGAATACATGCGAAACAGATCGCCGGCGAAAATCGCGGCCTCGTCGCCGCCGGTCCCGGCGCGTATCTCCAGAAACACGCTGCGCTCGTCGTTGGGGTCTTTGGGCAACAACTGTTTTTGCAATTCGCTGTCGAGTTGCACCAGACGTTCCTGGCCCTGCTTGATCTCGGCGTCGGCGAACTCCTTCGTTTCCGCGTCGCCCGCCATTTCATGCGCGGCACCGATGTCAGCCAGACAGGCTTGGTAGGCGTGATACAGCTCCACCACCGGTTCCAGTTCGGCACGTTCGCGGTTCAGCTTGCGGAACGTATCCATGCTTTTGGTGGCTTCTTCGGTACTCAGCAGCTGATTGACTTCGAGCAGACGCTCGCTCAACTGAGCGAGCTTGGCGCTAATACTGGGGTTCATTCGGCTGGTGTTTACTCTTCGGTGTGGAGCTGATACAGACGATGGATCACATCGAGGAAAGCCTCGCGATCATCGCTTTGCACTTGATTCAGCGCGTGGGTGGGGGCGTGCAAGAATTTATTGGTCAAGCTGCTGCTCATGGCTTCCAGCACCTTTTCCGGACTCTCGCCTTTGGCCAGCAGGCGCAGGGCTTTTTCGAGTTCGTGGCGGCGATCGCGTTCGGCATGGTCGCGCAGCGCGCGTATGGTCGGCACCGCTTCGCGCGACTCCATCCAGTGGAGGAAATCAGACACGCTGGAATCGATGATGACTTCTGCTTCCTTGACCGCACCCTGGCGCGCGTCGAGGCCGTCCTTCACCACCTCGGCGATGTCGTCGACACTGTACAGGAACACATCGCTCAGCTCAGCGACCTCCGCTTCCACATCGCGCGGCACGGCCAGATCCACGATGAACAACGGACGGTGCTTGCGCGCCTTGAGCGCGCTCTCCACCATGCCCTTGCCCAGGATAGGCAACTGGCTGGCGGTACAGGTGACGATGATGTCGTGCAGCGCCAGTTGCTCCGGCAGATCGGTCAGTGTGATCGCGGTGCCGTTGATGCGCCGCGCCAGTGTTTGCGCGCGCTCCAGCGTGCGGTTGGCGACGGTGATGTGCTTGGGCGAACGCGCCGCGAAATGCACCGCGTTGAGTTCGATCATCTCGCCCGCGCCGATGAACAACACGCGCTGCTCGGAGATGCTCGGGAAGATTCGCTCGGCCAGCATGACCGCAGCGGCAGCCATCGACACCAGGTTCGCGCCGATCTCGGTCTGGGTGCGCACATCTTTCGCCACCGAAAAAGTGCGCTGGAATAATTTGTGCAGCAGGAAACCCAGCGTGCCGGCCTGCTCGGCCTGACGCACCGCCTGTTTCATCTGCCCGAGGATCTGCGGCTCGCCCAACACCATCGAATCCAGGCCGCTCGCCACCCGGAACGAATGCTTCACCGCCTGATCGCGCGGCAGCGTGTAGAGATAGGGTTCGATGTCTTTGCGGGGCATGTGATGATATTCCGCCAGCCAATCGATGGCGTGGTCGGGTTGCGCGGCGTTGCAATACAACTCCATGCGGTTGCAAGTGGACAGGATCGCCGCCTCTTTCGCCGCGCCGTTTTCCACCAAGTCACGCAGGGCGTTCACCATCCCGTCCGCATTGAATGCGACCTGCTCGCGCACGGCAAGCGGCGCGGTTTGATGGTTGATACCAAAGGTGAATAGCTGCATCTTTAGTCCATGTCGAACAGTGGGTTCCGGAATTGAACCAAATTATAGTCGGAACGGCGGCGTAATGCCATCCGGCCGGATACGGACAGTTTACGAGTCCGGATGTTTCATGAATTCAGTCCAACCGGAACGAGATCCTTCGCAACAACGGCCTTCATGACGCATTCGGGCTAGAATGCGCGGCTGAAAATTCCCGTTCAAAACGACACCTACATGGCCATCAAAGCAACCGTATTCAAAGCCGCACTCCAGATCGCCGACATGGACCGCCACTATTACGCCGAACATGCGCTGACGCTGGCGCGGCATCCGTCGGAAACCGACGAGCGCATGATGGTACGCCTGCTTGCCTTTGCGCTATATGCGGACGACGCGCTGGCCTTTGGCAAAGGCATGAGCAGCGATGAGGAACCCGACCTGTGGCACAAAGACCTGACCGGCGCGATCGAGCGCTGGATAGAGGTGGGGCTGCCCGACGAGCGCGCCATCCGCAAAGCCAGCGGACGTGCGAATCAGGTCGTGGTCATCAGCTACGGTCGCGCCGCCGATATCTGGTGGAACGAGAATCGCGACAAATTGCAACGCCTGAACAACCTCACTGTGATCAAACTGCCGAGCGAAACCACACTGGCCCTCGCCGCGCTGGCCAGCCGCACGATGCAACTGCAATGCACGATACAGGAAGGGCACATCATGATGACCAGCGATGCCGGCATGATAGAGGTCGAGCCAAAAGTATTGCAGGGCAGCTTTCGTCCGGCACCGGGATGACCCAAGGATGTCTCAGGCGATGACCCGGCAATGACCGCAAAACCATTGCCATGCCCCTGCGGCGGAGCGGACTACGCCACGTGCTGCGGCCGCTATCACAACGACATACCTGCACCGGATGCCGCAACCCTGATGAAACCACTAGCCATTCGACTAGGCCATCAACAAACGCCGGCCAACTCGCTGGTTATGATGCGTTCACGCTACAGTGCCTATGCGCTCAAACTGGAAGCCTATCTGCTTGCCACCTGGCATTCCAATACCCGTCCCACTGTGCTCAATCTCGCGGCGGACAGCACAAAATGGCTATCCCTCGAAATCAAGAAATATCTCCCCGAATCAGCAGACCGCGCGACCGTGGAATTCATTGCTCGCTACAAGATCGGCGGTCGCGCCGGGCGCTTGCACGAGGTCAGCCGCTTCGTGCGCGAAGATGGAAAGTGGTTTTATGTGGATGGGGAAGTTGTTAACACAGCCAAAGATTAAAATTCTTTGTGGTTCGATACCCACCACGAACGGTCCAGCAGTCTCAATAAGAGCTGGCCCGCCAACGCTGTTCCGGCAGGCCGTGTTTCAGGAATAAATCTCTGGCGATCTGCAGTTGGGCCGCGGTGCCGGCTGCGTAGACATCGAAGCGATGCAGGTCGGGATAATCGCTGACTATATTGACCAGGGTAGTTTCTGCATCTGCTGCATGTGCGTGCGGGACGTAAGTAAAATTGTCCAGCGCATCAGTCCAGGCGCGGCAAAGGTTGTTCTGATAGTGCCCCGCCTCGTCCGCCAGCCAGTGCAAGTCCATTGACTCGGCCAGATCGAGCGACATCGCATGCTGGATCAGGCTTTTGATCGGCGCGAAACCCACACCGAATGCGACAAAGATGATGGGGCGCGTGGAGGCGTCTTCCAGCACGAATTCGCCGTAAGGTCCTTCCACCTCGACGCTGTCATGCGCTTTCAAACTGCTGAACAGCAGTTCCGAAAATGCATCGCCCGGCTTGCGCAATACCTGGATCTCGATATGCCGCTCTTCGCAAGGACAACTGGCGATTGCATAGCGTCCGCTCACACCATGCATCGACAACTGCACCGACTGACCGGCGAGGAAACGCAGACGCTGGCTGCGCGGTGCCAGCAAGTGCAGGGCGGCAATATGCGGATTGATCTCTTCCACCGATTTTACCTTGGTCACCAGCTGCTGCATCCGGATGTCCTGCGCACCTGCCACGTTGGCCTCGATCACCACATCGTTCACCGCCGCGCAGGAACACATCAGGATCACGCCGGCATCCTTCTCAGCCTGGCTCAACACATAATCATGCGCATGGACTTTCTTGACTTCGCCGGAAATCAAACGCGCCCGGCACTCACCGCAGTTCCCGTTGCTGCAGCCGTAATTGAGCGACACCCCGGCACGCAACGCGGCCTCCAAAAGCGTGTCGTTACTCTCGACGGAAAATTCGTGGCCGCTGGGTTGGATGGTGACTTGTGCCGACATGATTTTGAGTATCCTTTCTTGCGCGATAACCGCCTGTACTTTTGCGGCATCGGGCGGTATTTCAGCCAAATGGCGCACTATGAACGCGCGCACCGTATGCAGCGCATGACGTGTCTCCGCGCTCCGGTCTTCCTCGATCTCGTCGATCTTCTCATCCAGCCACGTCAACACCTGGCTGTAATGCATCAACAACGCTTTGGTGGCAGCATACTCGTTGCCAAGCTCAAACAGCCGCGCCGCCAGCACCTCCTTGTCCGGCAGGGTGCGTTCGAATACGCGCTTGCCGAATGCCTTCTCCCTGATCTCGGTGATGCGGAGGAATTCCGCATCGTCCTCCCATTTCGCCTCGGGAAAAGCGCGCAGCAACTCGTTCAGATCGATCATGCCGTCGAAGGTATTCAGGTTGCCCCCGCGTATCATTTCCTGCAGCGCATGGCGCGATATTCCAACCAGCCTGGTGACGCGGGAAAGAGGAAGGAAGTGGCTCATGGGTACATCTTAACGTTAGCGGGACATTTGTGAAACACACGCTTTGCGCCCATCGTTCCGTAGGAGCGGGCCATGCCCGCGATTGTCATTTTGTTCGCGGGCATGGCCCGCTCCTACCTGCCAAGGATATGGAAGCGTTTCATCATTACGCGCAGCTTCTGCTAAAGTCCGGTCATGAGCAAATTGACTTTAGACCGTATCCTGCAATCGCAGGGCTTTGGTACGCGCAAGTGGTGCAGTGAACTGATCGCAGCAGGCGAAGTGAGCATCGCCGGGAAGACCATTACCGATAGCCGTGTCGCTGTCGAGACCGGCGGATTTGTGTTCAAGATATTCGATGTGTCGTGGGTTTACCGCGAACATGTATATATCGCGTTGAACAAGCCGGCCGATTTTGAATGCTCCAGAAAAGCCAGCCATCATCCCAGCGTGCTCACCCTGTTGCCCGAGCAATTCACCCGGCGCGACGTGCAACCGGTGGGCCGTCTCGATCACGACACCACCGGGTTGTTGCTGATGTCGGATGACGGTCCGTTCATCCATCAGCAGTCTTCGCCCAAGCGGCACATCCCCAAGGTGTACGTCGCCACCACGCATGATCCGGTCACGCCTGAACTGATTGCGAAGTTGCTGGTCGGGGTAAAGCTGCACGATGAACCGTCGCCATTGGCGGCGGTGACTTGCCGCATGCTGGCACCGCATCAGCTGGAAATCGTGCTGGAGCAGGGCAAATATCATCAAGTCAAACGCATGCTGGCTGCCGCCGGCAACCATTGCGTTGCGTTGCTACGTTCGCAGATAGGCGGATTGAAACTCGACGCGCTGGGACTAACCGAGGGTGAATGGTGTTATCTGGACGCAGCGCAACTGGCACTGTTGGCACCAGCCTGAACAACATACGAAGCCGAACCGTTGTGGTTCGTCAGCGCCTTTGGCAGTCTCGGTTGCCTCAAGTCAGTTAATTATCAGGTCTTTGCTGCGAGCGCCGCTGCTCGATCTTCTCGCCTTTATCGTCAACTTTTTCTTTAATGCGGAATACCCGATTGGCCGGTTTGCCCGGCAGGTCTGTGCGCTGTTGCTGCCGGGTTTCCGCAGGGGCAGCGCGAGGTGCAACGGGTACCGGCGAACTTCTGCGGGATTCCTGAATCATGCGCTCCCGTTCCTGGAACACGCCCTGCGGGGCGGTTTCGCGCATCATACGTTGCGGTGTTGCCGGTTGAGGCGTTGCCGGTTGTGGAGGTGCGGTGCGTGATGCCCCGGGTTGAACATCGGGTCCAACCCGGGGTTCAATCTGGGACCTGATCGGGGATACAATCCGGCCTGCATTTTCCTGTATCACACTGTCAGGAGCGACTGCACGACGTCTTTCCCCGAAGCGTGGCGGAAGTGCGGAACGGGGTCGCTCTGCTCCGGTCTGGGCACCGAAATCCGGGCGCGGCAATTCGTTCGTTGTTTGCTTGGGCACCAGTACAAAGCGCCGCTCCTGGGCAGCCTTGAACTCGGGCTTGGAAGCTTCGGTACGCCATGGCAGATTGGGTTCGCGTGGTTGGCGCGTTGCTATTACCCGTCGTGACAGCATGCTGTCGGGAGGGCGCGTGCCATTGCGGGCGCCAGCGACCAGACTTGCCGGCCCGGGTTTTACCGGCAGTGCACCGCGGACATGTTTCAGTTCCTGCGTTTGCGTCACATGCACAGGTGCATCGTGCACATGGCCATTGCCGAAATGTTCATGTGTGGTGGCGATGACAGCGTTGTGCACGTGAGTGTTGTTGTAGGTGATGTGGTTCACATCGACGCGTGTGGTGTTATGGACGACCTTATTGTTCAACACACGCGGACCACCCCAGCCGCCCCACCACGGTCTGCCGATGAAATTGGGTTGTCCCCACCATGGCATCAGGGGTTCGCCCCAGCTGAGCGCCACCCAACCCATACCCGCACTGCTGATGCCCATGGAAACATTGGGGCCTACATCGAAAAATGCCACCAATGCGGGTGCATACACCGGGTGTCTCATCACCGGTCCCGGAGCCCACGCCCAGTAACCGCCCAGATAAACCCAGCGCCCATAATGGAAGGGTGCCCAACCCCATGGTGCGTCGTCGATCCAGGTCCACTGATAGTACGGATCCCAGCTCCAGCTACCGGTACTGTAAGGTGCCCATCCGGGCGGAACGGTGTCGGGTACCCAGATCGGTCCGTAATCCGGCGCGACACGCCAATTGCCGTAGTGATCCAGGTCGGAGGCGCCGGCGACTCCATAAGGGAGATAGCGCTCACTGACCGAATCGAGCAGGCCTTCCGTGCGGTCGTAGTTCCATCGATCCCAGCTGTCGATCTCCGGTGCCACGTAGGTTTCCGCCTGGGCCACAACGGTACCCTGCACCACGATTTCCTCGGAAGGATGGATGCTCATGGCCTGCCCGCCGGCTGGAACCATCGTGGCATGCCCGCCGCGACGGGTGATGAAATGCACATCCCCATCCACGTCTACGCGGTAATAACCGACGCGGTCTATCGTGAACACCGCATTGGGTGTGTCCAGCTCAACTGAATTTCCAATGGGCAGCGTGCGCAGGTCGAAGGTCACGCGACCGGAAGTGATCTTGAATTGGGTGAAGTCGGAAGTCTGGTTGACGAGGGTGAGCTGGGTATCATCATCAGCCCGGACGAAGGCACGGCTGCCCATTTCGAGTTCAAGGTCGCCGTCCTTGCCAACATAGAGCGAATCGCCGACTGCAATCGGGGTATTCAACTGCGCTTCCACCCAGTCTTTTGCACCATATCTCCAGAAAGAGACGTCTCCTTCGGCGTAACTCAGGCGCATGGGACTGCCCAAATCCTTGCCGTCCTCTTGGGCGAAAACGGTCAGGCTGTACATAAAAAACAAAATGGAAAAAGTAGCGGTAATTCTGGACAATGGCAGCACGGTCATCTCCTCATTTGCTCAACCAAGAAAGTTTTCTTGGGGATGTTCGCCTTAAACCTTGTGCGTGTGCGTGACAAAAACAACGCTGCAGATTTGACCAGGTTGACGTACGGTCAGTCCCCCTGGTTAGAGTACCGAAACTCAAGGCCTAGGCATCTTGCACGAGCTCATTGTAGTGGTATTTCCCGGCAATAGGGGAGCACCCTGCCCATAATTAATCACTCTCAAACGTGATTTGGCAAACGACACGGGGTAAAATCGATTTTTAATTTAGCCAGTTCATCACAAATGGGCATTCAGCACAAATGAGCATACAGTGGTTTCCCGGTCACATGACCTCGGCGCGCAGAAAAGCAGCCGAGACGATGGAGTTCACCGATGTCGTCATCGAAGTGCTGGATGCGCGCCTGCCTGAAGCGAGCTGCAATCCGATGATCACGGAACTGCGCCTGCACCGCCAGCGTCCTTGCCTGAAGATCCTCAACAAGGCCGATCTCGCCGATCCGGAAGTCACAAAAGCCTGGCTGAATTTTTACAACAAACAGGCGGGCGTCAAGGCGGTGGCGCTAAGCTGCAAAAATGCCGGTGATGCCGCCAGGGTGCCCGCCTTGTGCCAGCCGCTCGCGCCTCATCGCGACAGCACCCACAAGCCGCTGCGCATGATGATCATGGGTATCCCCAACGTCGGCAAATCCACGCTGATGAACACCCTGCTCAAACGCCGCGTCGCAAACGTCGGCGACGAACCCGCCGTGACCAAATCCCAGCAGAGCCGCAACATCAACGACCACATGACACTCATCGACTCACCCGGCCTGTTATGGCCGAAGATCGAAAACCCCGACGACGGCCTCAAGCTCGCCACTATCCACGCGATCGGGCGCAATGCCACCATCGACGAGGAAGTCGCCGAATATCTCGCCAACACGCTGCTCGCGCGCTACCCCGGCCTGCTCGCCGCGCGCTACGGTTTTTCCGAGCAAGGACTGGATGGCGTGGGCGTGCTCGAAGCCATCGCAAAGAAGCGCGGCTGCCTGCTCAAAGGCCGCGGCGGTGAACCGGATATGGAAAAAGCTGCGATGATATTGTTGACGGATTACCGCAGCGGAAAACTGGGCCGCATCAGCCTGGAGACGCCCGGTACGCGCGACACCGGATTGAAACTTTCCGGCGGGCATCCTGCCTCGAGCTGAGTTGAATTTCAACGGGTCTGCTGCGGGCTAACGGAGCGCTAGAGCTATAGCAAATTGCCCCTGCTCGCGGTATTGCTTCACTTCGCACACAACTGTCAACGTGATAAAGTCATGTCCAAACATCGCCACACAATCAGGATTCTTGACCCGTTTTTTTGAAAGGATTGAATTATGAAAAAACCCATTGTTTACCTTGCTGCTGTTTCATGTTTTGCATTGAGCGCCAATCTTGCGCACGCCGAAGCCGGGGCGTGCGATGAGAATATGCACGGCCAAAATCATGGCCAGATGGATGAAATGACGTTCAAGAAACTCGACACCAACGGTGATGGCGTGATTTCAAAAGCCGAGTACAACGCTTTCAATGCCAGGCATTTCAAGGAGCTGGATACCAACAAGGATGGCAAGCTCACGCTGGAAGAGTTGCAAGGCGGGCACAGGCCAGGCATGGGGCATGGTGATGCCGGCACGATGCATGGCGATGCCACGACACATCTTGACCAGCGCTTCAATGCTGCCGACGCAAATCATGACGGCGGACTGGATCGCGAAGAAGCGAAAGACATGCCGATGTTATCGCAGTACTTCGATGAAGTGGATGCCAACAAGGATGGCAAAGTGACGCGCCAGGAATATTTTGATGCGATGCCGTTGTTGCATGGTGTCAAGAAGATCAATACCAGCGGAAAAACAAAAACGGAAACGATGTAGTCATTTCTGAAGTGACAAACGACAAGGCCGGCGTTAAGCTGGCCTTGTCGTTTCTGCGGCCCGCAGAACGGGTTCCAGCATATAGAACATAATTCAAAAATATAGCGAAGAGACCCGCATTGACTTCCATCCATAGCGTACTGGCTGCGTTCGCCATCATCCTGATCGATCTTCTCGGTCGGGCGGGACTCGAC
>Ga0208587_1000616_pt1 | contig 19568 bp, 17 predicted proteins | sample NGESurdeep092012_7_FD_184472 | JGI IMG/M metagenome (GOLD analysis project Ga0208587, IMG submission 184472) | Arctic peat soil microbial communities from Barrow, Alaska - NGEE Surface sample 210 deep-092012 (SPAdes) | ecosystem: Environmental > Terrestrial > Soil > Wetlands > Peat ...
GACCTCACAGGCATGATGATCGGTGGGGTCACTGCGTTTGGCATTGGTGATCTGCCCATCTACGTCGACAGTGCGGTCATGGAGCAAGCCCGGGTGGTGATGGGTGGCGGCAATCGCTCCAGCAAGCTCTTGCTCGACCCAGAGGAGCTCACCAAGCTGCCCAACGTTGTCGTCGTCGAGGGCCTCGCCAAGCCCAAGTAGCGCCGTCGTCCCTGAGCGAACGGATGTGCCGTCAGCGAGCGCTCGCATCGCACGCAGATCTGGTCGTGCTTTTCGACCCCCACCTTCCCGATTGCGCAACGATGATCGGACCCATCGGAGCCGAGCCTTTGTGCCCGTAGGGCGATGGCTTACGGACGACCGGAGGTCTGGCCCCGCCTCATCTGAACGCACTCATGTGCCGTCGGTGCGCGTTTGTCATGAGGATGCCCGCGCCAGCATCCCGCGAACACTGTGCGCGGTTATTGTGCCTGGTAGGTCTCGCGGCGGTGGCCGACGTGAAGGACGAGGATGAGGAGCCGGTCGTCTTCGATTTCGTAGATGATGCGGTAGTCGCCAGTGCGGACTGTCCACTCGCCGGAGCCGCCAACGAGCTGGGTTGCCGCTGGTGGTCCGGGTTCGGCGGCGAGCAGTTCGAGTGGTGCCTGGGTGCGGCGTTGTAGTTGGGGTCGAACTTGCTCAGCTGTGGTGCGGCGGGGGGCGCCAAGGCGGTGCGAAGCTCATGTCAGGCCGAGATCGGCTTTGACCTGCTCCCACGGAATCGGCGCTTCAGCGGCCGCTTTCATCTCGGCGCCTGCCGCTGCGGCGGCCCGGATGTCAGCCATGTCCTCGGCAAGCTCGAGGATCTGATCAAGTCATCGGCACCGATGACCGCTTGCCACGCGACTGCCAGTGCGGCGGGGTGGACCCGCGCGTGTTCGTCGGGCACGCGGTCAATGCGGCGATTTGCTCGATCGTGCCGATCGGTTGAAGGCGACCTGTCAAGAAGGCCCTCTACCGTCTGCAGAATGAACCAAGCGGACGGGGACGCTCGCATCTGGGACTACTACAGCGCGCACCTCGCTCAGTCGGAGCGCCTCACGTTGCGTTCCGCCCGGGGCCGTGTGGAGTTCGAGCGAGTCCAGGAACTGATCGCCTTGTCGCATCCATCCGCACCCTCGTGTCCTGGATGAAGGGGGCGCGACCGGCATTCATGCCGCACCCTGGCTGAACTGGGTCATGAAGTGGTCCTGATCGATCCCGTTCCTGCTCAGGTGCAGGAGGCCAAACGCCAGGGCACGCTCGGCGCGCACGTCGGCGATGCTCGTGATCTTCAGCTCGAGGATGACTCCTTCGACGTTGCGCTGCTTTTCGGCCCGCTGTACCGTCTGGCCGAACGTCAGGACCGCCTGCTCAGTCTGGGAGAAGCGGGGCGCGCGGTCCGCTCCGGTGGCTGGATCTTTGCTGCGGCGATCTTCCGTTTCATCCGCCACGCGGTCCTCACGCCGGGCGAAGAGATCCCCCGACCCGTACCCGGCTGACTGGGTGTTGCTGTTGGAGCACGGGACCGCGTCACGAGCAGGGTGCGTTGCTGGTGCGCATTTGCATACGGCGGAAGAACTTGACGAAGAGCTCAGCCAGGTTGGCCTCACCGACATCAGCGTGTGCGCCATCGAGGGGCCTGATGGTCTGGCCCTCGAACAGCTGGGTGAGGCCGATGAAGATCTGCACCAGGCAGCATTTGATGATGGTTCGCAAGGTGGGCCACCTTCCGGGTATCCGTGACATGACCAACCACATGACGGGCATCGCGCGGGTGCACCAGGGGTGGCGCCCTTACAGGTCTGGGAGCCGGGGGAGAGTCATCACATCGGCCGGGCTGGTCCTGGCCGGCACCTTCGCGGTGCTGGCCACATTTGCCGGTGGTGGCGTTCGCCGAGATCGGGTGCGGTGGCGCTGGGGGTCCTGCTGGACACGCTGATCGTGCGATCGGTGCTCGCCGCCGCCCTCAACCTGGATGTCGGCCGACACATGTGGTGGCCGAGCAGCCTTGCGAGACAAGCACATTCGGGGGATCTGCTGAGTCGTGTGCCCGGGGTCCGAGGGTGTTGTCAGGATCTGAGAAGGGGAACCACGACGGCTGACCTGCTCGACTCGCGGCGGGGTCCTTTCTGCTGAGCACTGCAGTGCGCTCAGCGCCCACCAGGCATCCTCGCGCCAGCAGCCCGAGAAGGATCCCGCACTTGGCGCAGCGTTCGTTGCGTGAGCCGTAGTCTGCCGGCCGGCCTCAGAGGCGACTTCGTGAGGATGTCAGCCTCATCGGCGGGAAGGTGAGGCTTTGATCAGGCAGGCTGCGCCGCCTGAGCGTGGATCTCGAATGCCTCCCACATTGAGGCGTACTTTCCGCCGGCCGCGATCAGCTCGTCGTGTGAGCCCATCTCTGCGACCTGACCGTGGTCCAGTACCACGATGCGGTGGGCCGCCCGGGCCGTTTGCAGCCGATGGGCGATGACGATCGTGGTCCGGCAGTGCGATACCTGCTGCATGGCGGCCGCGACGCGGGCCTCGGTGGCCAGGTCAAGCTGCGAGGTGGCCTCGTCGAGCAGAAGAATGGCCGGGTCGACGAATTCGGCGCGAGCCAGTGCAATGAGCTGACGCTGGCCCGCGGACAGGGATCGGCCGCGTTCGGAGATCTCATGCAGGTAGCCGCCGGGCAGCGCGGCGATGAACTCATGTGCTCCGACGGCGCGGGCCGCGCCCTCAACGTCGGAGTCTGGGGCCTGCGGCTGGCCGAAGGCGATGTTGTCGCGGATCGTTCCCGTGAACAGAAATGACTCCTGCGGGACGTAGCCCAGCTGGCGGCGGAATTGGTGGAGGTCCAGACAGCGCAGCTCGTGGCCGTCGACCTGCACGCTGCCCTGGTCGGGGTCGTAGAAGCGGGCGAGCAGCTTCATCACCGTTGACTTGCCCGCGCCTGTCTGGCCGACGAGGGCCACCGTCTCGCCCGCCTCGATCGACAGGTCGATACCGCGTAGCGCCTCGGGTGGCTTGTGTGCCATGGCGTCGACCGAAGGAAGCGGCCGCGCGTCTGCCGGCCCACGGCGTTCGAGGCCACCGGGTCGGCCCGCGCCGCCCGGGTAGGAGAACCGCACACCGCGCAGCGTCAGGGCGCCAGGCAGCCGACCTGGTCGCTGGGGCTCTTCGGCCAGCGGGGTGAGCGTCTCGAGCCGCATCAGCTCGGCGATCCGCGCCACCGAGACCCGGGTCTGCTGCCATGAGTCGAACACCTGGGAAAGCTGCTGGATCGGGGAGAAGAACAAGTCGATGTAGAGGATGAAGGCGATCAGCGCGCCCGAGGTGAGATGGCCGGAGCCGATCAACGACGCGCCGACGCCGAGCACGATGGCATCGGCCACGGCGGAAAGAAACTGTACGAACGGGAAGTAGGTCGCCACGAGCTGCTGGGCGGCCACTCGGGACTCGAGGTAGTCACGCCCGAGCCGGTGGAACCGCGCGATCGTGCGGGCCTCGTGCACGAATGCCTGTGACTCGCGCACTCCGGACAGGCTTTCCTGGAAATCGGCGTTGACGATGGCTATGCGCTCTCGCGACAGGTCATATAGCCGGGCTGCCCGTCGGCGGAACAGCACGGTGGCCGCGGCGATCGGGACGATGACGGTCAGCGTGCACAGCGCCAGTTCGACGTTGAACAGCAGGAGCGCGACGCCCACGCCGACGAAGGTCACGAACGACACCAGCGCGGAGAGTAGGCCGTTCTCGATCAGCGACTCGAACTGGTCGACGTCGGTGGTCATGCGTGTCATGATCCGGCCGGACATCTCGCGCTCGTAGTAGTTCAGCGACAGACGCTGCAGCTGGGCCCAGATCCGCACGCGCAGCGAGAGCATCACGCGCTGCGCCGTGCGGCCCGTGACGAAGGTCTGCCCGATCTCGTCGACCGTGTCTGCGAGGGTGACCACGAGATAGACCGCGGAGGCGGCGAACAGGACCTTCTGCGAACCGGCCGAGACCCCGCTGTCGATGCCGGTCTTGACCAGGACCGGGCCCGCGAGTGTGGCCAGTGCGTCCAGCACCACCAGGACCAGCCCGACCAGCAGTGGCCTGCGGAACTCCCTCAGGAGCCGCATGAGGGTGAAGCTGCTGTCCGGGCGGGACTCCCGGTCAAGATCGACGGTGACCTTGTCACGCACCGCGGGCAGGACCGCCACCCTGGCCAGCAGCTCAGGGGTGGGCGCCAGATTGCGGCGCCAGCCTCCTGCGCCTCGCCCCAGGCCCGCGCCGATGCTCGGCGCGCCGATGCTCGGGGCGCCGAAGAGGCGAACATCGGCCCCGCCGGTCTGCCTGATCCAGGCCGATGCGGTGGTGCCACCGGTGCCGCGACCAGATGAGATGGCGGCCAGCGTCTCGATCTGGGCGCCGGCCTGTGGCACCTGGTCGTCGTCGAGGCCGGTCAGCAGCGACCGGTAGACCCGGCTCCGGCCGAGTAGCTGCTCGTGGCTGCCCTGCTCGACGATCCGGCCGTGATCGAGAACCAGGATCCGATCGGCGAGGCGCAGGGTCGAACGACGGTGCGCAACAAGCAGGGTGGTCCGGCCGGCAAGGACGGTGCGCAGCGCGTCCTGGATCGCCTCCTCGGTGGTGGCATCGATGGCGCTGGTCGCGTCATCGAGGATCAGGATGCGCGGATCGCACAGGATCGCCCGGGCGAGCGTGATGCGCTGGCGCTGCCCACCGGACAGGCTCAGACCCCGTTCGCCCACGACCGTGGCATAACCTCGCGGCAACTCTTCGATGAACTCGTGCGCCCGCGCGGAACGGGCTGCGGCCTCGATCTGCGCGTCGGTCGCGTCCGGGCGTCCATAGGCGATGTTCGCCCTTACCGAGTCGCAGAACAGGAAGCTCTCCTCGAAGACCACCCCGACCTCCCGGCGCAGCGACTGCAGCCGGATACGGCGAACGTCGCAGCCGTCCACGAGCACGGATCCGGTCTGCGGGTCGTAGAACCGAGCGAGAAGCGTCGTCAGTGTTGTCTTGCCCGACCCGCTCGGCCCGACGATAGCCACCCGTTCTCCGGGGGCGATATCGAGGTCGATGCCGCAGAGCACGTCCGGGCCCTGGCCGTAGGCGAAGTGGACGCCGCTGAAGCTGATCGCGCCCTGCCCGGCGGGCAGCTCCACACAATCCGGGCGGTCCGTGATGGCCGGCCGCAGGTCCAAGAGCTCAAAGATGCGCTCGATCCCGGCGCGGGCCTGCTGGCCAACCGTCAGGACACCGGCCAGCTGCCGGGCCGGGGCCATCAGCTGGGCGGTGTAGGTCGAAAAGGCGAGGAACGTCCCGAGGGTGATGTCGTGCTGAAGGGTCAGCCAGCCTCCGAACGCCAGAATGGCGACCTGGCCCAGCGACGGAATCATCTGCAGCATCGGCTGGTAGCGCGACTGCAGCCGCACCGTACGCATCTGTGCCCCGTAGAGCGTCTCGGATGCGCTCGTGATCCGCCCCAGCTCTCGGCGTTCCTGGCCGAACGCCTTGACCACCCGCACGCCGTTGACGTCCTCATCCACGATCTGCGCGACGTCACCCTCACGCTGCTGGGCATCCCATGTTGCGGGGAACATCGCCCAGCGCATGCGGTAGGACAAGAACAGCAGCGCTGGGGCAACGACCAAGCCCACCACCGACAACAGAGGCGACAGGAAGACCATGACCACCAGCGAGAGCAGCATCAAGAGCACGTTGCCGCTCATGATCGGCAGGAAGCTCAGCAGCCCCTGCACCAGGGTCGTGTCTGAGTTCGCCCTGGACACCAGCTGACCGGTGGGCATCTGGTCCAGGTTGGCGAAGTCCATCCCTTGAAGGTGCTCGTGCATGTCGTTACGCAGGTCGAACTGCACGCCCAGAGCTACACGGCCGCCCCGATAGCGGCGCAGGTAGGCGAAGCCGAAGCTGGCCATGGCAAGCACGAGCAGCACTGCCAGCCACGGCCATAACGGCGAGGTGTGCCGCAGGATCACGCGGTCGACGATCTGGCGCTCAATCAGAGGCACGACCGTCTGGCAGGCACTGCCGAGTACAGAGGCCAGCACCGCGATCGCCAGGTCCCGCCGATGGCGCAACATGTAGCCCCACAGCCGGCGCACCCATCCGCGCCTGGCCGGGGCTGAAGGCTGGCTCAACCGGCTGCGATTCGCTCGGCATGCGCCTCATCGATAGCGCCGCCCATCCACGCCAGCGACTCGATCAGTGTCTGCGGGTCCGGTGTCCTGGCGGACAGGCTTCTGATCCTGGCGACCATCTGGTCCTCGACCCGGTTGAGCAGCGACCACCCGGACACGGTCAGCGACAACGCGACCGCGCGCTGGTCGTCGGCTGCGACCACCCGGGTCAACAGCGCGCGCCGGCACAGCGCGTCGACCGCGGCACTGACCGTGGGCTTTCCCAGCGCCAGGCGGGCGGCCACCCTCGATGCTCGCTCGTCACCGGACGCCACCGCTGACAGGACGCGGTAGTGAGCCAAGCTCAGCTCCCCCGAGGCACGCTCCAACACCCTGGAGGCTCGCGCCAGGGCCCGCACTGCCTGTACTGCGCGCGCGCGCTCATCATCGACAACTGGGTACTGCTTCTGGGACTCCAGCACCAGCCCACCATAGCAATATAGTTCGACGGACGAACCATTTTCGAAGTGCGCAGCATCCCAGGACATCGCAGCGCGGCCCCGGACGCGCTCGTGCGCTCCTGTGGATGCCCGCAGATATCCCGGCGCGACACCTCGCTGCCGGTGCGCTTGGCGCCCTTGGGTAGCCGCCGCGGTGACCTCAGCGCTGGGGGCGACCACTGATCTCAGGGCGAGAGTGCCGCACGGCAGACCTTGGCTGTGCCGGCGCGACCGAACGCGTGTTGACCGCTACTGCTGGTACGACAGCTGCGCCGGCGGTGCCTCGTCTGGCTCGGGGCGTACGGCGTCCGGGCCGGTCCCCACCCGTCGGGGCAGGGCGAACACCAGCACGAAGGAGATCACGGCGAACGCCGCACTCACGGCCAGGGCACAGGTGGCGCTGTGGGTGAAGGCAGCCGCGAGAACCGCCGGGGTCGGGCGTCCCCTGGCGGGAACCGACAGGGTGCCGAAGAACACGCTGCCGATGATGGCGATACCGATCGCCGTGCCGAGGCGCTGCATGGTGGCAATGACCCCGCTGGCCGCACCAGCTTCCTGACGGTCGACGGTGGCGATGATGAACTGTGCGTTCGGGGCGATGAACAGCCCGCTGCCGATGCCTGCAACCAGCAGGGGCACGAGCAGATCCCAGCCCGTCAGGTCGCCCGGCGCCGTGAGCATGAGGATGAGCCAGAGCGCGCTCAGGCCGACTGCCACCATGGCGGCACCGATGACGAGCACGGTCCGGCCGATGGTGGCCGCGAGCCTGCCGCTCTGCGATGCTCCCGCGATGCTGCCGAGCGCGAACGGGATCGAGACGACTCCGGCCTCAAGGGCGGTGTGCCCGAGTCCGGCCTGCCACAGGATCGAGAGCGTGAAGAAGATGCTCACGAACGCCGCGAAGTAGACCAGTGCCAAGATCACGCCGCCGGTGAAGGCGGGGTGGGAGAAGAGGTGGGGCGGCACCAGGGGGCTCTGGCCGCGCTTGGCCACCAGCACCTCCCACGCTGCGAACAGTGCGATCAGCACGATGCCGCCGGCCAGTGACAGATAGGTCCAGATGGGCCAGCCCTGGTCCTGTCCCTCGATGAGTGGAACCAGGACCGCGACCAGGCCCCCCGACAGGAGCAGCAGGCCGAGGAAGTCGACACCGCTTGACCTACCGCGACTCTCCGAGCCTGTTGGCAGCATGAAGATCGCTGCGACCAGGGCGGCGACTCCGAAGGGCAGGTTGACCACGAACACGAGGCGCCAGCCGCTGGTGTTGCCGAACGCCGCAATGAGCAGCCCGCCGATGAGGGGGCCAAGGGCTGAGGACACACCGATGACGGCGCCCATGATGGCGAAGGCCTTTCCGCGGCTGCGGCCACTGAAAAGCAGCTGGATGTAGGCGGTGACCGCCGGAAGGTAGATGCCTCCGGCGAGTCCCTGGACGACTCGTGCCACGATCAGCTGGTTGCCGTCCTGGGCGAGGCCACACGCCAGGCTTGCCACGGTGAAGAGAGTCAGCCCGGTGATGAACACCCACTTGTGCCCGAAGCGGTCACCGAGGCGCCCCGCCGGGATGAGGGCCAGACCGAACGCGAGCGCGTAACCGGAGATGATCCACGACAGGGTCGCCTCTGAGGCGTTCAGGCTCGTGCGGATCGTCGGCAGGGCAACGTTGACGATCGTCGCGTCCAGCAGGGACATGAACATGCCGATGAGCAGCACGCCCAGTGCTCGCCAAGCCTGGCCAGATGTGGCCAACACACTGCTTCGTGAGGCGGTGGTCTCAGGCACGATCAAGAGTCCTTTCGGGACAGGGAGTCCGCTTCGGAGGCGCCGACGTGGGCCTGGAGCCACTGAACCAAGGGTATCGAGGCGCGCAGTACCTCCACGACCTTGTCCTTCGCCGAGGCCGTGGCCAGCCACGGTTCCACCGGCCACTGTTTCCAGGTGACCAGGCCCTTCATCCGCAGCAGCTCGATTCGCGGGTGATCCTTGGGGAATCCTCGCGGGGCGGTGGTGAGGCTGCTTGCTGCGGTGATCGTCAGCCCGGCCTCTTGGCCGTCGTGCACAATCCTCGCCAAGGCTTCGCCGGTCAGGTCCAGGGCTGCGGCGCGGCGGTAGCGAGCCAGCTGGTCGGAGGCAAAGGCATACGTGCCGCTGGCCACCGCGAGCCCGCCCGCGGAGACCTGAACGTACCCATGCCCGGCCAGGGTGGCCCCGATCTGGGTCTTGTACGGGCTCTTGTCGGAGCTGAACCGGATGTCACGGTTGGGGCGGAAGATCTTCGCCTCCCCGAACTCGTCGGCGAGCTCGGCCACCAGGTCCTGCATGGGGCCGCGCACCTGCTCGTCATAGATCTTCTTGTGCGCCTGCCAGTAGCTCTTGGAGTTGTCAGCCTCCAGGGCCTCGAAGAAGTCCAGAATCGCGTCGGTCCATCCATGAAACGTCATCGTTGCCGCTCAGCCGGGATCGGTCATGGGAGCCGTGGTCACGTTGCGGCATCGGGGCGGGGCTCGAGCACTTCCACGGCCGGCTCACGACGTTGATCGGCCCGTGATGGGTGGGTTCGCAGCGATGTCCAGACCTTCCAGGTGACGGCAACCACCGGCACCGCCACGACCGCACCGATGACGCCGTACAGGATGGTTCCGGAGGCGACCGTGAGGGCAACGGCCAGCGGGTGGATGTTGACCGCGCGGCTCATCACCAGCGGCTGCAGCAGGTGGCCCTCGATCTGGCCTATGACCACGATAAGGGCCAGGACCAGCAGAGCAATGAGGGGGCCCCGCGCGGCGAGCGCCACCAGTGTGGCCACGAACAGGGCAATAGGAGAGCCGATCAGGGGGATGAACGTGGCAAAGAAGGTCAGCAGTGCCAGGGGCAGTGCCAACGGCACCCGCAGGATCAGCAGTGCCACACAGACCAGGACGGCGTTGGTGCCGGCAATGATGACGATGCCCCGGGTGTAGCCGGCGAAGGTAGCCCACCCGACGCGTGCTGCGCCATCGAGGCGCCCGGTGTTTCCGCCTGCCTGGGTGAGCAGCCAGGTCCAGATCCGGTTCCCGGAGCTGAGGAAGAAGACCGAGCAGAACACGGCCAGGGCAAGTCCGGTGAGGACCTCGACCGCGACGCTTGCCCCGCCGATTGCCTGCCCGGCCAGTGAGCCGCCGTTCTGTGTCACCCAGCTGCGGATTTGTTGACCCAGCTGGTTCACGTCGACGGCACGCAGGTGCAAAGGTGCCCCTGCCAGGGATCGCTCGAGATCGTTCAGGCCGCTGATGAACTGGGCCGACAGCTTCGCGGACTGCCCGGCAACCGAGTCGGCGACGAAGGTGAACACCCCGCCGAGGGCCACGATGGCCAGCAGCAGCGCCACCGCGACGGCCAAGCCGCGGGGCAGCCAGCGTCCGAGAAGGTCGACAGGTGGGCGCAACAGGGCGGTGATGACCAGGCCGACGAATACGGCGACCGCTACCAATGTCAGCTTGGCCAGCGCAACGAAGACCAGGTACACGGCGACCGCCACCACGATCAGGCGCCAGGCATACGCAGCCGTGATCTTGAGGCCGTGATGCACCGTGGCATCTGGAGGCGAGCCATGGCCGGGGGCGCTGGTACTGGTGGGCGGCGAGGCGCCCGGTGGCACGGGGGTGCTGTCGGGCGACGTCATCGCATCCTCGCCTTCTGCGTCGGTTGTCGGCGCTCTGAGTGTGTCAGTCGAAGCAGCGCAGTAGCACCAGAGCCGGCCGGTGGAATTCGGCTCCTCACCCGGGCGCGGCATGGAGGTCGATTTGCACCCTCAGCCCAGGACCGGGGTTGTTGGTCAGCTGGATCGTGCCGCCATCGACGGTGATGAGGCGATGCACGATGGCCAGCCCGAGCCCGCTGCTGGACGTAGTGTCCCGGGACGGGCTGTCGGCTGGCTGGCTCCAGAATCGGCGGAAGGCCTGGTCGCGTTGGGCTGGTGTCATCCCCGGCCCGCTGTCGATGACCTCCAGCCGGACGCGCTCGTCGTTGCGGCGCACCGAGATGGTGATCTGCCCGTCGCTGGGGGTCACATCCAGGGCGTTGGCCAAGAGGTTGTCAAGAACCTGCTCAAGGTGTCCCGGAGTGGCCGCGACGCTGGCCTGACCGGGGGATGTCAGGAGCTGGATGTGGCGTTCTTGGGCGAGCGGAGACCAGATAGCCGCCCGCTCCCTGACGAGCGAGGTGAGGTCGACAGTGACCGGCGCGGGTTGGGTGTTCTCGGCCCGGGCCACGGCCAGCAGCCCGTCGACGAGCCTGGAGAGCCGCGCGATCTCGTCGAGTGCGCCGTCGAGCTCGCCCGCGGCGGCCGGGTCCACGTCGTCGTGGAGCAGCTCCAGCCTCAGCCGCAGTGCCGCCAGCGGGGTCCGCAGCTGGTGGCTGATGTCCGCCACGAGGGTTCGGTGGCTGCCGACCAGGGCCTCGAGGCGCCCGGCCATGTCGTTGAAGGTGCCTGCCAGATGCCGGGTCTCTGGGGGTCCCATGAGGGTGGAGGCGCGCACCGTGAGCTCGCCGGCCCCCAGCCGGTTCGCGGTCGCATCGAGCCGTCGCAGGGGGCGGCCCACCCACCTCGCCAGCGCGAGGCTCAGTGTCGTGGCCAAGATGATCGCGGCCAGTCCGGTCAAACCTAGCCCGAGCCAGAGGCTGGCGATCTGGTCGTTGAGGGGGCGCGCGGCTCGTTGGACCGCCGTGGCTCCCACGATTTGCGACCCGGAGTATGCCGCTCGCAGGACGAGCAGACCGTTCTGCGGACCTTCCTGCCACTGTTGGACGGTCTGGCCGGACAGAGCCGCGGCAACCTGCGCCGGGGTAACCCGCAGATGTGCGGGGCCGGGAATGAAGACGTGCCCCCTCCTGTCGTAGACGGCGAACTCGTCGTTGCCGATGAGAGCCGGGCGATAGCCGATGGTGCCCGATATCGTTGCACCGTGCTCGTGGTCGGCGAGCTGTTCCTCGGCTGCGCTGGCCACGGCCGTGGCCGCGGCGACCGTCTGGTCGGCGAACGCCTGCCGGTCATGGTTGGCGGTCATGACCCCAAGGGGCACAACCACGCCGATCAGCAGTGCCAGTGTCAGGCCGAGGAACGCGGCGAGGATGCGTCGGGTCACAGCTGCTAGTCGATCGATGCGAGTCGGTAGCCGACGCCGTACACCGTCTCGATCAGAGCCGGATCTCCCAGCTTCCGCCGAAGCGATGCGACGTGAACGTCGAGCACCTTGCTCGGCCCGTACCAGTGACCACCCCAGGCTCGCTCCAGGATCTCCTGACGGGTCAGCACCCGTCCCGGATCCTCGGCCAGACAGGAGAGCAGGTCGAACTCCTTGGGCGTCAGGGCGATGTCGCGCTCTGACATGAACACCCGGCGGGTCCGCGGGTCGACCGTGAGCGCGCCGTGGTGTAGCTGGCCGGTCTCTGCGGGGTTGATTCGGCGCAGCACGGCACGCACCCGGGCGAGCAGCTCGACGAAGCCGAACGGCTTGATGAGGTAGTCGTCGGCGCCTGCGTCCAAGGTGGCCACCCGGGTCGCTTCCTCGCTGCGCGCCGTCACGGCGATGATCGCGGCGGCTGATCGCGCGCGCAGCCTTTGGCACAGCTCCAGCCCGTCGATGTCGGGGAGCCCGAGATCGAGCAGGATCACGTCGGCCGGCCCGGCCAGCAGTGCCTGACTTCCATCAGCGGCCCGGCTGACCCGGTATCCGGCACGGACCAGGCCGCGTTCCAGCTGGGTACCGATTGCCGGGTCGTCTTCGATGACCAGGACGTGGCGCCCTGTCGGCGGGTCGGGGGCGCCGGGCGACATCTCAGCGCCGGGCGGGCCTACGGCCATGAGGACTCCTGGACATGGACGGCTGGGTGGCCAATGGGTGCTGAACCCTGCTGGCGGTCGTGCCCGCCGAAGTTCTGCCGGTTGGTCCACGCCGTGGCGGCCGGCAGCACTGCCGCGCCCAGTGCCAACCCGGCGATGAGGGAGATCACGACAAGCCCACGTCGCTGTCCCTTTCCGCGTGGCCGGGCATGGTCCGCGCGTGGCCACCAGTCCCACCGGGACAGCACCAGTGCGTCCTTCACGTGGCCCAGCACGTGCAGCGCCATCAAAGCGAACCAGAGCGCGAAGCTGACCTGGTGTGCGGTCAGCAGCATTCCCCTCCCCTGCGGGCCCACGACCACCAGGGCTACACCCGATGCCAGGAGGGCCACGGTGAAGACGATCAGCAACGGCGCCGTCCACCGCAGAAGTGGGGGCGGCGGCCCGTGGCGCACGTAGCTGGGGCTGTGGCTGTAGTAGCGGGCGAACCGGTAGGACGTGGTGGCGACCTTGAGTGCGGTCGGTGGGATCAGCAGGAGCCCGACAAAGATGTGGAGGGTTATCAGCGAGCGAACCTGCAGGACGGTGATTCCCTCGAGAAACAGCGCGACGAGCAGTACCAGCCCCACCGCGGCGGTCAGGCGTGCATTGCCATCGGCGCCTTCGGCACCCTGTTCGCGCATCGAACCTCGTTTCCGCCATAGTGCTGAAGGTGCCTGCCCGAGCATCTGGTCGTCTCCTTGCGTGCGTCGTCAGTTTCTCTAGTCTTCGGTAAGCAGAAGCGCAAGGGTGGGGCAGTCGGCCACCGCCCGGCGGGCGTACTCCATCAGGGCTGGTGGCACCGGCTCCGGACTCAGCAGGGGGTAGCCCCACTCATCCAGGCCGATGAGCTCGGGCACGAGCTCGGCGCACAACCCATGGGCCTGGCACATGATCGGGTTGACCCGCAGCCGTGCGCTCATGGCCGCCTCGGGTCGCCGGGAAGCGGAAGCACGGGGTATCGGGACTCAGGGCAGGGGTTGCCGCGGCGATGACGGGCCAGGTCCGCTGCGAACGTCTGCAGCGTGCTGGCCACGAAGCGGGCCGTGCCATCGGGATGGTGGCATGCGCCGCGTCCCTCCACCAGGCGCAGCCGGCGCTCCAGGCGGTTACGGACGTTTGCGGTGTTTCCACTTCGGCTCAGCACCGCAAGGTCCTCGGCGATGGCTGGCAGGCCCAACGTGCAGGGGCCGCACTGCCCTGCGCTCTGGCCGGCGAGCCACGAAGCCACCCGCTGGCTCTCGGCCAGCCCGCAGGCCGACTCGGGCAGGGCCAGCAGGACCCCGGCGCCGAGCGCGGCGCCGGCAGCGACCAGGTCGGCGGGAGTCAGCCGCACGCTCAGCGCAGTCTCAGCGGGCAGCCAGGCCCCGAAGTAGCCGCCGACCAGGACTGCCTGAAGCGGCTCGGTGAGTCCGCCCGCCGCGTCGAACGCAGCGCTCAGCGGCACCCCGAATGCCAGCTCGTACACCCCGGGTCGCTGCACGGCGCCGGCGACGGTCATCAGCAACGAGCCCGGCGCGGTGGGCGTCCCCACAGAGCGGAACCACTGGTCGCCATGGCGGGCGATCAGGGCAAGGTGGGCCAGTGTCTCGGCGTTCTGGACGAGCGTGGACCGGCCGTTGACCCCTCGCTCATATGGCCGTGGCGGCGTGAAGGTCGGCAGCGCGGGGGCGCCGGACAGGAACCTCACCAGCGCGGACTCCTCGCTGGCGACGTAGGCCGGTGGCACCTGCACCACTTTGATGGAGATGGTGGTGTCCATGCCCGCGGTCTGTCGCTGGCTGATCGCGGCCTGGACCGACGAAAGCCCGGCGTGCACAGCGACGATGACCTCGCGGGCGCCGACGGCGTCAGCGGCCAGCACCGCGCCGTCCAGCACCAGGTGCGGCCGGGTGAGCATGAGGACCGCGTCCTTGCGCGAGGCGGGTTCCCCCTCGGCTGCGTTGACCACCATCACCGGCCGCCGGCGCCCGGCGACGGCGCGCAGCTTGCGGGCGGTGGGGAAGCCGGCCCCGCCATGGCCGGTCAGGCCGGCCCGCTCCACCGAGTCGATCAGCATCGTGGGGCCACCATCCCCGCCGAAGCCGCGCAGGAGAAAGCCCCCGTGCCGGTCGAGGTGCTCACCCAGAGGCATCGGTCGTGCCGAGTCGGGACCTCCGAGCAGCAGCCGGGGCAGTCCCACCGGGGGGGCGACCGACGCGGGGACGGCCGGTCTCACTCTCACTGCCCGCCACCTGAGCTGCCGCCGCCACCAGCGGTGGCGGCCACCTGGCCGGTGACGTGGCTGCCGTTGAGGTTCAACGTGACCGAGAGCGCAAGAGGCTGGCCATTTCCGTCCTGTGTGGAGATCTGCAGCACACTGCCGTTGAGACTGCTGAGCTGACCGGTGTACTGCTGCGGTTGTGATGGCGTCCCGTAGCTGGCCTGGCTTCCGGTCAGGCTCACGCCGCCTCCGGCCGAAGGCGTGCCATCCAGGACGATGTCAAGCACGCCGTTGGTGCCCGCACCGGTCGTCGCGTGGATGCGAATGGCGACCTGCCCGCTCTGGTTCGGTGCGCTCTGTGAGACCGATCCGACCAGCGGCGCCGTAAACGGCGGGCTCGGCAGCTGGCGCGCCGTGGACACCTGGCCCGCAGAGGACTTCGTCTTGGCGCCCCCCGTCGTCTTGGCATGGGCGATCAGGGAGGGGGGCGTACCGGCCTTCAGCGCCCAGCCGGGCTGGAGCGGACCGCCGAGCATCCACCCCAGAGCGACGGCCGGCAGCACTACCGAGAGCACGGCCGAGCTCACCCGGACACCGCGATGCTCGGGCCACCCCGTGGCGAGCCGGTACCACAAGGCGAGCACGACTGCCCCTACGCAGCCGGCCGTCATGGCCAGGAACAGCGGCAGACTCGAGTCGCTGCCGGTGCCCAGTGCGTGCATGACCGCAATAGGCCAGCACCCGTAGGACGCCCAGTGCACCCAGCGCCACGTCTGGTAACCCAGCCTTCCCCGCAGCAGGCTCGTCACGGTCAGTGCGATCAGGAGGTCGAACGACAGCGCGCCGAGCCCCAGCCAGAACGGCCGGTAGACCCCGGCGAACGGCAGTATCGCATCGGTCCAGCTGACCGGTGCGAACGAGTCAACGATGGTCGTGACAACGTGCAGGCCCAGGAATACCAGGACCAGCAGCGACACGTTGCGGTGCAGGCCCATCGTGACGAAACGCGGCAGGCTCGGCCGGGCGTACCTGCTGGCCGTGAGAATCCCCAGAACCATCGACGCCGTGAGCAGGACGAGCGCCGCCATGCCCGTGGAGCGGGTGGCGAACCACCACACCTGGCTGTTCATCGCGCGCCCCCCGCGGCCAGAGGACTACGGCCACGAATCTCGCGGGGGCCCACCAGCCGCGCCGGCAACCCCAGAGGGGTGCCCCACACGGCGTCGCTTACCCAGACCTCATTGCCCCACATCCCTGCATATCCTCGCCTCGATCGATCAGGACCCACCCGAAACCGCCTGCGGCGGAGACTGGGGTGCCACGTCTGCCGGGGGCTGAGCCGGAGGCGCCAGCTGCTGCTGGTCGCCGCTGGGGGGTTGGGCCTGGGCCTGCGCGTCACCGCTGCTCTGCCCGGGCGTTGTCGCGGCCGGAGCCGACGCGGCCTGTGCCGGATGGGCAAGCACCAGACCGAGCGCGACGGAACCAGCCGCCGCCGTCACTGCGGCGCCCTTGGTCAGGGCTCGGATCCGCAGCAGTCCTGCGTCACGGGACACCGCGCCACTTCGCGCGCTGGCCCTGCTGGGACGATCGGGTTGATGACTCATGTCTGCAGACTGCCCGAGGATCTTCACAGGACCCTGTGAAAGTAGTTCAGAACCCGTAAAGATCTCGGCTCAACCTGGCCTCGCCGCTCACGTCACCGGTTCGGTGGCGTCCGTCGGTGAGACGAACAGGGACCTGCCTTGGTGCCCGTCCAGGGCGATGCTGAAGCTGTGGAGGTCGTCCACCTCACCCACGACCTCGTCGGTGAACATGTCCACCACGACAGATCCGGGGTCCAGATGGGTCGAGTTGATCGTCCCGACGATCGGGTCGGCGCCGAAGTTCAGGACGGTGACCTGGTGCTCGACGGGGTTGCTGAGCCGGTGCACCATGACCAGCATCGCCTTGTTCGACACCTCCGGCACATCGACCTGCGTGCTGGTGGCGATGCCGTAGCGGTCCCGAAGCGCCAGGATGCGTCGAAGCCGTGAGACGAACGAGTCCCGGTCCTTGAGCTGCTCGGGCAGCGACCCGTACATGCTCACCGCTTTCGGCATCCCCGCCGGTGGCTGCTCGGACTCGGGCTGGAATCCCATGAGGTCGTATGCGGACCGGTGGATCCAGCGGGTGTCGCCTGTCGCCAGCAGCGGTGCGATCTTCGCAGGGTCGAGGGTGAGCATGCCGAGCAGGTCCCAGCCCGACAGGGAGAAGACGCCCGGTTGTAGTGCGTTGAACATGGCCAGCAGCAGGTGGGCCTGCCTGATCTTGCGGATCTGCTGGTCGGTGAGGTTCTCGATGCTGGTGTAGCCCAGAGCGGCGGCGATCACGGTGCCGGTGGTAGAGGCGATCCCGTTCGTCGAGAAGATGAGGTTGTACGGCGCGGCCTCACCGGTCAGACGATCGGTGAGGTCGCCGCGGATGGTCACGGCGAGATCAGCGCCGGTGATGTCCTTACCGTGGTAGGTGTAGACGTCGTCCCTGTGCAGAGTCGTGAAGTGGACAAGCTCGTAGGTCAGCTCGTCATGGTTCTGCAGGGCGTGGACCAGCTGGACCGGGTTTACCCCAATGGTCATCGAGGTGTTCAGCGTCAGCCGCAGGAACTCGGTGTCGGCCATCGCCAGCGCGTGCTGGTAGGCGGGCCGGTTGATGAAGTCGTATGACAGATCGGCGCCTGCTTCGGAGGTGATCTTGATGTCGTCAATGGTCAGGTTCAGCTCCTGGAAGGTGAAGCCGCCGACTTTGCGGACCATGCTGGCGATGAGCTGGTTGGCTGCCTCTGAGAGGGGGTGGCCCTCCGACCAGGCGGGCAGCCCCACGGTGCTCTTCTCGACGCCCAGGAAGCCGTTGGCATCCAGGCGCAGGGCGCCTGACCCGAGGTCGGTCAGCGAGTGCAGCGCGTCGCCGATGACCATGCGCACCCCTGCAAAGGTGGGGTCGAGCCAGTTGATCGACGGCTGACCCTGCTTGAAGTAGTGCAGGTAGACCCACCTGCGCTGGACGCCGTCGGGGCCGATGACCGGGGCCGTGGTGCTCCAGTTCGTGTCCTTGACACCGGGCTGGTGGAAGATCACCCGCTGCAGCTTGCCGATGATGTACCCGTACTTGCCGAGCTGGTCCTCGGTCTCGACGTCAATGTTGGCCGAGTCCCGGCCCTGCGGGACCTCGGGCAGCAGATGCCAGTCGGCCGGGTCGATCTCGACCATGTGGTAGATGCCGGGGTAGTTCGTCACCTTCATCTCGGCCAGCCGGAAATCCGCGCCCTTGCCCGTGTGCCCGGGCACGATGTCGTCGATGACGGTCCCGCCGTGCTCGCCGGCGATCTCGCACATCGTGCGGAACTCGGCCTCCGTGCCGAAGGCCGGGTCGATCTGGGTGCTGATGCGGTCGAAGTGCCCATCGACGCTCGGGGTTGGTGACCAGCCGCGGATTCCGCCGGCTCGTTTGACCGGTCCGGTGTGCAGTCCCTGGATCCCGATGCTCTGAAACGCTTTCCACAGCTGCGGGTCACCGAGGGTGGCCAGGAAGGAGCGGCCGGGCTTGCCAAGGACCGAGATGGGATAGGCGGTGAACCACACGGACGCGGTCTCGATTGCCGCGCGGGGGTCGGGTCTGGCGAAGGGGTTCTGGAACATGCTTCCGCGGCCGACGAACTGCCGCGCGATGACGTTGGCGTCGTTGAGCATGGACTCTTGCCGCAGCCACGCGACGTAGGAAGGGTTCGAGCCGATCGGCTCGCCGAGCTGTTCTGCGGTGGGGACCTGCGCGCTGCGCAGACGGGCCTTGGGCCGCAGGTGCCGTGGGCGCGCGGGATAGAACTGTTCCGCGAAGGTGATCTCGCTCGGTTCGTGAGGTATGGGCTCGGCCAGGCGCTCGTGGGTAACGTTCTCATCGGCAACGCCGTCTTCGCTCACGCCAACCTTGGTCATTCGACCTCCACCTTTCCTGATCACGAGCGCCGCAGGCTCCCGTCATGGGGTCCGGTGCTGGCTTCGAGCCTACGTGGGATTTGCGGGGCACAAGGCCGGTGGCTTGGCCGCGGTGACCCGCCGCTGGTGGATCGCTGGGCCAAGGCCATGAGCAACCTCTGACGGTATGTCGACATCTTGACCGGCGATGTGGGCGGAGAACAACTTGGCTGGCCGGTCCCTGGGCAGCCGGCGACCATCATCAGAGGTGGCTGGTTCACATGAGTAAGTGGACTCGCCCACAGGCTCTGGCGGCACTTCTTGCGGGGACCTATGCGGCTTCGTGCCCGATCTGGACGACGACGCCCGCAGGCAACAAGGCCACGCACACGATGATCACCCTTGGCGGCCGCACCGCGCTCGTGGCCCTGCTGTGTTTGGCGATGCCGGACACAGTCGGCTTCGAAGGTCTCATGGCCTTCATGGGCCTGCTGTTCGCTGTGTCGCCCCGGGTCATCGGATTCGCGGCGTTCACGACGTTGGCGTGGACCGCGTGGAGCGTGGGAGTAGTCGCGCTGGTGGCGGGCGCCGCCGATGTGCAGGTGACTGCCGCGCAGCACCGGGGCCGCGCCGTGGTGACCAACCCGTAGCTCGTGCCGACGGCGTCGTCCCGTTCGGCAGTCCCGGTGGTGGAACGCACTGCGCTCACCGGCAGCACATGGCGACCTCTGACAGCATGGACACCCGCGCTGGCAACGTGGTCGAGGTTGCCGGCGAACGGACCCTGATTTCAGACCTGAGCCCCTTACCGTGTATCTTTCTGGACGCATCACCGGGCGGGGGAACGTGTCGCCCGGATGCCCCTATAGCTCAGACGGTAGAGCGTCTCCATGGTAAGGAGAAGGT
>Ga0208587_1000621_pt1 | contig 19478 bp, 16 predicted proteins | sample NGESurdeep092012_7_FD_184472 | JGI IMG/M metagenome (GOLD analysis project Ga0208587, IMG submission 184472) | Arctic peat soil microbial communities from Barrow, Alaska - NGEE Surface sample 210 deep-092012 (SPAdes) | ecosystem: Environmental > Terrestrial > Soil > Wetlands > Peat ...
CGAACCGCATCCCTGCGGGAGCCTTACCTCGACGGCCAGGACAGTGCTGAGCGCCCAAATGGCACCAACCGGGGACACCCCTACCTGTCGGTCGAGCAGGTCCGCGACCACGTCGCCGCCTGCTCGCTGGCCGGCATCCAGGCAGGGTTTCACGTCATTGGCGACACCGCTGCCGACACGGTGATCGCGGGCCTGCAGGCAGCCGCCAGCCAGGTCGGCCTGGCCAAGGTCGTTGCGGCACGCCACCGCCTGGAACACCTTGAGATGGTGGACCTCGACGGCATCAAGGCACTGGTCGAGCTCGGGGTCACCGCCTCGGTCCAGCCGGCGTTCCACGCTCGGTGGGGCGGGCCCGACGGCATGTATGCCACTCGTCTGGGTCCGGAGCGCGCCGGCGCCATGAATCCGTTTGCCACGATGCACGCGGCCGGTATGGCCATGGCGCTGGGCTCAGACGCCCCCGTGACCCCGTTCGCGCCCTGGGAGGCAATCCGCGGCTGCGTCAACCACCACGACCCGGCCCAGCGGCTCTCGGCGGAGACGGCGTTCCTCGCGCACACCCGCGGTGGCTGGCGGGCCGCCGGTATCGACGATCGCGGCTACCTTGGCGTGGGCCAGCCTGCGAGCTTTGTGCTCTGGTCCGGCGGCGGCCCCAGCCCGGGTGGACCAGGCCTGCCCGACCTCTCGCCCGGCGCCACGCTGCCCACCAACCTGCGCACCGTCATACGCGGTCGCACCGTTTTCGACCGCCTAGGAGGCATGTCATGACCGCCGTGACACCCGTGACGAGGGTCAGACCCACCAGCCCGGCCAAGCCCAAGCTCGAGCTCGACCCGGCCGTGATCCGCAAGGCACGCTCGTTGGCTCGCAAGGCCGGCGCGCCCGTGGTCAAGCTGGCCAGGACGCACACCACAGTGTCCGTCGAGCGGGCTGTGCTGCGGCTGGCCGGACTGTCTGGTGCCGACCACGAGGGCGTGCCGTGGGTCAACCACCTCGTCGATGCGGTCCGCGCCGAGGTCGGGCTCGAGCTCGGCGTGACCGCGCCGGTGTTCGACGCGTTGCGCCGCGGCGAGGCGCCCGATCTGCTGACCCTCGCGCAGAAGTCAGCCGCAGGTTCGGTGCCGTTCCACCGCCCACAGGGTCGCGACAGCCATGCCGCATCGAGCCTTGCACTGCGCTCGGTCAAGCCTGGTATGGCCCGTATCGACAAGAACCGGGCCACCCGGGACCGCCTGATCAAGCGACACGGCAACCCCAAGCAGCGCCCGTGGATCTATCTGATCGTGGCGACCGGTGACATCTACGAGGACATCCCGCAGGCACAGACCGCGGCCCGCGAGGGTGCGGATGTCATCGCTGTGATCCGGTCGACCGGGCAGTCGCTGCTCGACTTCGTCCCCGAAGGGGCGACCCGCGAGGGGTATGCCGGCACCTACGCCACCCAGGAGAACTTCCGTCTGATGCGGGCCGCCCTAGACGAGGTGTCCAAGGAGCTGGGGCGCTACATCCGTCTGGTCAACTACGCGTCCGGGCTGTGCATGCCGGAGATCGCGACCCTGGCCGGGCTTGAGCGGCTCGACATGATGCTCAACGACTCGATGTACGGCATCCTGTTCCGCGACATCAACCCGATCCGAACGTTCGTGGACCAGCGGTTCTCGCGACAGATCCACGCCCGCGCTGGCATCATCATCAACACCGGCGAGGACAACTACCTGACCACCGCCGATGCGGTCGATGCGGCGCACACCGTCACAGTCAGCCAGTTGATGAACGAGTACTTCGCCAAGGAGGCGGGGCTTGAGGACTGGCAGCTCGGCCTGGGGCACGCGTTCGAGATCAACCCTGAGATCCCCGACTCGTTCCGGATGGAGCTGGCCCAGGCACTGCTCGCGCGCCAGCTGTTCCCGAAGGCGCCGCTGAAGTGGATGCCACCGACCAAGCACATGACAGGGGATGTGTTCCGCGGTTACCTGCTGGACGGCTTCTTCAACCTCGTGGGTGCCATGACCAGTCAGGACATCCTGCTGGTCGGCATGATGACCGAGGCAGTGGTCACCCCGTTCCTGTCCGATCGTGACCTAGCCCTGCAGAACGTCCGCTACGTTCTGAGTGCGGCTGGCGGACTGACGGAGGACTTCCATCCTCCTCGCGACGGCTTCATCCAGACTCGTGCCCGGCGGGTGCTCTCGGAGGCCGTTGATCTGCTCGAGAAGATCGTCAACGACACGGGCGAGCCTGGGTCGGTCCCGCTGCTGCAAGCGATCAGCGACGGCACCTTCGGACTGATGAAACGTCCATCGGATGCCGGCAAGGGCCTGGATGGCGTGGTCAAGTGCGCACCCGGCTACGACAACCCGGTCAGCACTTTGTTGGAAGCAGGTATTTGAAAATGAGCACGAGCGTTTCACGGGCCAAACAGACCAAGGGCAACACGTTGCCCGACATCATTCGGCCGTACGGTGACACCACCGGAGACGGCATGGTCCAGGTCTCCTTCACGCTTCCGATCCCGCTCGACAAGCTGGCTGAGGGCGCTGCGCTCCAACTGGCCGCCAAGATGGGCCTGGCGCCCGCGCTACTGGTCCACGCCAAGGCGATGGGTTCGGACTTCACCTTCTTCATCCTCTACGGCAGCGTCAGCCACCTGGTGAACCTCAGCGAGGTCGTCGTCGTCGAGCGGGAGTTCGCGCTGCTGAGCGCCAAGGAGGTCAACGCAGCCATCAAGAAGCGGCTGCGCCGCAAGCTCGTCGTGGTCGGGGCCTGCATCGGTACCGACGCCCACACGGTGGGCATCGACGCCATCCTGAACATCAAGGGGTTCGCGGGCGAGAAGGGCCTGGAGTACTACACCGAGATCAAGGTGGTGAACTGCGGGGCTCAGGTGCTTGTGCCCGAGCTCGTCGCCCGCGCCCGAGCAGAGAGGGCCGACGCGGTCCTGGTCAGCCAGGTCGTCACCCAGAAGGACGCGCACATCCACAACACGATGACCATGTCGGCGGCCTTCCGCGAGGCCTACCCCGCCGGGAAGGTGCCACTGCTGATCGTCGGCGGACCCCGGTTCGACCAGGGGTCGGCGGCCACGCTGGGCGTCGACCGGATCTTCGGCAAGGGCACGACCCCCGGCGAGGTCGCGTCCTATCTCGTGCATGCCATCAGGAGCGGGAAGGTTGCTGCCTCACTAGCCTGAGCGCACCCGGGGACTGTGAAGGGCTCAACAGTGGCCAGGTGGCTGCCCGCGGACACGGCGACGGTTACCGGTCCAGGTTGGGTGCCCGACAGACGCAGCCGCACCGACCACGGCGCCAGGGCACCGGCGGGCCGGTCCCGAGCTGGTCGGTGATCTAATGGGCCTTCCCAGTTCCCGGTCGAGCGCCGATCTCGGGTCACAGGACGGCGCCACAAAGGAGCACGCACATGAGCACGCAACGACCAGCCACAGCCGGCATGACGGTGACGCACCGGCGATACGTCCCGTACAGCCACGCCCACTATGGCGGCAACCTGGTGGACGGCGCATACTCCCTGGCTGCGTTCGGGGACGTCGCGACCGAGATGTGCATCCGCACCGATGGCGACGAGGGCCTGTTCGCCTCGTACAGCGACGTGCAGTTTCGGGCGCCGGTCCGCGCTGGCGACTGCATCGAGATCGAGGCCACCCTGGTCCGGGTCGGCTCGCGCAGCCGTGAGATGAGCTTCGAGGTCCGGGTGATGACGCGCAGCAGTCCGGCGGGCGGCGAGTCCGCGGCCGAGCTGCTGAACGAACCGATCGTGGCGACCACGGCTCGTGGCGTGGTCGTCGTGCCATCCGTTACTTGATCAATCCCGGCGTGTCGCGGACGCCACGCCAAAACTTGGACAAGAATTGAATGTTTGCCGCGAGACTCGCCGCGCCTCTGACCTGCGGTTTTATGCATCACTGCAGGTGAACGCAGGGTTGACAGCGGGTGCGGAACCGGTATGTTCGAACTCGTTGGCCGCCGCTGAATCAGAAGAAAAGCGAACGTCACAGGGCATGGGTATCTTCGGGATCCATGACGATTCGGGCATGTCATCGTCATGACGAACCAGATCCGCGCGACTCCCGGCCAGGTGGCACATCGCAGGGCATCGGAGGCGGTTGGCGGCAGGGTCGCGTGCTCAGTAGACAACAGCCTCGGATCGGCATCCAGTCGTTTCGACGTTGGTCCCAACGGCAACGGCCCTGCCGCATCCGGTGCGCCACAGCGAACACGCCCGGTGGGGCGGTGCGGTGCACTTCGGTGGTGATCTAGCCTGACGTGGTGTACCGCTACCCACTTGCCGTTGCTTCCGGCCTGGCTCTGTGGTTGGCATTTCCCTCGCACAACCTCTGGATCATGGCGCCGATAGGTGTCGCGTTGTTGGCACTAGCCACGCGAGGCGCGCCTGCCTGGCAGGGCGCCCTGCTCGGGCTGGGCAGCGGGCTGGCCTGTTTCCTGCCGATGTTGTCCTGGTCCGGTGTCTACGTCGGCGACCTCCCGTGGATCTCCCTGGCTGTACTTGAGTCTGCCTACATCGGGCTTCTCGGCCTGGCGTGCGCCCTTCTTCAGCGCCGAGCAACACCCTTCGCGAAGGGGCGGGTGCGGCCCATGGCTGTGGCTCTTGCCTGGGTGGCTCAGGAAGCCCTGCGGGACAGCACACCGTTCGGCGGGTTCCCGTGGGGACGTCTGGCCTTCAGCCAAGCCGACTCGCCTTTGGCCGGGCTGGCCTCCCTTGGTGGCGCCCCTGCGGTGACTTTCGGGGTGGCACTTGTCGGCGGGCTGCTCGCCGCGGGCGTTGCTCGGCTGATCAGTGGCGACCCATCGGCGGGGTCGTCCGGACTACGCAGGGGTGACCGGCCCCGAAACATCCTCGTGGGGACGCTGTGCCTTGCCTGTGCGATGGCCGTCCTGCTGCTGCCCGCACTTGTGCCCAGGCCGACCAATGGACCGACCGCACGGTTCCTCGCAGTCCAAGGCAACGTGCCCCAGCCCGGTCTGCACTTCAACGCGCAGCGTCGGGCCGTGTTGGACAGTCATGCGAAGGTGACGCTGCAGGCTGCTGCAGCCGTGAAGGCGGGGACCCAACCCAAACCGGATCTGGTCGTGTGGCCCGAGAACGCCTCGGACATCGACCCGCTGCGCAACCCCGACGCCGCGAACGTCATCAGCGAGGCGGTGGACGCCATCAACACGCCCCTGGTCCTGGGTGCTGTTCTGGATGAGCCGCGGCCCATGGTGTCCAATGCCAGCCTGCTCTACATCCCGGGCCGGGGTCTAGCCGGGAAGTACGTCAAGCGGCATCCGGTCCCGTTCGCCGAGTACATCCCGTACCGCTCGTTCTTCCGCCACTTCAGTGACAAGGTCGATCTGGTCTACTCGGACTTCATCGCAGGCAAGACCGTCGCCGTGTTCCGGGTGCCCGCCCCCCACGGGGGCACGATTGCGGCGGGCCCCATCATCTGCTTCGAGGTGGCCTACGACGGGCTGGTCCGGGACACCGTCAACGCCGGTGCCAACGTTCTGCTCGTCCAGACCAACAACGCCACGTTCGGGTTCACTGACGAGTCTGTCCAGCAGCTCGCCATCTCCCGGATCCGCGCCATCGAGCACGGCCGTTCGATTGTGCACATATCCACGGTCGGGGTCAGCGCCCTGATCACGCCCGATGGAACCGTGCACCAGAGCAGTACGTTATTCACACCGGCAGTGCTTGCCGCCGATCTTCCGCTGCGCACTGAGCGCACCGTTGCGGACCGTGTGGGCCCTTGGCCTGAGGACCTTGCCTGTGCAGGTTTCGTGACGATGTTGGCTCTGCTGGCCTTGGGTCGCGTGCGCCGCCGCCGGTAAGGTCAGCTACTGGACCCTGACGAAAGAAGCCCATGACACAACCGCAGATCAGGCCCCCGATCGGCGAGATCTTGGTGTTGATCCCGACCTACAACGAGCGCGAGAACCTCTCGCCGATCGTGTCGCGGTTGCGTGCCTCAGTCCCCGAAGCGGACGTCCTCGTCGTTGACGACAACTCCCCGGACGGCACAGGGGACGTTGCCGACCAGCTGGCCACCGATGACAGCCAGGTTCGAGTCCTGCATCGAATGAACAAGGAGGGGCTCGGTGCGGCCTACCTCGCCGGATTCGCCTGGGCCCTGGATCGCGGTTACGACGCCCTGGTCGAGATGGACGCCGACGGGTCCCACCAGCCCGAACAGCTGGGGTCTCTTCTTGCGGCACTGGCCAACGCAGACGTGGTGCTCGGTTCGCGGTGGGTGCCGGGTGGCTCGGTGGTCAACTGGCCCATGCATCGCAAGGTCCTCAGTGTCGGTGGCAACCTGTACGTTCGCGTGCTCCTTGGTATGCCGATCGGTGACGCTACCGGGGGGTACCGGGCCTACCGCGCGTCGGCTCTGCGCGCCCTGGACCTGCACAGGGTGGCTTCCCAGGGCTACTGCTTCCAGGTAGATCTGGCATGGCGCGCGATACGCTCTGGCCTGAGCGTGGTCGAGGTGCCGATTACCTTCGTCGAGCGTACAGTCGGCGACTCCAAGATGAGCCAGGAGATCGTCCAGGAGTCGCTGCGCAAGATCACGACATGGGGCGCACGGTATCGGCTCGACCAAGTTCGCTCACTCTTACATAGGGAGCCACGGTGGCACCGACTCGACGCCTGACCCGTAGGGGCCGTCGACGCCCGCAGTGGGGGTGGTATGTCTTCCTGGCACTGCTGGTCGTGCCAGTGGCCGAGATCGCCGTGATCGTCGCAGTGGGCAGCGTGATCGGTGGCTGGCAGACCCTTGCACTGTTGCTGGCAGAGTCGGCCCTTGGTGCCTACCTGGTCAAGCGCGAGGGGCGCCGCTCCTGGCAGGCTCTTAAGTTCGCTCTCAGTACCGGCCAGATGCCCGGGCGAGAGCTGTCCGATGCGGCCCTCGTCCTGATCGGAGGCACTCTGCTGCTGACCCCGGGTTTCCTGACAGACATTGTCGGCTTCTTCTTCATCCTGCCGTTTACCAGACCCATCACCCGGCGGTGGCTTCAGCGGGTGGTCGAGCGTCGCCTGGTGGGAAGGTCGGGCATCGTGCGCGGCGAGGTCATCTGAGCCACGCCGGCAGGGCAAGTGGCATGTTGCGTTGGAGGGGACAGTGAATCACTGGGCCACTTGGCGCGCTGAACCCCCGAACGGGACAACAACAAGCCCCGCGGCCATCGGGGGAGGCGGCACGGCGCTTATCGGTGGGGGCTTGGGCCCAAGCGTGCTTTGGGTCAGGCGGTGCGCTTGCGTCGCGGTTTCTCTCCGCGTGATGCTCGCAGCAACGCGAGTCGTTCCTTCAGGAGCTCTTCGAGCTCCGGAATGGACCGACGTTCGAGCAGCATGTCCCAGTGGGTGCGAACAGCCTTCACGTTCTTGTACTCCGGCTCGGGCCCATCCACCAGCCGTGCCTCCACGCCGCAACGGCACTCCCACACCGACGGGACGTCTGCCTCGACCGAGAACGGGAGTTCGCTGATGTGCTTCTCGGGGCACACGTAGCGAACGATCTGACGTTCGCTGAGCACGACGTTTGTGTCGGTTTCCATGCTGAGTGCACTCAGATTGGTACCGCGAAGTGATCGTTCTGCCATGACGGGTGTACTCCCAACGCGCTGCCCACGCTCGTGTGCGCGGGGATTCACTGGGCACAACGCCGCAGTCAGGTTCAATGTTCCGGGCTCGGCAGATGCCGAGCTAATGCCATCGTACCGCGGATGGGGGAGTGGGATGGGGGAGTGGGTCAAGGACAGCTCGGGTCCTGGTCCAGGCACGGAGTATGGCCGCACCACGTCATCGGCCTCGTCTGCACGTTTCTTGAACACCTGTCGTGACGTGCTTGTGGCCGAGCCCAGGGACCAAAGATGACGAGACTGGAGTCAGCCCGGATATGGCAGGCACGTGTCGACCCAGACGTGCTGGGGTCATCCGGCGATGTCAAACACGAGGTAGGTGGAGGGCTGACGTGCCAAGGTTGCAGGTACCGTCACTTTGCCAGTTGTTGAAGGTATTCCCAGCGATGATAGAGAGCACGCATAAGTGTAAGAAGCGCCTTTGTATGATCAAATCGCGTGAGAGAAGGTCATATATCAGCACATACAGCCACTGGAGGCTCGGCGACCCGTTCTGTTTCGTACTGGTCCTGGACCTGAGCGGGCGGTCGGCGGGTCCGACTCGAGACGGCGCGCGGAGTCACCCGTTCGCAGATCCGCATTAAGCCGATAATCTACATTATGTCAATCTATGCGGAATTCCACCCGACAACTCCCTGAGCAGTGCTCCCCCATGACCGGCGCGGACTCGCTACCGGTCACGACGGGCCTTTGAGATCTCTGCAGCTACTGGTTGAGATTCTGTGGGCCGCTTGCCGTCCTTCCAAGGTTTCGCGCCAGATGATCACCTGTTCGTATGCCGGTACAGCACCTTTTTGACGCGCCCATTGAGTCCGTGCGTGATCTTCGCCATGAGAAAGGCAGGATCTAGCGGCTTGTTTCTCCAGACATCTGAGTGCTACCTGGACGAGTCAGAAGTTGGTCTGCTTTGGCGACCGGCCGTTTTGTGACTGGCCAGTGTTGGCCTGAGCCTCTCCCCCGTACTCGGACTGGTGTTCGAGACTCTGTTTTGTCAGTCCAGGACCGACAGGGCCGTCAGGGGCTCAGCCCCCGTGAGGTCGCCGCTGGCGGCCCGGCAGTCCAAGTCAAGTACCGGGCCGACTGGCCCCTCGGGCGGGCACGCCCTAAGGACCACCAGGGACAGGTACACCGCTTGAACCTCCGGAGCCTGGCGGTGGGCCGCCGGGACCGCCTGAGCCTCCCAAGCCTGGCGGTGGGCCGGCGAAACCTCCCGCGAACAGGCTTGGGTAGGACCTTGCGCCCAGTGCGATCAGCACGACCAGGATGACCACGGGTAGCCAGCACGGCAGCTGTGCCAGCAGCCATGCCCCCAGAAGGCTTATCAGCCCGAGCGGCGGCAGATAGAACCTGATTAGGTGGATGTCGCTGCCGGGTCCTGAAGCCATCCGCGCCGTCCAGTCGTAGGCGAAGTACAAGCCCCAGATGCCGATCCAACCAGTGGCCAGCACCGCTCCGGCAACTGCGTCTCGTCGATAGCTTGCTCGCCGTTCACTCTCGATTCCCCGCCGTCGTGAGGACATTGCCCGTAGCGCCATCCACCCCAGGGCACCCAACGCCAGCAGCGACAGGGGCATGCTGCTCAGCAGGCGCATCGGCATGTGTTGCAGATTGGGAATCACCGAGGGAAGGCTGAACGTGATCTCACCGGAGGAATACCCCGTCTTGAGTGCGCTGCCGTATGCCAGGTAGTCCAACGCTAGAACGCCGACGATGAGCGCAGCGACTGTACACATCCACCAGCCGACGGTGCGCAGAGGCAAGGCTGCTCGGCGGAAGACCAGGAGCACTGCAAGGACAGCCACAGCCAGCAGAACCACGTTGGTGTACCGGTCCAGGACGGCGGCTTCCAGGGCCATGAACCCGAGCAGGCCAATCACGGTGCGCCGCCGGACCGTCCGCTCTGTCGCGAGGGTGGCCCAAAGCAGCGCCCCCGAGCCGGCGGCGATCAGCGCGGCGTCGGTGAACGTGGGCATGGTGGCCCGCCACGCGAAGGCCAGAGCTGCACCCGAGCTGCAGAACAGGACTACCGCCCAGGTACCACCCCAGCGCCCGAGCCAGCGGCGGCGCCGAAGAACAAGCCCAGGCAACCCAGCGCCCCGTAGAACAATGGGGTCGCCCGAAGCATCCCCAAAGCCTGGAAAGGAGCCGCCAGGAACGGGTAGCCGGGGTTCTTCTCGCTGATCCAGGTGCCGTTGGCCATATGCACCCACTGCGAGATGCCCATGCCGCCACCACTGCTCAACTGTTTGAGCAACGCCTGGTACTGCCCGTTGGTCAGACTCAGCAGATGCCCCTGTGTCATCGCGATGATCGATGCGCGGTAGGCGTAGTCGTCCGGCTCAAGCAGCTGGGTAGATCTCGCCGTCACCGCCACGCACAGCGCGGCGAAAGCCGCGGCCGCCACCAGCACCTCGCCCCGACCGAACCGGCGAGGTGGACCTTCGCCGGCCGGATCCAGGGTCCGGACCGACGCGTCGTCACCGGTCACCGGGAGCTGCGCTGCCGTGTCTGTGTGCCGATCGCCCATAAAGCCGATCATGGCCGCTGCGTCTCTGCGGGACCTCTGAGACGCCTACGAGAATGCCACTTCTCGGGCCCTGAGATGGGGCCAGGTAAAGGCAAGGGCGACGACGACTGCAGCCCAGGTCAGATGGATGGCCCCGACCGCCTCCTGGTGGGCGAACCACCAGTGCGTCAGGCCTGTTGTCGTGGTCAGTGCGTGCGGGAAGTCTGCGACGAACGGCTGCCAGAAGACGATGACGGTGCCCAGCGTGGTCCAAGGAATCGTCCAGCCGGTGCCGAGCAGGTCGAAGACCACGGCAGCCAGTGCCGCGCTGCCGATGTAGTAGGCGTTGTCTTTCGGGTCCAGGGCCAGTCGCACCGCGACCGAGACGAGCAGCACCCCCGGCAAGCCTGCGGTCAGGGCTGTTACGGTCGCCGCCGCGGGTGCGAGAACGAGCTGAGCGGTTCGTCCCCATCGTGGCATCAGCACGCCGCGCACGCCCAGCGTGTGCAGTCCCGACGCAGGTGACAAGCCGACCGGTGGGCTCAGTGCTCCTAGGGTGTGCGGGTTGGCGAGCACGAAGGGTGCCCAAGCCAGCGCGGTTCCGGCAGCGGCGACGGCTGCTGCCCTCAGCCTGCCCCAGGGTAGAAGGAGCAGCAGCGGCAGGAACCCGACTGCCCAGGGTTTCGATGCGATGGCGGCCGCAAGCGCCACGCCCGTCAGCACGGGGCGGCCAGCGGAGACCGCGCGCAGAGCAACGATGGCAAAGACCATTGCCAGGACGTCATCGAGGTGTCCCCACCGGACCGAGAGAACTGTCCAGGCCGGGATGAGGACGATGGCGGCGATGAGCATCCGGCGGCGCCTCTTGGCTGGGGCCACCAACGGCGTGAGTGCAACCACGAGCAGTGGGCCGGCTGCCGCCATCGCAACAAGGGCGAGGCTCTTGCCTGTGGCGGCCGGCAGTGGGCGCAGCACAGCGGCCACCACTAGCGAGAGGGGGCCGGTCTGCAGCCACGGAGCGTCGGCATAGAGGTTCAGACCCGACCCCTGCAGAAGCAGCTTGGCGCCATCAACCGAGAAGTGCCACGACAGACCGGAATTTGGCCACATGTGCCAGGCCCACCACACGGTCCAGATGGCAACGAAAGACCCGGAGACCACGACGGGCAGTGCCTTGCGCCGCCGCCCCGGGTCGCTCATGCCAACGACTCCAGGCCAAGGTTCTTGCCCTCTTGCCGGTGGTGAGCTGGCAGGAGTTGCAGCCAGTTCTGACCAGCGGCGTGCTCGAACACGGTCTCCTCCCCGTCATCCTCGTCCCACTGGGTGCCGACTTCGATGAACCCCAGTCCGGCGATCAGCTGGCGGGAAGCCGGATTCCCAGGGCTCACCGTGGCACGGAATCGAAGCACTGCAGGGTCGCGCTGTGCCCAGTCAAACATGGCCAGCACAGCTTCTCGGGCGTATCCCCGCCGCCGGTAGGCGGGGAACACCTCGTAGCCGATCTCCAGCATGCCGTTGACGTCAGCCGGACCATGGAAGCCGACCCGACCAATTGCCACCCCGGGGTCAGCTCGGAGCACGATCGTCCGAAACAGCAGGGGCAGTGCCTCAGGGTTGCGCTGGACAATGGCAGTTCGGAACCTCAGCGTCAACTCAATCGCTCGCGGCCAGTCTTCCGGGATCCGGTAACTGACAAGGCGCTGGGCGGATTCTCGGTCCCCGCGCAAGAGCGTCTTCATGAGTTTTCTGGTCATCGCCACCAGATCCAGGCGATCCGACCTGAGGTCCGTGTTCGTCACGTGCCCCACCTCTCCCCCAACGCCGCGACGACCTTCCAGTCACGGGTGGTCGCCACTACCCCCCCACGCTCGATCCGGGCGTTGGTGAGCTTGCCCTGGTGCGAGGGGTGTGCAAGCCAGAAGTAGACCTCACGGCCATGAACGTGTGCCCGCTCCCCCGGGAGGTCCCAGTCGTTCATCGTCGCGGCGAAGTCGTCACCGGGATCCTCCTGCAGGAAGCTGACATAACGTCGCAGCTCTCCTTCCCACGGAGCTGCCAGGGCAGTTCCGTAAGACGAGAGCTCAGCCATCTGCGCAGGGGTCCGAACGATGGTCCTCACGGTGAACCCGCAGAGCTCGGCCAACGCTGTCTCGAAGGCGAGCTCGACCTCGCGCGATGAGCCCAGACTCGAGTTGACACGCATGTTCCCGCTCTGGATGTAGCTCTCAACCTCGCCACAGCCCGCACGGACCAGCCCGGCTCGCAGATCCGCCATCTTGGCGAAACGCCCGCCCACGTTGAGCGCCCGCAGGAATGCGACGTAGGTGGTCATCAGATCGAGAACGTCCCGCGGCCGACTTCCCGCACAGAGCCACTGACCAGGATCGTGCCGTCCGCGCCCACGGCCAGATCCAGCACCGATGGGCGCCCAGTCGCACTTCCCTGGTGGATCCGGCGGCGAGTCCCCACCTCGCTGTGAGCCAGGAACCAGCCGCCGAGGTTCGCACAGGCCGATCCGGTTGCCGGGTCCTCGAGCACCGCGTGACTCTGGGTGAAGAAGAACCTGGCCTCGACGGTGTCAGGACCCGTCGGCGCCCAGAGGTAGACCAGTGACTCTCCGTCCGGGCGGGTGGCGAACTTCGTCAGCAGCCTGGGGTCGGCGCACGCAGCCCCGACGTCGCGGGCTGACCGCAGCGGCAGGATGAGTTGGAGGCTGCCTGTGTCGACCCACAATGGTTCTGCCGCAATGCGATCCGCGCTGAGCCCGATCATGGCGCTCAGATCCTCACGTCGCACGTCGACCTGGTAGGACGTCGGCGCCTTCGCCTGCAGCGTCCACACGTTGTCCGTCACATGCACCGAAATGTCTCCGGCGGGCATATGCAAAAGGACCGCATCCGTCGCGCTCGACAGCTCACGCACGACGTAGGCCGTGCCCAGTGTGGGGTGCCCGGCGAAGGGCATCTCGTAGCCAGGCGTGAAGATGCGGACATTGGCGCTCACCTCCGCGGCGCCGGGGGTGATGAACGTGGTCTCCGAGAGATTGAGCTGTCGGGCCAGGCCCTGCATCTGCACGTCGGACAGACCTGATGCGTCCTCGAACACGCACAGCGGGTTGCCCGAGAAGGGACTGTCACCAACTGTGAAGACGTTCAGAATGCGGTAGTTGAGCAGCACGGCGGGTCAGGGCTCGATTCGCGTTCTGACATGAGTGCCGAGCTCGACGGTACGGCTCACGGTGCAGAGCCGGTCGTGCGAACGTTGCACCGCCTCGGGCAGGAGCGCCCGCGCGGCGTCCCCACCCTCGCCGTCAGGGAACTTCAGCCGGAAGGTCACCGACAGCTCTTCCATCCTGTTACCACCCTCATCGCGCACCTTGTCCCCGCCGACTTCCACCACGAAGGAATCCGGCTCGGCCCGTCGGGTTGCGAAGAGGTCGACGTCGACCGCCGTGCATCCGCCAATGGCCGCCAGGAACAGCTCAACCGGCGTGAAGTCGCTGACGTCCCCCGTGCCGAAGTCGAGGGTGCCGCCACGGCCGTTGACAGCTCTGTAGCGGCCTGCCGACATGCGGGTGATGGTGACCGTTCGATGTGAGTTCACAGGCATCCCACTACTTTGCCAGACGTGATCACAGCCGTTGAATTCACGGTCCTGTCGGCGGTCGGTCATAACCTTCGCTTGTGCGCTTCATACATACCTCTGACTGGCATCTGGGACGATCCTTCCACCGGGTACGGCTGCTGGAGGCCCAGGCCCGCTATCTGGACCATCTGGTCGATGTGGTCCGCTCCGAAGGCGTCGATGCAGTGCTCGTCTCCGGTGACGTCTACGACCGGGCACTGCCCGCTCCCGACACCGTGGAAGTACTCTCCGACGCTGTCACCCGGCTCATCGACGCGGGCGCCGTCGTGGTCCTGTCTAGCGGAAACCACGACTCTGCGATCCGTCTCGGATTCGCCTCAGAGCTTCTGGCCCGGGCGGGGCTTCACATCCGGACCAGCCTGGAGTCGGTCGGGACGCCGGTGCCGATCAAGGGCAGCGACATCTATCCCCTGCCCTACCTGGAGCCCTCTGTGGCTGCCGACGGGCTGGGCGCACTGGAACGGACTCACGCGGCGGTGCTGAGAGCAGCAATGGACAGGGTTCGCACTCACGCACTCACCCGGCCTGGGCCCGCCGTGGTGATGGCTCATGCCTTCGTCACCGGCGGGGCGACCAGCGCGTCCGAGCGTGATATCAGCGCTGGCGGGGTAAGTGCCGTCCATCCGGACGTGTTCGTGCAGGCCGACTATGTCGCACTGGGGCACCTGCACGGTCCCCAGCGCATCACCGAGACGGTCCGTTACTCGGGCTCGCCAATTGCCCTGTCCTTCAGCGAGGCTGACCATCACAAGGGCGCTGTCCTGGTCGAGGTCTCGGATGATGCCCTGACCACCCAGACCATTGCGGCGCCCCCTGCCAAGCCGCTGGCTATCCTGCGAGGTGACCTCGAAGATCTGCTGCGCGACCCAGCCCACCGCGGCGCCGAGTCGGCCTACTGCCAGATCACCCTGACCGATGCAGTGCGGCCGTTAGGTGCGATGGAGCGGTTGCGACGACGCTTTCCCGATACGTTGGTTCTCGGCTTCGAACCTCCTGGCGCGCAAGCGATTCCACGCACCCGCGCAGCCGCGATGCACCAGCGCAGCGACCTTGACCTCTGCTTTGACTTCCTTACCCACGTTCGCGGCGGCCATGCTGCCTCCGAGCGGGAGCGTACTCTGCTGGGCACCGCCGTCGAACGTTCCCGGCTGGGTCGCGCAAACCGCGACGACCAGGGACGCTCCTGCATCACCGGCAGTGCCGCGTGAGGCTGCACCGCTTGGCGATCAGGGCCTTCGGCCCTTTCGCCGGCTCGGAGGAGGTCGATCTTGACGCGCTGGCGTCTTCGGGCCTGTTTCTCATCCACGGTCCCACCGGCGCTGGCAAGACAAGCATCCTTGATGCCATCTGCTTCGCCCTGTATTCCGCTGTGCCCGGCGCCCGGACCGGCGCCCGGGCCACCCTGCGCAGCGACCACGCTGCGCAGGGTGTCATCCCCGAGGTGACACTGGAGTTCACGGCCGCCGGGCGCCGTCTGCGGGTCTGCCGGTCACCAGAGTTCTCTCGAGTTAAGAAGCGTGGGACCGGTCAGACCACAGTTCCCGCCAAGGTGGTACTCGAGGAGCTGGTGGGGGCTGGCTGGGTGAACCGCGGGACACGCAACGACGAGGTCGCCATGGTGCTCAAAGACGTCCTGGGCATGGGCCTGGAGCAGTTCATCAAGGTCGTGTTACTCCCCCAGGGCGACTTCGCAGCCTTTCTGCGAGCCAGCCCCGAGGAGCGTCGTTCGGTCTTGGAGAAGCTGTTCGACACCCAGCGGTTCACCGATGTGGAGACCTGGCTGACTGAGCGCCGTCGCCACAGCGCCACAGCTGTGGGCACAGCCCGCGACAGGCTCTCGACCGGTCTTCTGCGAGTCGACGATGTGATCGCCCGCCTGGACGCAGGCGACGACCTTTTCGCTGCGCAGTGGTCTGATCTGCACCATCCCATCATTGTCAGCGTGCTGCAGGCGCTGGCGGCTGCAGTTGACGTTCGTGCCAACGCCGCCTTGGCCGACGTCGAGGTCGCCCACTGCCTAGTTGTCCAGACGGAGTCCGCGGTCCACCAAGGCAGCGCGGTCTTGCGGTGCCGCGAGACGGCGACTGAGGCCCGCGCGCGCCTTCACGGGTTGGACGAGCAAGAAACGCTCTATCAGGACGCGGTTCGCCTGCTCGACCTTTCGGAGCGCGCCAGTGCCGTCAGCGGTTATGTGGCGGCAGTCCAGAGCGCCAATCTCACCGGTGATGCTGCGCTGGCCCATGCCGCGAAGCTGCGCGAGCCCCTCGGGCTCCTGACTGAGGACGACGCTGACGTCGCGTCAGTAGCTTTCCTGATCGAAAAGGTGGTCGCTCACAGCGACGCCCTGAACCAGGTCGTGACCCGTGACCGCCAGGCGCACGGCTTGGCGGAGGAGTCAGCTCGACACAGTCAGTCGGCGGTGGTTGCCGATGAGGAATCGGCTGCCCTCGCTGTGCAGCGCTCTGAGTCGCAGTTGCGTCGGGCTTCTGCGGAGAAGTCTCGAGACGAGGGTCGAGCCGCGCTGGCCGCGATTCCCGCGCTGGCCGCGCGTCACAAGGACCTGGTCAGGATCCGGCAGCTCCTCGATGACCAGGAGCGCTCAGCCGGCACCGTCGAGTCACTGCGGCGGCAGGTTGACTCGGCGGAAGAACTGTTCCTGGACCGCCGAGAGAGGCTTCTGGACCTGCGTGAGCGAAGACTGACCGGGCTGGCAGCCGAGCTTGCCAGCGGACTCGACGCGGGCGACCCCTGCCCGGTCTGTGGATCCAGTGTTCACCCCATGCCAGCGATGACAACCGACGTGGTCAGTCAGACAGATATTCGATCGGCGGAGGCCGAGCAGGCTCATGCCACAGAGGCCCTCAGCCGGGTCAGGTCGACGCTCGCGGCTGAGCTGGCCCTTGGGGGCGCTCGCACCGTGGAGCTTGCGGCACATGCTGGAGGTTCTGAACGCGAGCCCACGGCCAGCGATGTTGCGGATGCCGTGGCAACGAGCAACGCTGCCCTCGCCGATGCGCGCGTTGCCGCGTTGGCACTGCCCGAGGCACAGGTTCAACTGGCGGCACTATCGCTGGATGCGGAGCGGCTGCGGGGACTCATCGCTGGCGCGGCCGCCACCAGTGCATCATCGCTGGCCCTGGCGGCCTCGACCCGTGTGCAATCCCAGGCCGCTGGCAGTGAGGTCACGAAGCTGCTCGTTAACCATCACCAGGCCTGTCCCTGCCACACCGGCGGGTTAACCGAGCGCGCCGCCGTTGTGTCTTGGCACCAACAGACTGTCGGCCACCTTCACTCACTGGCCACAGGGCTCCAGGAGCTCGCCACCCAGAGGGACAACGCCCTTGATGCCGTCCGTAGATTGTCAGCCGCGCTGCAGGCCAGCGGCCTTGAGAGCATGGAGCATGCTCAGGCTGCGGTGTTGTCGCCGGCGAGGGTCGCCGCGCTCACGGCCCTGTTGCGGACCGCTGAGCAGCAACGGGCGCGGGCAACCGCACTGTTGGCCCAGCCTGATGTCGCCGCTGCGCTTCAGATGCCGACCCCCGACGTGGACGCACTGGCTGAGGCACACCGGCAGGCGGCAGCGTCGCTGAACTGCGCCGTCCGGCGGCACACGCTGTCAGAAGCGGCCCAGGGAGAGCTCACGGCACTCTCCAGTACCGTGCACCAAGCATTGGCCGACCTTGGGCCAGCGCAGGAGGAGGCCCAGCTGGTCCAAGACCTGGCCGAGTGCTTGGCCGGCAACAGTGCTGACAACGCACTGCGGATGCGTCTGTCCTCATACGTCCTGGCCGCTCGGCTGGCCGAGATCGCGACACTGGCCAACGAACGCCTCACGACCATGAGTGACGGCCGCTACACCTTGGAGTACACAGACGCCCTTGCCGCAAAGGGCGCCCGCAGCGGTCTCGGCCTGCTGGTGAGGGATGCCTGGACCGGGCAGACGCGCGAGACGTCTTCGCTGTCCGGAGGTGAGGCGTTCATGGCTTCTCTGGCGTTGGCGCTAGGAATGGGTGACGCCGTGCGGGCCGAAGCCGGTGGCTTCGACCTGCAGACGCTGTTCGTCGATGAGGGTTTCGGCTCGCTCGATGAGGAAAGCCTCGAACAGGTGATGGCCGTCCTGGACACCCTCCGGGAGGGTGGCAGGGCCGTCGGCATCGTCAGCCATGTCAGCGAGCTGCGCACGCGCATCCCCCATCAGCTGCGGGTGCTTAAGCAGCAGGCAGGTTCACGCATCCTCACCGAGAACCGGGACAGCCCGGCTGCCTGAGCCGACTCCGGCTCGGCTCAGTCCTCGAACGCCTCCGGCGGTGGGCAGGAGCAGACCAGATTCCGGTCGCCGTAGGACTCGTTGAGACGACGCACGGGTGGCCAGTACTTCGAGAGCTTGTCAACACCGGCAGGGAAGGCCGCCAGCTGGCGGGTGTAGGGGTGGTCCCACTGCTCGGCCAGGCAGGCCGCCGTGTGCGGGGCGTGGTGCAGCACGCTGTCCTGTGCGGACACCTCGCCACGGGCAACCTGATCGATCTCCGCGCGGATGGCGATCATGGCGTCGCAGAACCGGTCGAGTTCGATGAGATCCTCACTCTCGGTCGGTTCCACCATGAGGGTGCCGGCGACGGGGAAGGACATCGTGGGTGAGTGGAAGCCGTAGTCGATGAGCCGCTTGGCGACGTCATCCACCGATACTCCGGTGTCGTGGGTGATCCCCCGCAGGTCCAGGATGCACTCATGGGCCACGATTCCCTCGTTGCCTGAGTAGAGAACCGGGAAATGCTCACGCAGTCGGGCGGCGATGTAGTTCGCCGACAAGATGGCGACCTGTGAGGCACGGGTCAGCCCGGCGCCGCCCATGAGCCGGACATAGGCCCAGGAGATCGGAAGGATGCTCGCCGAACCGTACGGAGCACCCGAGACCGGGCCCACGCCCGTGGCGGGGCCGGCTTCAGGGGCGAGCGGGTGGTTCGGAAGATACGGCGCGAGGTGGCTGCGCACAGCCACCGGACCGACGCCAGGGCCGCCGCCGCCGTGCGGGATGGCGAACGTCTTGTGCAGGTTCAGGTGCGACACGTCGCCGCCGAACTTGCCCGGTTGGGCGAGGCCGATCAACGCGTTCAGGTTGGCGCCGTCGATGTAGACCTGGCCACCGGCGTCATGGACCAGCGCGCACAGCTCGGTGATCGTGTCTTCGAAGACACCATGGGTCGAGGGGTAGGTCACCATGATCGCCGCGAGGTTCTCCCGGTGGGTCGCGACCTTGGCCCGAAGGTCTTCCATGTCGATCTCGCCGGTTGCTGCGGTCTTGACCACGACGACCTTGTGGCCGGCCATGGCCGCGCTGGCCGCGTTCGTCCCGTGCGCGGAAGCTGGGATCAGACAGATGTTGCGGAACGACTCGCCCCGAGCCTCGTGATAGGCGTGGATCGCCAGCAGACCGGTCAGCTCCCCCTGTGAGCCGGCGTTGGGCTGCAGTGTGACGGCGTCGTAGCCGGTGATCTCGCAGAGCCACGCCTGCAGGTCCCTGATCAGTGACCGGATTCCTTGCGTCTGGGTCGTCGGCGCGAACGGGTGCAGAGATGAGAACTCCGGCCAGGACACCGGCTCCATCTCCGTGGTGGCGTTCAGCTTCATCGTGCAGGATCCGAGCGGGATCATGCCCCGGTCGAGGGCGT
>Ga0208587_1000625_pt1 | contig 19444 bp, 19 predicted proteins | sample NGESurdeep092012_7_FD_184472 | JGI IMG/M metagenome (GOLD analysis project Ga0208587, IMG submission 184472) | Arctic peat soil microbial communities from Barrow, Alaska - NGEE Surface sample 210 deep-092012 (SPAdes) | ecosystem: Environmental > Terrestrial > Soil > Wetlands > Peat ...
TGGCTGCCGCCCGGGCAGGTTGACCCGGTGCCGCTGACTGTGCGCGTTTGGGGCGAAACCAAGCTCATGCTCGGCACCGGAGCGACGCTGGCGCTGGTCGCCGTTCTGTCTGCCTGGTGGCCTGCGCGCCGCGCGGGCCGGATGGTGATTGTCGATGCGCTGCGGCACGTGTAGGACTATGGGTACTGCGTGCTGTTCGAGAAAGGAACTCGCAATGATCCTCCACAAGCTGATCGCGTATGCACTGATTGCGTTGCTGCCCGGCATGGTCGTGGCCGCTCCCAGCGCGCAGGCCATCCTGTCCGCGAGCGACGCCATCCGCAATCCGGACAAACCGTTCGGCCTGACCGTGACGCTCATCGAATACCGCAACGGCAGGCAGACCGACAGCACCACGCTTGGCGTGTATTCGAAAGCCGACGCCAACAGCGGGCAATTCCGCAGCCTGATCCGTTTCGTCGCTCCGGCGCGGGACGCCAACAAGCTGATGCTCAAGAACGGCAATGACCTCTGGTTCTACGATCCGTCGAGCAAGGCGAGCATCCGCCTGTCTCCGCAGCAGCGGTTGCTGGGGCAGGCCGCGAACGGCGACGTCGTGACGGTCAACCTGGCGAAGGACTATCAGGCGCAACTCGCGGCCGAAGAGAACATTCAGGACGGTGATCGCCAGACCCGCCATTGCTACAAGCTCGCGCTGGCGGCGATATCGCCCGACGTCACGTATCACCGTATCGAGATGTGGCTCGACGCTTCCAGCAACCGGCCGGTGAAAGCGCGCTTCTACACCGAGAGCGGACAGCTTCTGAAATCCGCGTATTACCGCCACTACCAGCCGCAACTGGGCGTGGAACGGCCCACCGAAACCGTCATCATCGATGGCCTGGATCCCAACTGGGTGACCGTCATGCGCTACACCGAATATGCCTGGCGCGAGGTGCCGGAGGCCTGGCTGCAACGCGACTACCTGCCGCGCTTCAAGCCCGAATAGCGTATGCGCTGCATCCTTCTCGCCCTGGTCGTAGCGACAGCGCCTGCGCTGGCCGACGACGAGGATGCGGCCGCGCTCTCATTGGCTGATCGGACGGTCACGACAACCCAGCATGGCAGCGATTGGCGGGTGTTCACAGAGGCGGCACTGCGCGGGTCCACGCAGCAAGGCACAGGCGCGCAACAGCGCGCCGAGCGGCTGTCATTCGATGTCCATTACGACAAGGTCTTCGCTCCCGGCTGGCGGGCGGTATTTGCCGACCGATTGGATCTGAATCGGCGAGGCGGACTCTCCAGCGAAAACAGCGTTAATACGCTGAAAGAGGCTTATCTGAGCTGGCAGCCGAGCGCGGACCGGATCGCCGACCTGGGCCGTATCAATGTGCGCAACGGTGTTGCCCTTGGGTACAACCCGACTGACTACTTCCGGGCGGGCGCAGTCCGTTCGATCGTTTCAATCGATCCGGCGAGCCTGCGCGAAAACCGGCTAGGCAGCGCGATGCTGAGGGGCCAGACCCTGTGGGCGGACGGGTCGCTTACCGGACTCTACTCTCCCAGGCTGGCCAATCAGCCCAACGATGGCGCGTTCAGTCCCGATTTCGGCGCAACCAACCAGCGCGACCGCTGGCTTGTCAGTCTCAGCCACAAGCTCTCCGAGGGCGTGAGCCCGCAATGGCTGGCTTACGGCGGAGCGGGTCAGTCCCCGCAATTCGGCCTCAACTTTACCGCCTTGCTCAACGACGCCACGGTGGGCAATGTCGAATGGTCCGCGGGACGCGCTCCCTCGCTCGTCTCGCAGGCATTGATGCGACCGGACGACACGGTCTATCGCTCGCGGCTCGCTACCGGTTTGACCTACACCACATCGCGCAAGCTCTCGCTCACGCTGGAGTACGAATACAACGGCGCTGGTCTGGATCAGGCAGGCTGGAGTTCGCTCAGGCGCGGATCGCCTGCGGCTTACGCGAGCTATCGCGGCTTCGCAGCGAACATTCAGGATCTTCCGACCAGACAAAACATGTTTCTTTACGCCACCTGGCAGGATGCCCTGATCAACCACCTTGACATCACGGCCATGGTTCGTCGCGACGTCGTCGATCAAAGTCGCTTGCTTTGGCTGGAGGGGCGTTACCACTGGCCCCGCATCGACCTGGCCTTGCAATGGCAGCTCGATAGTGGCCAGCCCGGCAGCAACTTCGGCTCTTTGCCGGACAGGCGGATCTTGCAGGTAGTGGTAAGGTACTTTCTTTGATGCGCCTCAGCTGCTACTCCGGCGAGCAGGACGTATTAGCGCCGCGGCGCTATTTGTGGCGCGGGTCGAAGGCGTCGCGCAGCCCGTCGCCCAAGAGGTTGAACGACAGCACCAGCAGGAAAATCGACAGCCCCGGCCACACCGACATCCACGGCGCGTTGTCGATGTAGTTCTTCGCCGTGTTGAGCATGCTGCCCCAGCTCGGCGCGGGCGGCTGCTGCCCCAGGCCGAGGAACGACAGGCTCGCTTCGGCGATCACGGCAGCGGCGATCGCGAGCGTAGCCTGCACGATCAGCGGCGCCACGACGTTCGGCAGGATGTGGCGCAGCGCAATCCGCAGGTGCGAATTGCCCACCGCGCGCGCCGCCTCGACATAGTCCTCGACCTTGACCGCGAGCACCTGCGCGCGCGTGAGCCGGATGAATATCGGCGTGGCCGAGATGCCGATCGCGATCATGGCGTTGGTGAGGCTGGGCCCGAGGAAGGCCGCGAGCGCGATCGCGAGGATCAGGAACGGGCAGGCGAGCATGGCGTCGGTGATGCGCGAGATCAGCGCGTCCACCCAGCCGCCGAGGTAGCCGGCGGCGAGCCCGACCGGCACGCCGAGCGCGAGCGAAATGCACACCGACACCAGGCCCGCCAAGAGCGAGGCGCGCGTGCCCCAGATGACGCGCGAGAGCACATCGCGGCCGATTTCGTCGGTGCCGAACAGATAGTGCGCGCTCGGCGCCTGGCGCACCGCGCTCCAGCTCGTGGCGAGCGGATCGTGCGGCGCGACCCAGGGCGCGAACAGCGCCAGCAGCACGAAGAACACGACGCAGCCGAGGCCGGCCATCGCGCCGCGCCGGCGCGCGAGGCGCCTGAGCGCGCGCTGCGCCGGGGTGAGCTCGCGCGGGAGGGCGGTTGCGGTGAGCACGGCCGCCATAGCTTAACCCCTCATCCGCGGATTGACCAAGAAATAGGCAAGGTCCGCGAGCAGGTTGAGCGTGATATACACCGTCGCCGTGAACAGCACCACCCCCTGCACCACCGAATAGTCGCGGTTGAACACGGCGTCCACGATCAGCTTGCCGAAACCGGGAATGCTGAACACCGTCTCGGTCAGCACGGTGCCGCCGAGCAGCTCGCCGAAGGCGAGTGCGCCGAGCGTGATCACCGGCACGAGCGCGTTTCGGAGCGCGTGCTTCAACACCACCACGCGCTCATCCAGGCCTTTCGCGCGCGCGGTGCGCACGTAGTCGGCGGAGAGCACCTGCAGCATCGCGCTGCGCGTGTGGCGCATGAGCACCGCGGCGAACGCGTTGCCGAGCACGAACGCCGGCATGATCATCGCCGCGAGGTTCGCCTTCAGGTCCTCGAACGGGCTGACGTAGCCCGAGGCGGGCAGCCAGCCCAGCTTCACCGCGAACAGCATGATCAACAGGATGCCGAGCCAGAAGTTGGGCGTCGACAGGCCCCACAGCGCAAACACGTTGGCGGCGTAATCCCAGGCCGTGTCCTTCTTCACCGCCGACACGATCCCGGCGGACACGCCGAACACGATCGCGATCACAATCGCCATCGAGGCGAGCTGCACCGTCACCGGCAGCTTCTCCAGGATCAGGTCCACCACCGGTTTCTGGATGCGCACCGATTCGCCCAGGTCGCCGTGCAGCACGCCGTTGGCCCAGTAGAAGTAGCGCATGTACAGCGGCTCGTCCAGGTGGAACTTGGCGCGCAGGTAGGCGATGACGCTGGGGTCGTGGTCCTCGCCCGCGAGCGCGGTCGCCGGATCCCCGGGCAACAGCTGCTGCAGCCCGAAAATCAGGATGGAGACGAAGAACAGCGTCGGGACTATCGTCGCCAGGCGCTGGAGGAGGAACTTGAACATCGGTACTCCGGAAAACTAGCGCAAGCCCGGCGAACCGGGCTCGCGTGCGTCCGCGCTCAGTTGAACTTCAGGTCCTGCACACGCACGAGGCCGTCGGGCACGGTGCGCAGGCCGCTCAGCTTGGCGCTATAGGCCCACAGCCAGTGCCGGTGGAACAGATAGACGATGGGCCGGTCCTTCGCGACATGGGCCTCGATCTGCTCGAACAGCTTCAGGCGCGCCGCCGGATCGGTCGTCGCGCGCGAACGGTTGATCAGTTCGTCGACCTCGGGTTTGCAGTAGCCGGCGTAGTTCAGCGGCTGCTTGCAGGCGTGGAAGCTGTACAGATTGCCGTCGGGATCGGCGCGGCCGCTCCAGGCGAGCATGTAGGCGTCGTACTGCCCCTTGTCGGCCAGGTCGAGCGAGGTCGAGAACTCGGTCGACTGAACCTTCACGTCGAAACCGGCCTCCTTCGCCATCGCCTGCACCACCTGGGCGATTTTCTGCGCGTCCGAGGTCGTTGGCGTCATCAGCGTGAAGCTCGGATTGGGGACGCCCGCCGCAGCAAGCAGCGCCTTCGCCTTGGCCACGTCGCGCTGCGGTACCGGCACGTTCTTCGCGTACCAGGGATTGTTCGGCGCTACCCACTGGTTGCCGACTTCGGCCTCGCCGTCCATCGCCACCTGGGTGATGGCTTTGCGGTCGAGCGACAGTTCGAACGCCTCGCGCACCCTGGGATCGCGCCCGAGCGGGTTCTTCTGCGCCTGGTCGCTCTTGCCGATGTTGATGGTGATGCCCTGGTAGCCGATCTCGACGATGCGCGAAATCTTGAAGCGGCTGTCGCCCTTCAGGCCGGGCACGTCGGAGGGCGCCATGCGCTCGATGAAATCGAGCTGCCCCGAGCGCAGGTTCGCGAGGCGCACGCTCGCATCGACGATCGGCTGGTAGACCACGCGGTCGAAGTGGATCGCGCCCTTGTTCCAGTAGTTCGGAAAGCGCTCGAGCACGATGCGGTCCTGCGCCACGCGCTCGACGAATTTGAACGGCCCCGAGCACACCGGGTGCGTGCCGAAATGGGCGCCCTCCGCCTGCGCCGCCTTGGGCGACACCATCATGCCGGCGCGGTCGGTGAGCACGGCCAGCAGCGGTGCGAACGGCGCCGCGAGGTTGAGCCGCACGGTCTGCGCGTCGACGACGTCCACGCTCGTCACCGGCGCCAGCTCGCCGCGCCGGTTCGAGCCCTGCATGGTCTTGTGGCGCTCGAGGTTGAACTTGACCGCCGCGGCGTCGAGTTTCTCGCCGTCGTGGAAGGTCACCCCCTGGCGCAGCTTGATGGTGAGCGCCTTGTGGTCGGCCGACCAGGTGTAGCTGGTCGCAAGCTGCGGCACGATGTTGAGTTTCTCGTCCAGGTCGAACAGCTTGTCGCACAGCGAATTGAACACGATGCGGCCGACGAAGGTGCGCGCGAGCGTAGGATCGAGCACATCCGGGTCCTCGGCGAGGCCGATGCGCAGCGTGGTCTGTGCCGTGGCCGCGCCTGCGAACACGGCAAGTGCTGCGACTAGCGGGTAAAGAAATATTTTTTTCATGGGGTCCTCTCTTGGTATCGACATTGAATGACTGGACGTTCACATTATCGCTAAGTTGGCTCAAGCGGGCCGGAAAAATGCCTGCAGGCGTGCCAAGCGCGGGTTCGGCGGCGTTTCGGCGGCGGCAGGGACGGTGTCTGCCGCCACGCCGATTTCCTGCCAGAAATGGCAGGCCACCACATGGCCGGCGACTTCCCGGCCATTTGTCCCTTGGCCGCCTACCGCATCCAGCGGCGGCGCCTCGGCGGCGCAGCGCGGCCGCGCATACGGGCAGCGCGTGCGAAAGCCGCAGCCCGAGGGCGGATCGATCGGGCTGGGCACGTCGCCCTGCAGGATGATCCGCCGGCGGCGGCGCGCCTGGTCCGGATCAGGGTCGGGCACGGGGATCGCCGACAGCAGCGCCTGCGTGTACGGGTGGCGCGGGCGCGCGAACAGCTCTTTCTTGTTTGCGAGTTCGACGATCCGGCCGAGGTACATCACGGCCACGCGCGCGGCGATGTGCTTCACCACCGCCAGATCGTGGGCGATGAAAATGTAGGCAAGTCCCAGGCGCTGCTGCAGGTCCTGCAGCAGGTTCACCACCTGCGCCTGGATCGAGACATCGAGCGCCGACACCGGCTCGTCGCAGACGATCAGGCGCGGTTCGACCGCGAGCGCGCGCGCAATGCCGATGCGCTGGCGCTGGCCGCCGGAGAATTCGTGCGGGTAGCGCTGCGCGTGCCCGGGCGCAAGCCCCACCAGGCCGAGCAGTTCCGCCACCCGCTCCTTGCGCCGCCCGAGAGCGAGGCCGTGCAGCGCCAGCGGCTCGGCCAGCATCTGGCCCACGGTCATGCGCGGGTTGAGCGAGCCGTACGGGTCCTGGAAAATGATTTGCAAGGCGCTGCGGCGCGCGCGCATCGCGCCATCGTCGAGCGCGTACAGATTTTGCCCCTCGAAGCGCACGGCGCCCGAGGTCGGCTCGATCAGCCGCAGCACCAGGCGCCCGGCGGTGGATTTGCCGCAGCCCGATTCGCCCACGAGCGCCAGCGTCTCGCCCGCGGCGAGATCGAAGCTGATGCCGTCCACGGCGCGCACCGCGCCGGCCCGGCGCCCGAACAGGCCCGAGTGCAGCGGAAAGTGCTTCACCAGGTTCTCGACCTGCAGCAGAGGTGCGCTCATGCCGCCGCCTCCGTACGGTCGTGGCGGATCGAAAGTAAGCATTGTCGGCGGCCTGCGGCAATCGCGGTCGGTCGCATCCCGGCATAGCCGGGCCCCTGCTCCCTGCTCATGCCGCCTCCGACGCCGCGACCTCGAGCGGCGCTTCCCAGCACGCCGCCCGGTGGCCGCGGCCGGCGCCTTTGACTTCGGCGAGAGGAGGCTCGGCGCTGCGGCATTGCCCGACCGCGAACGGGCAGCGCGGCTCGAAACGGCAGCCTGCGATCGGCGCCATCGGATCGGGCACCTGGCCCTCGATCGCGATCAGCCGCTGCTGCTCCAGATGCAGCTGCGGGATGGAGCCGAGCAGGCCGATGGTGTAGGGGTGCTGCGGGCGGGCGAACAGCGCGGCGGCCGCGGCGTGCTCGACGATGCGCCCGGAATACATCACGGCCACCTCGTCGGCGAGTTCGGCGACAACGCCCAGGTCGTGGGTGATCAGCATGATCGCGGTGCCGGTCTCCTCGCGCAGCGTGCGCATGAGGTCGAGGATCTGCGCCTGGATGGTGACGTCGAGCGCGGTCGTCGGCTCGTCCGCGATCAAAAGCTTCGGTTCGCAGGCGAGCGCCATCGCGATCATCACTCGCTGGCGCATGCCGCCCGAGAGCCGGTGCGGATAATCGTCGAAGCGCCGCTCGGGCGAAGGGATGCGCACGCGCTCGAGCATCTCGAGCGCGCGCCGTTTCGCCGCCGCGCCGCCGATGGCCCGGTGGCGCAGGATGCCCTCGACGATCTGCTCGCCGATGCTGAACGCCGGGTTGAGCGAGCTCATCGGTTCCTGAAAGATCATCGACATGCGGTCGCCGCGCAGTTCGCGCAACTCATTGGCGCCGAGCTTGAGCAGGTCCACGCCTTCGAACAGGATTTCGCCGCCCGAGATGCGGCCCGGCGGCTGCGGCACCAGGCCCATGATCGAGAGCGCGGTGACGCTCTTGCCGCAGCCCGACTCCCCGACCAGGCCCAGCGTGCGCCCCGGGGCTAGCGCGAAACTCACCCCGTCCACGGCGCGGAACTCTCCGCCCTCGACGGAAAAGCTGGTCTGCAGCCGGCGCACTTCGAGCAGCGCGCTCATCAGGCTACCTTGTCGCTTCGCGCCAAGGATTCGCGCTTGGGACGGCCCGGCGCGCTCATAGCCCCGCCTCCGTACCGTTGTGGCGGAGCGAAAGTATCCATTGTCGGCGGCCGGCGCCAATCGCGGTCGGTCGCATCCCCGCTGCGCGGGGCCCCTGCTCCCTGCTCATGTCGCCGCTTTCTTGCTGCGCGCGGCGGTGAAGCGCTCGATCTCGGCTTCGATCAACGTGCGATCGGTGATGCCCGCGGGACGCGCGCGTCCCGGCAAGCAGGCAACGAACGGCTGGTAGCGCTCGAGGCTCTTGTCCAACAGCCGGCGCAGTTCCGCCAGCGGATTGTCGTGGTCGTCCACGCGCAGGTCGAGCAGCGGATAGTCCTCTGCCCCGTGGGTCAGCAGCGCCGCCGCCTGCTTGCCGCGCTTGTCGCCGCCTGCCGCATCGCCCGCCTCGAGCGCCGCGATCAGCCGCTCGGCGAACGAAAGCTCAGCGCCGGCTTCATAGGCGGCGGCGGTGTCGCGGATCACCTGCGGGCCCGCGAGCATGTTGCCCGCAACCGAGTAGCCTTCGCCTGCCAGCTGCCCGCACCACTCGATGCAGGCGGAGCCGGTGTGCGCGGCGATCCGGCCGGCGGCGTCGATCAGGTGCAGCTGCCGGTGCTCGCGCCCCGCGTCGGCAGCGATGAGCGTCTGCACCACCTCCGCCGCAGCGACGCCCTGCGCCATCAGTTCGAGCGCGCGCGCGCCGTAGAGCGGATTGACCAGGGCCTGGGTCGAAAGGGCGCCCACGCCGCTGCGCGCGTGCGGGCAGAGCACGCCGACGGCGAAGAACCTGCTCGCGATGGCGACGCCAAAGGCTCCGCTGCGATCGCGCGCGACGATGGACCAGGTCATGGCGCGTATTCTAACCGGCAAGCGGGGCAAGAGCGAAAACGCGCTTGCAGGGAAGGCGGGTGCGCGAACAGGCGGAGCGTGAGGCGCAAGCACGAAGCGGCAAGGAGACTCCCTCGGCGACGCGCCCGGAATTGGCCGCGCGATGGCGCAATGTGTTCAGCTGGTACGAAGTACGCAAGTCGGCGCAGGCTATCGAAATCGTGCTCGTCGAGACCTGCGCGACGGCGGATTGCAGCCGCAAGATATACCCGAACCGGCCGGTGTTTCGCGGGAGACTCGAAGGCGACCTGCTGATCGGGGTCGTGCTTATCCGCGCCGCGGTCGAGTCCTGGCAAGGCAACACTCGCTGCTCGACTCCCGCCGGCGAATTTCCGATCAAAGGCAAGCTCTCCGGCGACGGCCGGTGGATCACATGGGGAAAGGCCGAGTTCCCGGCGCAGCAAGGGTGTCGCGCTCCCATGTTATCGTTCGGCACCTGGAGGCGCGAGCCATAGAAAACGTCGCATGGACCGGAGGCGATTGGCTGCGCGCCGCACACCAGCACGCCAGGCGTTTCAAGCTGCGGACCGGACCACTGTCATGCTCTCAAAGAGGAGTGTTTCGCACAACATGAAAAAAGTAATCGTGATCACCGGCGCCAGCCGCGGCATCGGCGCCGCGACAGCGCGTCTTGCCGCGGCGCGCGGCTACGCCGTCTGCGTGAACTATCTCAAGAACCGCGCGGCCGCCAACGCCGTTGTCGATGACATCGAATTGGCCGGCGGGCAGGCCATCGCCGTCGCCGCCGATGTCGCCTCGGAGACGGAGGTCGTCAAGTTGTTCAAGACCGTCGATCAGCAACTGGGGACGGTCACCGCGCTGGTCAACAACGTGGGCATTCTCGAAACCCAGATGCGGGTCGAGGACATGGACGCGGCCCGCCTGAACCGGATTTTTGCGGCGAACATCACCAGTTGCTTCTTGTGCGCCAGGGAAGCCGTGCGGCGCATGTCGAGCAGACACGGCGGCAGCGGCGGCGCCATCGTCAACGTCTCGTCGGCGGCATCGCGTCTGGGGGCCGCGGGGGAATATGTGGATTACGCCGCCTCCAAAGGCGCCATCGACACTCTCACCATCGGCCTGTCGCGGGAAGTTGCCACGGAGGGCATACGCGTCAACGCCGTGCGGCCCGGGTTCATCTATACCGACATTCACGCCAGCGGCGGAGAACCCGGCCGGGTGGATCGCGTCAAGGATTCCGTCCCGATGAAACGCGGAGGGCGCCCCGAGGAAGTGGCGCATGCAATCCTGTGGCTGCTGTCGGATGAGGCCTCCTATGCAACCGGCACATTTATAGACCTGGCGGGTGGCAGATGACCTTGGCGGGCTGACAAAAAAAGGGGGCCTAGGCCCCCTTGGAACAGCTTGCGCTCGATCGCAGATCAGAAAAACGGCATCGATGCTGCGACCGGCGCAGTATCAGAACACGTACTTCATGCCGACCGAAATCCCCTTCAGGTGTCCACCGGCCCAGCAATGCGGCGCACCGCCGTTAGGATCGAACCCGCTAGTATCAGGGTTAGAAGCATCGTGACAGTCGGTCGTCACGCCGCGGCCGCCGGCACCCAGGTCATAGTGCGCGGCCTGATGGTTGATCGTCTCCGCCCAGTCCGCATAGATGCTCATGTTCTTGTCCATCTGGTGCTTCCACGCCAGCGTAAACATATTGGCCTCGTTGTCCGGATTGGCCCCACCTGGGGTGTTGTGTTGCCCCGGGTCGCCAGGCGTGTGGTTCGCATGCGCCCAACCGAGGTGCAAGCTGTCCTTGGACGTAATGCCCTGGCTCAACGCCAGCCAATAACCGGTTCGGGTACGCTCGTTCTGATAAGCCAGAGCCGAGGGGACGTCTCGCTTCAGGTCTTCCCAGATCGCGCTGACCGTCGTCTTGGTCGGGAAGGTATATTGCAGACCAACCTTGCTCGCGTGCTCGTTGGCGACGTCCGTGGGGTCAAACGCAGGAAGGTCGCTCGTCCGGTTGACGTTTCTGTGCATCTCATACGCCCCGGTTATATAAAGCGCCTTGTTCGTGTAGGAAAGAGACGCGCTATAGGCGTTGCTGAATGCGCCATCATTACATGCCACAGCTAAACCGCCGCTGCCGGGAATGTTACCTCCCGCACAATCGGACGAACCCGCCGCGAGGTTGCTCGAATCGTCGGCCCGGTTCTGGCCGGGAGAGTAGAGCGCGTTGAACTGGACCCCGTTCCAACTGGGGGACTCGTACCAAATCGAATGCTCCATCCGGGTGCCGAACTCGACGCGGTTGTCACCGCCGCTGTTCCCCATGATCACGGAGTAATCGCCGAGCATCCCGAGGAACGGATTCATGCGCCCGGTGGAGGTCTTGTAGGGGGCGTCGGTTTTACCGATCTTGGCCGCTCCCCAGGAAGGCGATGCCAAGCCGATAAAGCTGTTGCGAGAAGTCAGCCCGCCTTTGACCTGGTTGCTGGTGTTGCTATTGCTGAGGCCGGTGCCGGACGTCGCCGAAACGTCGATTTGAGTTTCGAGTTGATACACAAAGTTCGTGGACAGGTTACCCAGGGTTTGGAAACCGCGCACGCCCACATACGAAAGGTTCGACGAGATCGCGCCCATCCAGCCGCCGTTTCCGACCGGAGCGCCTCCTCCCGAATCAGTCATGCCAGAAATGCCTTTAGTCGTGCTGTCGAGCGAGAGATCGAGATTGCCGTAGAGGCTCACCTCGCCCCCGCGGGTATAGAAGGTGACGCCATCTCCCTTTTTGCGCTCCAGGAACGCGTGCTCAGTACCGTCGGCGGCCGCTGCGGCGCGGCCCGGCGCTGGTGCCGGTTTTTGCGCCTGCTGCGCTTCCTGCTTGTCGAGACGCTCCTTCAGAATCTGCAACTGGCGCTGCAGTGCGTCTATTTGCGTCTTCATATCGTCTGGAGACTGTGCAAACGCGCCGCCCCCGAACGTGACGCCCGCCGCACCAAATGTCACGGCGCAAAATGTTGCCAGATATTTCCTTTTCATCGTCCCTCCCTCCCTTTGATTTTATTAACTGCAAGTGGCCCCTTCTGTGGCGAAGCTTAGTTTGCCCTTTGTGTCGCGGGCCTTGACCGCGATCAAGTTTGTGCCTTGGGGAATACCCCTATTGACAGTGCCGCCGCATATCGTCCCTTATCGCGGGCTATCTCAGAGCTGGCCCCATTTGATTGGACAGAAATCCGGGCGAAGGTCAGACGAGTGACGGGACCGTACGGGACCGTGCCGATACCCGCTAGAATAGGTCGATCTGAAATGTACGGCGACTGACACCATGCCCCGGCCCGGTCCTGCCACTCTCGCATCGCTCAAGACGCTTTTCGAAACGAAGCGCGGCAAGGTGCTGCCGCTGCCTCCCAACCTGGCGCGCCTGTACGGATGCCTGCGCATGCCGCTGCCGCGCTCACATCCACATGTCTTCAGCAATTTTGTGACCACGCTGGACGGCGTCGTCTCGCTCAATGCGAAGGGACACGCCAGCGGCGCGGACATCAGCGGGTTCAGCGCCCAGGATCGCATGGTGATGGGCCTGTTGCGCGCCATTGCCGACGTGGTGATCATCGGCTCCGGTACGCTGGGCGCCGACCGTCGGCACGTCTGGACGGCCGAAGCCATTTTTCCCGAACTCGCGGATGAATATCGGCGGCTGAGCAAAGCGCTGGGCAAACGCGGGGCGCCGCTGAATGTGATCGTCAGCGGCAGCGGCGGGATCGATCTTCGCTTGCCGGTGTTCACATCCGGCAAGGTGCCGGCGCTGATCGTTACGACGACCGCGGGTGCGAAGCGCTTACTCAAGCAATCGGTGCCCGATTCGGTCGAAATCCGCGCGATTCGCTGTCGCGCGAGCGCGATTCCAGGTCTGCGCGCGAGCGCGATTCCGGCGAGCGCCATCCTCGACGAGGTGCGTCGGGTGAGCCCCGGCAAGCTGATCCTCGTCGAGGGAGGGCCGCGATTGCTGGGCGATTTTTACGCGGAGCGCCTCATCGACGAGCAGTTCCTGACTCTCGCGCCGCAGATTGCCGGCCGCGACGCTGGCGACCGACGGCTCAGCCTTGTCATGGGAAAGGTGTTCGCGCCGCGCGATGCCCTATGGGGGAGCTTGATCGACGTGCGGCGCGGCAGCAGCCACCTGTTTCTGCGTTACTCGTTCTCTGAATCCGGGCCCGGCGTAAGAAATGGAAGCAGCCCAAGTCGCGCTTCACCCGCGGCCCGCCGGCCAAGTACATGAAGCTGGCGTCGACGGCGAGCATGGGGGCTCTATTACCGATGGCGAGCGGCGCCATCGGTTCGAAAAAGCGGCCGATGGCGAGTGGCGCCATCGGTTTGTAAGGCATTGTAAGCGCGTAGCGTGGACTGAACTTTAGCCTAATATACGGTCTGACCATCAACACCTTTTGGACTTTGGCTCTATCTGCCGCCCGAAAACCATGCGCCTTCGTATTCTTTCCTGTCTGCTTTTGCTTGCCGTCTGTTTCGATGCGGCGGCGGTCGATCTTTACACCGCAATCAACCGGCTGCGCGCCGGTGAAGGCAATTGCGCCGTCGCCGGAAGATTGCCTCCGCTGAAACCACAGGCCGCGCTCGAGCGCGTCGCCAGAGATCTTGCGCGAGGAGATCAACTGCAGCAAAGCCTGAACGCGGCCGGGTACAGGGCGACACGTTCCAGAGCCCTTAGCATCACGGGTGACGGGGTCGGCACACAGGCGGCAGGGATGCTGGCAAAACAAAGCTACTGCCAGCATTTGCAGGATGCCGCGATGACAGAGGTCGGCATTTACCTGGACGCGCGCCAGCTCTGGATCGTGATGGCGGCGCCGTTTGCGCCGTCGGTGGGGGTGTCCGAGCAAGCGGCAGGGCAGCGCGTGCTCGACCTCGTCAACCAGGCTCGCGCCACGCCGCGCAACTGCGGCAACAGGGCGTTCAATTCGGCGCGGCCGGTACGCTGGAACGACTCGCTTGCCGAGGCCTCGCAGGTGCATTCCGAGGACATGGCGCGCTACAACTACTTCAGCCACAGCGGCCGCGACGGTTCAGATCCGGCGCAACGTGTCGAGCGCGCGGGCTACAGATACCGCTCTATCGGCGAAAACATCGCTGCCGGGCAAATGAAACCCGAGGATGCGGTGGCGGGCTGGATCAAAAGCCCGGAGCATTGCGCCAACCTGATGAATCCGGCGTTTACTGAAATGGGCGTCGCCTTCGCGGTCGATCCCAGGAGCGAGATGGGCGTGTACTGGACGCAGGCGTTCGGCATGCCGCGCTGATTCAATACCTTCTGCTCTTCTTCTTTGGTCGAGAAAGCCACCGGAGGTTAACTCGCGCGGCCCTACATAGCATCTATCCACACTGCCTGGATCGTTGAATTATGTCTTCGATGGACCGACGAGCGGAAATCCTGATCGATATGCGCGATAACGAACAGAACATTCGGGCGCTGACATCTACCATTCCTGGAGGACAAGTCTATTGATTTAATTGCAAGGAGGCCTCAATGAACTGGGATCGAATCGAAGGCAACTGGAAGCAGTTCAAGGGCAACGTCAAGCAACAGTGGGGGAAACTCACCGACGATCAGCTCGATGTAATTGCGGGCAAGCGCGATCAGCTTTTCGGCAAGATCCAGGAAACCTATGGAATCTCCAGGGAAGAGACGGAGAAACAGCTTTCCGCCTGGCAGGAACGCCAGAACGAAATGTATCGCCCTCCAAAGTGAGGCGGCGCGGAGGCGACCGCTTCCGGCCATGCATCATTGCCCAATTCACCGCACAAAGGAATCATCATGAACAAACTCGACATTGCGTCAATCGCAACTGCATTCGCTCTCGCTTTCAGCACCGGCGCGATCGCGCAAAGCATGTCGAAAGCCGACTACACGTCCGCCAAGGACAGCATCGCCGCCGAATACAAATCCGCCAACAAGGCCTGCGGGTCCATGTCCGGTAACACGAAAGACATATGCGTGGCCGAAGCCAAGGGAAAAGAGAAGGTCGCTAAGGCCGATCTCGAAGCGCGCTATACGCCCAGCAACAATAACAATTACGCGGTGAGCATCGCCCGGGCGGATGCCGACTATTCGGTAGCCAGGGAAAAATGCGACGACAAGGCCGGCGACGCGAAAACGGTCTGCGTGAAGGACGCCAAAGCTGCCCAATCCAAGGCCACGGCTGACGCGAAGGCGGAGATGAAGACGGCGAAAGCTGCGAGCAAGCCCGCCAAAGAGGCTTCCACCGCACCGATGTCCAGGAAAGAAGGGGCGAAGGAATCTGTCGAGGCCAGCGTCATCACTGCCAAAGTGCAAGCGGCGGCTCCTAAAGAACCTTCGCTGAAATCGGCCGCAATCAACGTTGAAACCAATAAAGGCATCGGCAAGGCGGTATATGAAAAGTCATGCAAGGGCTGCCATGCGGCGATGAAACCGAAGACCGGAGACAAGGAGGCGTGGGCGCCGCTGATCAAGCAGGGAGCTGATGCGCTGACGGCTTCCGTCATCAAAGGCAAAGGCATCATGCCGCCGAAAGGCACGGCTGCATCCGATGCCGACGTCAAGGCCGCGGTCGAGTACATTCTGAGCCAGAGCAAGTAACGCGCCGTTGCGGGGCTCTGCGTCGCATCAGACGGGGCGTCGCCGGCGATGTGCGCCAGCGTACAGATGAAACCAAGTGTGGATGATAGTCTCCACGCGGGTGGTGCGAGTGCACGCGGATTGTTCGGCGCCCGCCAGGACCCGGTGTCGTAAAACGCAAGGAGAAGCGAAATGAGTGTAGGAATGATTCTTTTGATCGTGCTGGTTCTGGCGCTGTTGGGTGTGATTCCGGCCTGGCCCCACAGCAGGCAATGGGGTTATTACCCCAGCGGCGGTATCGGATTGGTGTTGTTGATAATCGTGATATTGCTTCTGCTGGGCAGGATATAGCCTGTCGATCCGATCTTGCTTCTGGTTGCCGCTCAGGTAGCGGTTCCGATCAGTGCCCCGATACCTGCAGTGACCCCCATGGCCAAGGCACTCCAGAATGTGATGCGCATTATTCCCGTTGCCACATTTGCGCTGCCAATATGGGCAGCCAATCCTCCCAGGAACGCGAGAAACAGAAGCGAAGCTCCAGAAACGACAGGAATCAGGTTCGACTCTGAGACTAATGCAACGACCACAAGCGGCATGGCGGCCCCGGCCGCGAAACTGCAGGCAGAAGCCAGCGCAGCCTGTAGCGGACGTGCCCTTAGCGTCCCGGAGATGCCGAGTTCATCATGCGCATGTGCACCAAGCGCATCATGGGCCATGAGTTGCTTAGCGACTTGTTTCGCAAGAGAAGGATCAAGGCCGCGACCAATATAAATCGCCATCAATTCTCGTTGTTCCCCTCCAAAGTCCGCTTTAAGTTCGGCGCGCTCTTGATCGAGTGTCGCCTTTTCGGTATCTGCCTGCGAATGAACGGAGACGTATTCTCCAGTAGCCATCGACATGGCGCCCGCAACCAGACCGGCGATCCCCGCAATCAGTATGCTGCTGTGCGTTGCATGTGAAGCGGCTACACCGAGCACGAGGCTCGATGTCGATACGATCCCGTCGTTCGCTCCCAATACCGCCGCGCGCAGCCAGCCGATGCTTCGCAGCCGGTGTTTCTCCCTACGGCGTACAGTCATTTTCGCAGTCTTGTTCAAATACGGGCCGTCTGGAAATCAGCGCCAAGCCCGCCATGACCTTGTAGCAAAAGTTCGGCACAGGGTCAAGACGGAGTCGGATCGAATGCTTCGAGCCCGGATGCACGGCAACCCTGGGTCAATGCACCAAACTGGTCGGCGGCCTCAAATTACTTTCGCGCAAGCTGCAAAAGCTGGCCATCGAATGGGTGGTCGACGCGCCACGCCCACGATGCACGCGGCGAGAGCCTTGGCATGCCGCTTCATATGCTTCTCCAACTCATGCTTCGCGTTGGCCGGTCCCACGACCAGGATTTCCCTCGCACCCGCTAGAGTTGTCGCCACGAGCCCATAGAAGTGACGGTCTTCGGGCGTGCGCCCAGCGCCCGCTTGACCACTTTTTCGGCGCAAGTGCCCGTTGCGGTTAGCGTAAAGGTCGAGCCGTCTTCCCGGCGTCCAACGTTTTTCATCCACCCTGAAGCGCCGGCACTGGATAAACGTACAGCTATCATTTATAGTTGCCCCCATGGCAACCATCTCCACCCTCGACACCCTGAACCCCGCGCAGCGCGCCGCCGCCCGCTACGGCGAGCGCGCGGCTGACAACGCCTTTCGCGCGGGCCCGCTGCTGATCATCGCCGGCGCCGGGACCGGCAAGACCAACACGCTCGCGCACCGCGTGGCGCACCTGGTGCTCGCGGGCGTGAGCCCGCAGCGCATCCTGCTGCTCACGTTCACGCGCCGCGCGGCGGTGGAGATGACGCGCCGGGCGCAGCGCATCGTGGGCGAAGTGCGGGAGGAAGTGAAGCTGCCGTGGTCGGGCACGTTCCATTCGATCGCCAACCGCCTGATCCGGCGCTACGCGGCGCGGGTGGGGCTCGATGCGAATTTCAGCGTGCTCGACCGGGGCGATGCGGCGGACCTGATGGACGTCGTGCGCCACGAGCGCGGGCTGACCAAGGCGGAGAAGCGTTTCCCGCGCAAGGACACCTGCCTCGCGATCTACTCGCACCGGGTGAATACGCAGCGGCCGCTGGCCGAGACGCTCGCGAACGTGTTTCCGTGGTGCGCCGAGTGGGAGGCGGAGCTGACCGGCCTCTACCGCGCCTACGTCGAGAAGAAGCTCGCCAACCAGGCGCTCGATTACGACGACCTCCTGCTCTACTGGCACGCGATGACGGCGGACGCGGGGCTCGCGCGCGAGATCGGCGCGCAGTTCGACCAGATCCTGGTGGACGAGTACCAGGACACGAACGCGCTGCAGGCCGAGATCCTGAAGGCGCTGCGGCCCTCGGGCGAGGGTCTGACGGTGGTCGGGGACGATGCGCAGTCGATCTACTCGTTTCGCGCGGCCACGGTCGAGAACATCCTCGGCTTCCCCGCGCAGTACGCGCCGCCGGCGGCGGTGGTGACGCTCGAAGAAAACTACCGCTCGACGCAGGGCATCCTCGATGCGGCGAATGCGCTGATCGCCGGCGGCGAGCGGCAGTACCGCAAAACGCTGCAGGCGAAGCGCGGCGCAGGCGGGCGGCCGCGCTATGTGACGGTGCTGGACGACCTCGGGCAGGCGCAGTACGTGGTGACGCGCGTGCTTGAGACGCGCGAGCGCGGCGTGCCGCTCAGGCGCCAGGCGGTGCTGTTTCGCAGCTCGCATCATTCCGATGTGCTCGAGCTCGAACTCGTGCGCCGCAACATTCCCTATGTGAAGTATGGCGGCCTGAAGTTCCTCGAGGCGGCGCACGTGAAGGACGCGCTCTCGGTGCTGCGCTGGGCGGACAACCCGAAGAACCGCATCGCCGCGTTTCGCGCGCTGCAGCTCATGCCGGGCATCGGGCCGGCCGCGGCGGCGAAATGTTTCGACGCGTTCGAGGCGAATGCGCATTCCTGGGCGAGCCTGAAAGCGTTCGCGCCGCCGGCGCTGGCGCGCGACGCCTGGCCCGCGTTCGCGGCGCTGATGGGCTCGCTCGCCGTGCCCGAGGGGCCGTGGCAGGGGCAGATGGGGCGGGTGCGCGAATGGTACGAGCCGCATCTCGCGCGCCTGCATGACGCGGCGCAGGTGCGCGCCGGGGACCTGCTGCAGCTCGAGCGCATCGCGCAGCAATTCGGCACGCGCGAGCGCTTCCTGTCCGAGCTCGCGCTCGATCCGGCGCAGGCCTCAGGCGACCTCTCGGGCACGCCGCTGCTGGACGAGGATTACCTGGTGCTCTCGACCGTGCACTCGGCGAAGGGCCAGGAGTGGGACGCGGTGTACCTGCTCAACATCGCCGACGGCAACTTCCCCTCCGAGTTTTCGGCCGGCCGCCCGGAGCTGATCGAGGAGGAGCGGCGGCTGCTCTACGTGGCGATGACGCGCGCGAAGACCGAGCTCGACCTGATTGCGCCGCTAAAGTACTACGTGACGCAGCAGTCGCGCACGGGCGACCGGCATGTCTACGGCGCGAAGAGCCGTTTCCTCACGCGCGAGGTGATGGCCTGCCTCGATCCGGTGGCGTGGGGCGAGGCCGACACGGAAGGCATCCCGGCCGGCGGCAGACCGAGCGTCAACGTCGCCGAGAAGCTGCGCAGCCTCTGGTCCTAGCTTTCAGCGCAGCGCGGCGTGCAGAAACTCGATCGTGCGCTGCCAGGCGAGCTCGGCGGCTTCCTTGTTGTAGCGGGCACCTGCCGTGTCGTTGTGAAATGCGTGCTGGGTGCCTTCGTACATATACTTGGTGTAGCTCACACCCGCGGACTTGAGCGCCGCTTCGTAGGCGGGGATGCCGGCGTTGACGCGATTGTCGAGGCCGGCGTAGTGCAGCAACAGTTTCGCCCCGATCTTCGGCACGTCGGCGGCGGCGGGCTGGATGCCGTAGAACGCCACCACGGCGGCGAGATCGGGCACGTTCACCGCCAGATCGTTGGCTATGCCCCCGCCCCAGCAAAAGCCGACGCAGCCG
>Ga0208587_1000626_pt1 | contig 19427 bp, 12 predicted proteins | sample NGESurdeep092012_7_FD_184472 | JGI IMG/M metagenome (GOLD analysis project Ga0208587, IMG submission 184472) | Arctic peat soil microbial communities from Barrow, Alaska - NGEE Surface sample 210 deep-092012 (SPAdes) | ecosystem: Environmental > Terrestrial > Soil > Wetlands > Peat ...
AAGCCAAAACCGGGCGACAGCTTCGCGGTGTTCGGCGTCGGCGCGGTTGGACTATCGGGCCTGATGGCGGCGAAAATCGCCGGCTGCGATCCGATCATTGCCGTGGATGTGCACGAGCATCGCTTGGCGCTCGCGCGCGAATTCGGCGCCACCCACACCATCAATCACAGCGGTCGCACGGATGTGGTGGCCGAGATCCGCAAGCTCACCGGCCTTGGCCTGCGCTTCTCGCTGGAGACCTCGGCGCTTCCCTCCGTGTTCCGGGAAGCCGTCGAAGCGTTGATGCCGGCCGGAACCTGCGTGCTGCTCGGCAGCGCGCGCGCCGGCACCGAGGTGTCGTTCGAAACGCCGTTCCTGCAGAACGGCCGCACCGTGCGCGGCGTGATCCAGGGCGACAGCGTGCCGCAGCAGTTCATTCCGCAGCTGGTCGATCACATCGTGGCCGGCCGCTTCCCGCTCGAGCGCATGATGACGTTCTACGATCTCGCCGACATCAACCGCGCGGCGGCGGAATCGAGCGCGGGCCAGACCATCAAGCCGGTGCTGAGAATGCCGCATTAGGTCGCGTCACGCCGCCTTGGCCGGCGCCGCGATGCTCGCCAACTTGCGCAGGATGGCGGCGGTGCCTTTCAGGCGATCTTCCGGCCGCTCCCAATCGTCAAAAAACACCACTTTCTGATCGGGCCGGATGCGCACCGCGCTGCCCTGCTTTTGAATGTAAGAAATCAGGCCTTCCGGATTGGCGAAGATGTTGTCGCGGAACGCTAGCACCACGCCCTTCGGCCCGGCCTCGATTTTTTCCACATTGCTGCGCCGGCACAGCGCCTTGATCGCCACAATCTGCAACAGATGCTCGACTTCCCCGGGCAGCGGCCCGAAGCGATCCACCATTTCAGCCGCGAAGGACTCGATGTCGCGCTCGTCCTCGATCTCGGCCAGCCGCCGGTACAGCGCGAGCCGCACCGACAGGTCGGCGACATACTCTTCCGGGATGAGCACCGGCGTGCCGATGGTGATCTGCGGCGACCAGCGGTCGGCGACTGGCGCGGTGATGCCGGCCTTCAAGCTCATCACTGCTTCTTCCAGCATCTGCTGGTAAAGCTCGAAGCCGACCTCCTTGATGTGGCCGGACTGCTCGTCGCCGAGCAGATTGCCGGCGCCGCGGATGTCGAGATCGTGCGAGGCGATCTGGAATCCGGCACCGAGCGTGTCGAGCGATTGCAGCACTTTCAGCCGCCGCTCGGCCTGCGGCGTTATCTTTTGCTGCGCCGGCAGCGTGAACAGCGCATAGGCGCGCAGCTTCGAGCGCCCGACCCGCCCGCGCAACTGATAGAGCTGCGACAGGCCGAACAAATCGGCGCGGTGCACGATCAACGTATTGGCGGTCGGAATATCGAGGCCGGACTCGATGATAGTCGTGGACAGCAGCACGTCGTATTTGCCGTCGTAGAAGGCCGACATGATGTCGTCGAGCACGGTCGGCGGCATCTGTCCATGCGCGACCGCGACCCGCACTTCCGGCACGTTCTTGTCGAGGAAATCCTTGGCGCCCGCCAGATCTTCGATGCGCGGGCACACATAGAACGCCTGGCCGCCGCGGTATTTTTCGCGCAGCATCGCCTCGCGCACCACCAGCGGATCGAACGGCGACACGAAGGTGCGCACCGCCAGACGGTCGACCGGCGGCGAAGCGATGATCGAGAGGTCGCGCACGCCGCTGAGCGCGAGCTGCAAGGTGCGCGGGATCGGCGTCGCGGTCAGCGTCAGCACATGCACTTCGGCGCGTAGCGTCTTGAGCTTCTCTTTGTGCGCGACGCCGAAATGCTGCTCCTCATCCACCACCACCAGCCCCAAGTCCTTGAACTTGATGCCCTTGCCGAGCAGCGCGTGGGTGCCGATGACGATGTCAACACTGCCGTCGGCAAGCCCGGCCTTGACCGCATTGAGTTGCGCCGTCGGTACCAGCCGCGAGGCCTGCGCCACGTTCACCGGAAAGCCGCGGAAACGCTCGCTGAAGGTCTTGAAGTGCTGGCGCGCCAGCAGCGTGGTCGGCACCACAATGGCGACCTGCTTGCCGTTAATGGCGGCGTTGAAGGCCGCGCGCAGCGCAACTTCGGTCTTGCCGAAGCCGACATCGCCGCAAATCAGACGGTCCATCGGGCGGCCGGAGGAGAGATCCTTGACGGTCGCCTCGATGGCGGCGAGCTGGTCGTCGGTCTCCTCGTAAGGAAAGCCGGCGCAGAACTCGTCATAGGCACCAGGCCCGACGGTCAGCCGCGGCGCTTCGCGCAATTGCCGTTCGGCCGCGATCTTGATTAACTCGCCCGCGATCTCGCGGATGCGGCTCTTCATGCGCGCCTTGCGCGCCTGCCAGTTGCCGCCACCGAGCCGGTCCAACTCGACATTGGCCTGCTCGGATCCGTAGCGCGACAACAGGTCGACGTTTTCCACCGGCAGGAACAGCTTGGCGCCCTCGGCGTAATGAATCTCCAGGCAATCGTGCGGCGCGCCAGCCGCCTCGATCGCCTGCAGGCCGATGAAGCGGCCGATGCCGTGATCGACGTGCACCACCAGATCGCCGGACGCCAGGCTGGTCGCCTCGGCGATGAAATTGTCCGCGCGCCGCATGGCGCGGCGCGGACGCACCAGCCGGTCGCCGAGAATATCCTGCTCGCTGACGATTGCCGTTTCGTCAGTCTCGAACCCGGATTCGATGCCGAGCACCGCCAGCGCCACCGTGTGCTTGGGCAAGCTGAGGGCCTGCGGCCAGGACCCGACGGCTGTGAGATTGTGCAGCTTATGGTCGGCGAGCACGTGGCTCATGCGCTCGCGGGCGCCCTCGCTCCAGAGCGCGATCGCCACCCGCTTGCCGGCCGCCTGCCGCGCCAGTACGTGCTTGCTCACCGCTTCGAACACATTGGCGGCGGGCTCGGCGCGCTCGGCGCTGAAGTTGTGGCCGGCGCGCGCGCCGACATCGATCACGTCACGCGCGTCCGGCACCGCGAATTGCGTCAGCCGCGCCAGTGCCGAGGTGTCGAGCCGCTCTTTCCATTCCGCTTCCGCTAAATAAAGACGCGCGGGCGGCAACGGCTTGTAGGGCGGCGTCACGCCTTCCTTAAACGCCTCACGCCGGGCATCGTAATAGTCGCTGATCTGCGTGAAGCGCTCATGCGCGGCGTCTTCCGCCAGCGGCTCGAGCGCGAGCGCCGTGCCCGGCAGATAGTCGAACACGGTTTCGAGCTTGCTGTGGAACAGCGGCAGCCAGTGTTCCATGCCGGGATGGCGGCGACCCTCGCTCACCGCTTCGTACAGCAGGTCGTTGGGCGCGGTGGCGCCGTACTCGGCGACATAGCCGGTGCGGAAGCGGCGGATGGTCTCGGTGATGAGCTGGAATTCCGCGACCGGAACCAGATCGAGCGCGCGCAACTGGCTTTCGCTGCGTTGCGTCTGCGGATCGAAGGTGCGGATCGTCTCCAGCGCGTCGCCGAAGAAATCGAAACGCACCGGCATGTCCATGCCGGGCGGAAACAGATCGAGGATGCCGCCGCGCACCGCATAGTCGCCCGGCTCGCGTACCGTTGAGGCGCGGGTGAAGCCATTGAGCTCCAGCCACTCGATGACGCCGTGCATGCCGAGCACATTGCCGGGCGCAACCGACAGCGCATGGGTGGCGACGAATACGCGCGCCGGCACGCGTTGCAGCGCGGCGTTGACGGTGGTGAGCAGCACCGACGGCCGATCGCGGCCTTTCACCCTTGCAAGCCGCGACAGCGCGGTCATGCGCTGCGCCACCACCGACGCGTTCGGCGACACCCGGTCATAGGGCAGACAATCCCAGGCCGGAAATTCCATCACGGCAATATCGGGGCCGAAGAACGCCAGCGCGCGCGACAACGCCGCCATGCGCTGGCCGTCGCGGCAGATCACGCCCAGCGAAATCGCCGGCGCATGCTCACGCGCCGCGACCGCGCGCGCGAGATCGGCCAGCACCAATCCTTCGGCGCCGTCGGCAACTTGCGAGAGCGTGAGCGCCTTGCCGGGCCGCAACAATTCGGCGGGAGATTTCGCCATCGCGCTCACTTACATTGCTTGTGCATGATCTATTCCGAAAATCGGTTCCCACTTTTCGGGATCATGCACTGGTCGTATCGCCGTAATGGAAGTCGCGCAGGCGACGGAACAATGCGGTGTCGACCTCCGGCGGCGCCGTTTGTACGCCACTGACCCAGCCGAAGATTTGCTGGTCGGGAAACTCGAGCCAGCGCTCGTATTCGTCGAGCTCGGCGTCACTCAACGTCGCGATCTGCGCGTCGGCGAAACGGCCGAGCACCAGGTCCATCTCGCGCATGCCGCGATGCCAGGAGCGGAACAGCAGCCGCCGCTGGCGCGCGTCCAGCCCATCGCTCGAAATCCCGGTTCCGGTCATCGCTTTTCTCCAACGCCAAAAACCCGGACGGGGCCGGGCGGGGTCTATATAGAGGGCCTGAGCCACGCTGTCAGCCGCTTGCTTTGCACAGCCCCCTCATTGCGTCCGCATGGCGCGCAAGCCAGCATGCCGCCCATGCGGCCCGACATGCTCAGCCCCCTGTTCTCCGCGCTCACCAGCCTGCCCGGCGTCGGGCCGAAGCTGGAACGGCTCTATGCCCGGCTGCTCGATCGCGAGGTGCCGCGCGTCATCGACCTGCTGCTGCACCTGCCGTCCGGCACGATCGACCGCCGCGCACGGCCGAAGCTGCGCGAGGTGCAGGCCGGCCAGGTGGTCACCGTGGCGGTGACCGTCGAAGAGCATCGTCCCGCTCCGCCGCACCGCGCGCGCGCGCCCTATCGTATCCTCGCCAGCGATGACACCGGCACCCTCACGCTCACTTTTTTCAACGCGCGCAAGGATTACCTGGAGAAGCTGCTGCCGGTGGGCGAAACCCGCTACGTCTCCGGCACCGCCGAGTTCTACGACGGCATGCTGCAGATGGTGCATCCCGACCGGGTGGTGGACGAGAAAGGTTTAGCCGATCTGCCGCTGGTCGACCCGGTCTATCCGCTCACCGAGGGGCTCGCGCTCGGCAATGTGCGACGCGCGATGCACGGCGCGCTGGCGCGGCTGCCCGCACTGCCGGAATGGCAGGACGCGGCCTGGATCGCGCGCGAGCGTTTTCCCGTCTTCGGCGACGCCTTGCGCCATCTGCATCGGCCGGCCGAGCCGCACGACATTCTACCTGAGAGCCTGGCCTGGACGCGGTTGGCTTACGACGAACTGCTCGCCGGCCAGCTCGCGCTCGCGCTGGTGCGCGCGCATATGCGCCGGCAGGCCGGCCGCGGCAGCGCCAGCGAGGGCCGCTTGCGCGCGCGCATCCTGAAGGCGCTGCCTTATGCCCTCACCCATTCGCAGCAGCAGGCGGTCAACGACATCATCAACGACCTCGCCCTGCCGCAGCGCATGTTGCGGCTGCTGCAAGGCGACGTCGGCTCCGGCAAAACCGTGGTGGCGCTGGTCGCCGCTGCCGCCGTGATCGAAGCCGGCCGGCAGGCCGCCTTCATGGCGCCGACCGAACTGCTCGCCCGCCAGCACCTCAACACCATCGCGCCGCTGGCGGAAGCCGCCGGCATTCGCGTCGCCATCCTGACCGGCCGCGAGCGCGGGCCCGCGCGCAAAGAAACTCTCGACCGGCTCACGCTCGGCGACATCGATCTCTTGATCGGCACCCATGCGTTGTTCCAGGAGGATGTCGCGTTTCACGATCTGGCGCTCGCCGTGGTCGACGAGCAGCACCGCTTTGGCGTGCATCAGCGGCTGGCGCTGGCACAGAAGGGCGAGGCGGTCGACGTGCTGGTGCTCACCGCCACGCCGATCCCGCGCACGCTGGTGCTCACTTTTTTTGGCGACATGGATGTCTCGGAATTGCGCGAAAAGCCGGCCGGCCGCCAGCCGATCGATACCCGCACCATTCCGATGTCGCGGCTGGAAGAAGTCGAGGATGCGGTCGGCCGCGCGCTTAGCCAGGGCCAGCGCGCCTATTGGGTCTGCCCGCTGGTCGAGGAGTCCGAGAAGATCGATCTGGCCGCGGCGGAGGCGCGCTACGAGGAGCTGCGCAAGCGCTTCGGCAGTGCGGTCGATCTGGTGCACGGCCGCATGAAAGGCAGCGACAAGGACGCCGCCATGCAGCGCTTCTCGTCAGGCAAGACGCAGCTCCTGGTCGCCACCACGGTGATCGAAGTCGGCGTCGATGTGCCGGAGGCTACCATCATTGTGGTCGAGCATGCCGAGCGCTTCGGTCTGGCCCAGCTGCATCAGTTGCGCGGCCGCATCGGGCGCGGCAGCGGCCATTCCACCTGCCTGCTGATCTACAAGGCCCCGCTCGGCGAAACCGCCAAGGCGCGGCTCGCCATCCTGCGCGAGACCGAGGACGGCTTCCGCATCGCCGAGGAGGACCTGCGCCTGCGCGGCGAAGGCGACCTGCTCGGCACCAGGCAAAGCGGTATGCCCGGCTTCCAGATCGCGCGCATCGAGACGCACGGCAAATATCTCGGCGCCGCGCGCGACGATGCCGCCTTGGTGCTCGCGCGCGACCCGACGCTCGCCGACCCACGCGGACAGGCGCTACGCCATCTGCTCTATCTGTTCGGCAAGGACGAGGCGATCAAGCTGATCCGCGCGGGCTGACTTCTTATCCCTCCCCGTCTTCGGGGAGGGATTAAGGAAAACTCACTTCGCGCTCACCGGCGACTTGGCGCCCTGCGCCGCCCGCGCGGTGGCCGCGAGCGACGCGAGCTTTTTCTGCGCGTCGTTGTCGGGCTGCACCATGCCGGCGGAAATCAACAGCGTCATCGCGCTTTCGACCGAGATGTCGAGCACGATCAGGTCCTTGCGCAATACATAAAAGAAGAATCCGGTGGTCGGATTGGGCGTGCACGGCATGAAGGCCGAGACATGCTCGCCCTCCGGCAGCCGCTCCGCCACATCGCCGCTCGGCGCCTGCGACAGAAACACCAGCGACCACATGCCGGGCGCCGGAAACTCCACCAGCGCCACTTGCCGGAAGCTCGAACCCGACTTCGAGAACAGAGTCTCGAAAATCTGCTTCATGGTCTTGTACACCGGCCGCACGATCGGCATGCGGTTGAGCAGGCTTTCGCCGAGCTCGACCAGCGTGCGCCCGACCAGGTTGGCGGTGAGGAACCCAAGCAGCGTGAGCGCGACGAAGGCGATCACTAGGCCGGTGCCGGGGATCGGCCAAGGCAGATAGGTTTCCGGCCGATAGACCGGCGGGATGACCGGGCGCACCAGATCGTCCACCCAGGTGATGAACGACCAGCTCAGATAGGCGGTGACCAACACGGGGCCGGCGACCACCAGGCCGGTGAGGAAATAGTTGCGGATGCGCGCGACGGCGCCGTGCTGCGGCACCGCCACCTTCTCCATATCGGAAGTCAGCGCCTCCTCGCTTAGGTTTTTGTCGATCTCGGACATGGCGCGATCTTATTCCACCGTGACCGATTTCGCGAGATTGCGCGGCTGATCCACGTCGGTGCCGAGGGCAACCGCCGTATGGTAGGCGATCAATTGCACCGGAATGGCATAGACCAATGGCGTCACCGCCGATGCCATCTCCGGCAAAGTGAGCGTCACCACCGACTCGATGGTGGCTTCCTTGGCGCCCCGCGGGTCGGTGACCAGGATGATCTTGCCGCCGCGCGCGGCCACTTCCTGCATGTTCGACACGGTCTTCTCGAACACCCGATCGTGCGGCGCGATCACGATCACCGGCATGGTCTCGTCGATCAGCGCGATCGGCCCATGCTTGAGCTCGCCGGCGGCATAGCCTTCGGCGTGGATGTAGGAGATTTCCTTGAGCTTGAGCGCGCCTTCCAGCGCGATCGGGAAACTGGTGCCGCGGCCGAGATAGAGCACGTCGCGCGCCTTGGCGAGATCATGCGCCAGCTTCTCGATCTGCGGCTCGAGCGTGAGCGCCTGCGCCATCAGGCGTGGCGTTTCGATCAGCGCGTGCACCAGCTTCTGCTCATCGGCATCCGACAATTCGCCGCGCGCGCGGCCGGCGGCGAGCGCGAGACAGGCCAGCACCGCGAGCTGGCAGGTGAACGCCTTGGTGGAGGCAACGCCGATCTCGGGCCCCGCCAGCGTCGGCATCACCACGTCGCTTTCGCGTGCGATGGTCGAGGTGGCGACGTTGACCACGGACAGAATGTGCTGCTTGTGCTCGCGCGCATAGCGCAGCGTCGCCAGCGTGTCGGCGGTCTCGCCCGACTGCGAGATGAAGATGGCGAGATCGCCCGGCTCGAGCGGCGCGCCGCGATAGCGGAATTCGGATGCGATATCGATTTCCACCGGCATTTTGGCGAAGCGTTCGAACCAGTATTTTGCAACCAGTCCGGCGTAGAAGGCGGTGCCGCAGGCCGAGATCGACAGCCGTTTGATCTTGCTCCAATCGAACGGCAAATTTTCCGGCAGGTGCACCGTCTCGGTGACCATGTCGATGTAATGGGCGAGCGTGTGGCCGACCACTTCGGGCTGCTCGTGGATTTCCTTGGCCATGAAGTGCTTGTAGTTGCCCTTGTCCACCATAAGCGCAGAGGCGGTGGACTTGACGACCGCACGTACGACTTTGGCGCCTTGCTCGTCGCGGATCTCGACGCCTGCGCGCGTGAGCACGGCCCAGTCGCCGTCTTCGAGGTAGCTGATGGTGTCGGTGAACGGCGCGAGCGCGATCGCGTCGGAGCCGAGGAACATCTCGCCTTTTCCGTAGCCGATGGCGAGCGGAGATCCCTTGCGGGCGCCGATCATGAGATTGTCCTCGCCGGCGAACAGGAAGGCGAGCGCGAAGGCACCGCGCAACTGCTTGAGGGCCGCCGCTACCGCATCGACCGGCGACTTGCCGTTCTTTATTTCGGCGGTCACCAGATGCGCGACCACTTCGGTGTCGGTCTCGCTGGCGAACTTGGCGCCGTCCTTGATGAGCCTCTCGCGCAGCTCACGGAAATTCTCGATGATGCCGTTATGCACCACGGCAACGCAGTCGGTGGCGTGCGGATGGGCATTGTTCTCGGACGGCCGGCCGTGTGTCGCCCAGCGGGTGTGGCCGATGCCGAGATTGCCGCCGAGCGGCTCGCGCTCGAGCCGGATTTCAAGCGCGTGCAGCTTGCCTACGGCGCGGCGGCGCGCCAGCACGCCCTGATCGAGCGTGGCGATGCCGGCCGAGTCATAGCCGCGGTATTCGAGGCGCTTGAGCGCATCGATCAAATGGCCGGCGACCGGCTCGCGGCCGAGAATTCCGACGATCCCGCACATCCGCTTGGATAGCCCCTGTTAGAGTCTGATTAGTTCAGATTGAAGTCGAGGCGTACCTAACATTTTGCTTGCGCATGATCTTTTCCGAAAACCGGTTCCCACTTTTCGGGATCATCCGCTAAGTTCCGCTTATGGTTTAGCCGCCGCCGGCAAGGCCATGGAAATCAAAACGCATTTCGCCTTGTGACAATGGCGGATATGGGCCCTTCAAGCCGTTCAGGCGGGCTATTTCGGCTATTTCTTGCCCAAGCCCTTGAGTTGCCGAAACCGTTTAGCCCAGCCTTCTTTAACCGTCTGTTGCGCGCGTGCAACCACCAGCGCGTCGGCTGGCACATCCTTGGTCACCACGGAACCGGAACCGACAAAGGCGCCGTCGCCGATCGTGACCGGTGCGACCAGCGACGAATTGGAACCGATGAAGGCGCCCGCCCCAATATCGGTGCGGTGCTTGGCGATGCCGTCGTAATTGCAGGTGATGGTGCCGGCGCCGACATTGGCGCCCTCGCCCACCCGCGCGTCGCCAATGTAACTGAGATGATTGGCCTTGACGCCGGCCTCGATCTGCGCCGCCTTCACTTCGACGAAATTGCCGATGTGCACGTCTTGCCCCAGCTCAGTGCCCGGCCGCAGCCGCGCGAACGGCCCGATGCGGGCACCCTTGCCGACATGAGCGCCTTCCAGATGCGAGAAGGAGCGGATCAGCGCGCCATCCTCGACCGTCACGCCCGGTCCGAACACCACATTCGGTTCGATGGTGACGTCCTTGCCGAATTGGGTGTCGGCGGACAGAAACACCGTCTGCGGCGCGATCATGGTGACGCCGGCTTCGAGCGCGGTGGCGCGCAGCCGAGTCTGCAACACGGCTTCGGCTTCGGCGAGCTGCGCCTTGGTATTGATCCCGCGCACGTCGTCCTCCCCGGTTTCGATCACGACCGCCTTCAAGCCCATATCACGGGCGATGGCAACCGCGTCGGTGAGATAGTATTCAGACTTGGCGTTGGCATTGCCGATGCGTTCGAGAATGGCGAGCGCCTTGTCGCCGGCGAGCGCCATCAGCCCGCCATTACAGAAGGCGATCTTGCGCTCGTCAGCGCTGGCATCGTTTTGCTCGCGAATGGCGACGAGTTCATCGCCGCGCATCACCAGCCGCCCGTAGTCCTGCGGATCGGCCGGTTTGAATCCCAGCACCGCCACTGCGGCGCCACGGCTCAGCCCCGCGCGCAAATTGGCGAGCGTCTCGGCGCGCAGCAACGGCGTATCGGCAAACACCACCAGGATATCGTCGGCGCCGCGCGCGATCGCTGGTTTTGCCGCCAGCACCGCATGGGCAGTGCCGCGCCGCTCGCTCTGTACGAAAATTTGCGCCTGCGGCGCGATGCCGCGTGCCGCTGCCGCCACCGCGGCGTGATCGGGTCCGACCACGACGGCGATCTCAGCCCCGCCGGCAAGCGCTGCCGATGTGAGCACGTGCTCGAGCAGCGTGCGTCCGCCGATTGCGTGCAGCGCCTTCGGCAAGGTCGAACGCATGCGGATGCCTTCGCCGGCCGCGAGCACGATCGCAAGGCATGTTCGTCGAGACATTAGTATTGGACTCAGTGTTGCCGGATTTGCAGCGCCCCATAGCCGAGCGGACTAAAGGGCAATAGCCGTTCGTACCACGCAAAGCGAGCATTGCCGGATTCTGCTAATGTTTTCAATGATGTGATTCGCCGCCTCAGAGGACGCCCATGGCGATCGAGATCGCGCCGCCCAAACCCTTGCTGGACCGAGACTTGCTGGACCGAGATTTGGCGGAACAAGGCTTGCCCGATACCCGCAAGCGTCGCCGCGATACGCGCGCGCTGTGGCGGCTGTGCGGCTGGGGCGGTGCGGCGGCCATTGCGCTGGCTGCGCTCGCAATCACCACGCAAACCGAAAGTGGCAGCCAACGCCTGCAGCGTGCGTTCGCCCCTGAGAACCAGCCTTCCCGCGCCGTCGCCATGGCGGATGTCACGCCGCGCCCGCTCGAAAAGGACGCCGAGACCCAGCGTCTCGAAGCGCAGGTGCGCGTGCTCGCCGCCGATCGCGACCGCCTCACGGCGCGGCTCGCGAGCCTCGAGCGCAATCTCGAGGACGTGACCGGCTCGATCAAGCGGCAGGCAGCGCAGGACGCAGCCGCTGCCACGGCCAAATCCCCGGCGCCGAGCGCGCCCGCCATCACGCAGCAGATCGATTCCACGACACCCACGCCAAGCATGCCTGCGGCATCGTCCGCGCCGCCGGTCATCGCGCCGCTCGCGATGCCGGCCCGCACGGACAGCGCCGCGCCCTGGCCTGGCGCTCCACTGGCGCAAGCCGCGACTCCGGCACCGGAACCGGTCCCGCTGCCGCCGACCCGCGTCGCAGTTGCGCCGGCGAGCGAACCGGCGGCCGAGCCGCCGCGCAAGCCCGAATTCGGCGTCGATCTCGGCGGCGCTCCCAATATGGACGTGCTGAGCGCCCGCTGGGCGGCGGTGAAGGCGAATTTCGGTCCGCTGCTGACCGGTTTGCGTCCGATCGCCGCACATGCTCGCCGTCCCGGCACCACGGATTACCGGCTGCTGGTCGGACCGCTGCCGAATGCCGCCGCCGCTACGCAATTGTGCGCCCGTTTCGCCGCCGCCCGCGTCACCTGCCGGCCGGCCAAGTTCGATGGTCAACGGCTGGCCCAGCAATAATTGTCGGCTGCCGCCGGCATCGGCATAATCCGCGCAATCGGAAACCCGCACGATGAAGCTGTTTCTGCCAAGCGCGCGCGCGACCAATTGGCTGCTGATCGTCGGCTTCGCCTCGATCGGCTATGCGCTCTATCTGCGCTATCTCGCCATCGAACAGTCGAGCGTCGGGCTGGCCTGCGCCGCCGGGCTCAACACGTGGCTGTGCTTTTCGCGGCAGATCGCGATCGCGCTGTTCACCAATTCCGTGTTCGGCGTCGCCGCGCTCACGGTCGCCGCGATCAATCTGCTGCGGCCATCGCTGCTGCTGTTCGCGCTGGCGCTCGCCGCCACCTGCTTCGGCATCGTGCTTTATAACATCGCGCTGTCGTCGCTGGCGGTCGGACTGCTGGTGCTCAGCCTTGCGCGTCGCGCACCCGAGCCAGACTGATCGCAAGCGCTGCCAGCGCTGCGCACAGCCATAGCGACTGCCAGTTCGCAAAGCCCTCATCGAGCACGATATAAGGCACCGACAGCGCCAGCACGGCAGCGCCGGCAAGTTCTGCAGCGCCAAGTTTTGCAGCACCTTGGCGACCGTCCGGCCGCGGCATCATCAGGCTGTGCAAGAGGAACGGCACCGCCGCCGCGCTGAGCGGCGCGAACGGAAAATCCTGGTAGCGCGGATCGAACACCAGCCCGAGCGCGACCAGGATCGCCAGCAGCATGGTGGCGCTCAGGATCGCGCCGATGACAAGCGCGAACGGATCGCGGATGCGCTCGCGCGCAGGACCGATGATGCGCGAGACCCTTGGCAGCGGCGTGCCGCGCATGATCGCCGCGCTGAGCGCGGGCGGCGTCACGAATGCTACGGCGGTGAGCGCCAGCGAGCGCAGCCATCCGGCCAACCCCAGGCTCTCGATTGGCACATTGGCGACGGTCCAGCCGATCAATACGCCGCCGGCAATCGCATTCGCGCTCACCGCCAGCCACAGCGCGAGCGGCGCTGCCCGGTCACGCCGAGCGGCGAAGGCCGCACCGAACACCACCACCGCGAAGGCAATTCCGCCGCCCGCCTGCCAGCGCCACAGCGGATGATTGGAGACCGCCGCGCCCCACTCGAACTTGAGGCTGCGCGTGGCGTCGTCGAGCAATCCCCAATGACCGCCGACGGTGCCTTCGAGCGCGCGCTTCCACGGCGCATCGAATGCCTCAATCACATTGACCCGGAATTTCTCGCGCGCCGCCAGCGCCAGCACGTCCTGGATCACGCGCGCTTGGTTCGCCGGCGACGGCAGCGCGCCTTCGCGCATGCGCCCCGCGCTCGGCCAGCCGACTTCACCGATGACCACGTCCTTGCCGGCAAAGGCCTGCACCAGCCGGCGGCGGATTGACTCCACATGGGCGGCCGCAGCGCGCGCCGGGATCGGGAAATCCTCCCAATAGGGCAGAATATGAATGGTGATGAAGTCGGCGGCCGCGGCGACGTTGCGGTTGCGCAGCCAGAACTCCCAGACATCGGCATAGGTCACCGGCACGTGCACCCGCGCCTTCACCGCGCGGATGGTATTGGCGAGATCGGTCGCCGACATTTCGCCGCGCAGCAGCACCTCGTTGCCGACCACCATCGCGCGGATGGTGTCGGAATAGCGGTTGGCGAGCGCAACTGCGGTCTCGATCTGCTCGCGGTTTTTTTCCGGTTGGCTCGACAGCCAGAGCCCCTGCAGGACCTTGAGGCCGTGGCGGGCTGCAATGCCGGCAATTTGGTCGAGGCCGTAGTCGGTCGAATAGGTCCGCACGCAATCGGTGACCTTGGCCAGCCGGGACAAATCCTCTTCGATCTGGGCTGCGGAGATGTGGGTGGCAGGATCGAGCGGGGTCTGGCTGCCGCGGAACGGGGCATAGGACAGGCAATAGAGCTTTTCACCGGCCGCCAGCGGGGATTGCGGCATCGGCAGCGGGGTGCCGAGCCAGGCCCAGACGGCGGCTATGACCATCGCCGACACGGCGAGGCAGGCTAGACCAAGGCGCATCGGCGGGCCCAATTTAAGCGTTTCGGCGGCTCACGACCCAGCGGACCGGCTTATAGCGCGTAGCCGCCGCTGCCAAGGTCGGGCGCTTTAAGCTAGGATCGCCGAGACGCTGGACAAAGGTGGGGTGTTGGGGCCAAGTTTTGCCGCTGAGGAATTCCGTCCAAGGCGACTGTCGAAGCCGACCGTCCAAGGCGCGGATTCGGACTTTTAAGGCAAACCAACGCCGGGACAGCCGGCAGTAAGCGCCGTATTAGTGTCCCAATCCGGTCGCACAGCAGACCGGAGTTCGGGCGGGCGGCCTCAATCAAACACCGGCGGGACAATGCCGTTTACTCTCAAGTTGCGTCAGTTCTGTGCCGTGCTCTGCATGGCAGGCTTCAGTCTTACGGCCACCGCGGCGTTCGCCCAGAGCGGCAACGGCAAGCCGCCCGAGCCGCAGAAGCCGGCCGCCGACACCGTCAAGGAAGGCCAGAAGAAGATCGACGAAATCGCCGAAGCCACCCGCGCGCTCACCGGACCGGCCGGTAACCCGGAATGCGTCTGGCTGGGCCGCCGCGTGGTCAGCCTGTTGTGGCGGGATGACCTCGACACCGCCGTCCGCCATCTCGTCCTTTACGACCGTTTCGGCTGCCCGGGCGCGCATATCCAGGCTACGTTCCGCTGCCTCGTCCGGCAGGGAAATATCGATCCCAAGGCCCAGGAAACCCTGAATGGCCGGGTTCATGCCTGCTGGGTCAATCCCGGCCTTCCGCCGACCCCACCGGTCGCCGCCGACGCGCCGCCTGCCGCATCCGACGGAACCAACCCGCGCTAGTCTGCGTTACTCAACGCGCTAGTCTGCGTTACTCAAGACGAAATACTTTTGACTGCCATGCGCATGACAAGGAATTGCCATGTGTGGGGATTACTTGAACAGATACCTGATACCGAGCTACGCTGCGTCATAGCAGATCAAGCTTAGGTTGAGCCCAAGGGGCGGGTTCGAGGGTCTGCCACTCTGCCCCACTTGGTATTGAGGTTATGCGTACCGTCGCTGCCGTGATCGCCTTCGTGGCGTGCGTGCATGCTGGGTTGTGGGCTGTAGCGCGCGATAGTATTAGCGCTCCCGACTTCGGCGGCCAGTTGGCAAGCGTTTCCTATGCCCCGTTTGAGGGCTCCGCCCATCCCGATTCCGGCGGCCAAGCCCGTGCCGAACAAATTCGCACCGACCTCAAACTGCTGGCGCCGCTGACGCGCGCCATCCGTACCTATTCGTCCACCGGCGGGGTGGAGCTAGTGCCCGGCATCGCCTCCGAGTTCGGATTGCGGGTGACGATCGGCGCCTGGATCGACAAGAACAAGGATCGCAACGAGCGCGAACTACGCTCGGTGATCGACCTGGCCAAGCGCCACAGCAACATCAACGGCATCATCGTCGGCAACGAAACCGTCTTCCGCGGCGAGCAGAAGGTGAGCGACCTGATTCCCATCATCCAGCGGGTCAAGCGCTCGACCACGGTGCCGGTGACCACCGGCGAAATCTGGCACGTCTGGATCGAGCATCCGGAGCTGGTCTCGGCGGTGGACTACATCGCCGCGCACATCCTGCCCTATTGGGAAGGCTTCTCCGAGAAGCAGAGCGTCGATCAGGCGATCTTGATCTATGACAAGCTGCGTCAGGCCTATCCCGGCAAGCGCATCGTGATCGCCGAGTTCGGCTGGCCGAGCGCGGGCTACAATCTCAAGAACGCCGATCCCGGCCGCATCGAGCAAGCGGTCGTGCTGCGCGACTTCGTCTCGCGCGCCGACGCCTATGGCATCGACTACAATATCGTCGAAGCAATCGACCAGCCGTGGAAGATCTTCGAAGGCGGCGTCGGCCCGTACTGGGGTCTGTTCGACGCCTCACGCCAGCCTAAGTTCAGCTGGACCGGCACCATCAGCAACCCCGACCATTGGCGGCTCGCCGGCATCGCCTTGCTGGTGAGCGTGCTGCTGTCGCTGCCGATCCTGGCGATGAGCGCGGTGACGCTATCGCAGACGGCCATGCTCGCGGCCGCCACCAATGTGGTCGGCGCCTGGTTCGCCGCCGTGTTCGCCTATTGGAACGGACATTATTTTGTGCCGGGCGCAGCCGTCGCACTCGGGCTTGGCACCGCGCTGCTGGTGCCGCTGATCATCATCGCGCTGGCGCGCGTCGAGGAGATCGCGGCGATCGCCTTCGGGCGCAAGCCGTTGCGGCTGATCGCGGCTCCCCCGCTGGCGCCCGACGCCTCCGCCCCGAAAGTCTCGATTCACATCCCGGCGCACAACGAGCCGCCGGAGATGCTCAAGCAGACGCTCGATGCCGTCGCGCGGCTCGACTACGCGAATTTCGAATGCGTGCTGGTGATCAACAACACGTCCGATCCGGCGATGTGGATGCCGATCGAGGAGCATTGCCATGCGCTCGGGGACCGCTTCAAGTTCGTGCGGGCCGATAACCTCACGGGCTTCAAGGCCGGCGCCTTGCGGCTTGCCATGGTGCACACCGCGGCCGACGCCGAGGTGATCGCCATCATCGACGCCGACTATGTCGTGCATTCCGATTGGCTCAAGGATCTGGTGCCGCTGTTCCGCGATCCCAATGTCGGCCTGGTGCAGGCGCCGCAGGATCACCGCGACGCCGGGCGCAGCGTGATGCATGAAGCCATGAATGGCGAATATGCCGGCTTCTTCGACATCGGCATGGTGCAGCGGAACGAGTACAACGCCATCATCGTGCACGGCACCATGTGCCTGGTCCGCCGCGCCGCGCTCGAAGCCGCCGGTGGCTGGTCGAGCGACACGATCTGCGAGGACACCGATCTCGGCCTCACTTTGCTCGAGCTCGGCTGGCAGGCCCACTACACCAACCGCCGTTACGGCCACGGCCTGTTGCCCGACAGCTTCGAGGCCTACAAGAAGCAGCGGCATCGCTGGGCCTATGGCGGATTCCAGATCCTGAAGAAGCACTGGCGCCGCTTCCTGCCCGGCGCCAGCCGCCTCACCGGCGATCAGAAGCGCGAATTCTCGCTCGGCTGGCTCAATTGGCTCGGCGCCGAAAGTCTCGGCGTCGTGGTCGCCATTCTCAATATCGTCTGGGTGCCGGTGATCGCCTTCCTCGACATCGCGGTGCCCGACCGCATTCTCACGATTCCGATCCTCGCCAGCTTCATCGTATCGGTGATGCATTTCGTGACGCTGTACCGGCTGCGCGTGCGCGCCGATAAGGGCCATCTGCTCGGCTCGGTGCTCGCCGCCATGTCGGTGCAATGGACGGTGGCGCGCGCGGTCGGCTTCGGCGTGATCAAGGATCACCTGCCGTTCGTGCGCACATCCAAGGGCGGGCTGCGCCGCAGCAACGATTTCCATGCCTTCTGGGAAGCGGTGCTGGCCGGGCTACTGATCGCCAGCGCGGTCGTGCTGGTCGCCACCAACACCAAGGACATCCGCGAGATCAACATTTTCGCGGTCGTGCTGGTGATCCAGAGCCTGCCGTTCATCGCGGCCGTCACCCTGGCGGTGGTCGAGCGCACGCGGCTCAACGAGTTCGCCACTTGGCGCACGCTGGAAGCGCGGTTTGCCGAACTTCTTCCCAGGCGAGCGACGATCGCCAAGGCGGCGAGCACCGCGCCAGTGCAGGTGCAGGTCCAAAAGCAGGGCGAACTGGTGCAGTAAGCTAGCTCGTCATTTTCTTGCGCATGATCTATCCCAAAAACCGGTTCCCACTTTTCGGGATCATGCGCCCAGCGCGGTTTCCACCAGCTTCACCCAATACGACGTCCCGACCGGGATGACGGCATCGTTGAAGTTATAGGCCGGGTGATGCAAGCCGGCGCTCTCGCCATTGCCGACCCAGATGAACGTCCCGGGCCGCTCCAGCAGCATGAATGAAAAATCCTCCGCGCCCATCATCGGCGGCAGCGCGGTATCGACTTGGGGCGCGCCGACGATCTGGCTCGCCACCGCGGCCGCGAAGTCGGTCTCCCGCTCGTGGTTCACCAGCACCGGATAATTGCGCCGGTAGGTGAGCTTGGCTTTCGCGCCATAGGCGGCCGCGGTTCCGTCCACCACCTGATGCAGGCGCTTCTCGATGAGATCGCGCACGTCCGGTGCCAGACTGCGCGCGGTGCCGCGTAACTGCACGGTCTGCGGAATGACGTTGTCGGTATTGCCGGCCTGGAACATGCAGATCGAGACCACCGCCGATTTGAGCGGATCGACATTGCGCGAAACGATCGACTGGATGTTGTTGATGATCTGCGCGCCGACCAGTACAGTGTCGATGCCGAGATGCGGGCGCGCCGCGTGGCCGCCGACGCCCTCGATATCGATGGTGACGTAATCGGCCGCCGCCATCATCGGGCCGGAACGGATTCCGAAGGCGCCGACCGGCATGCCGGGATAATTGTGCATGCCGTAGACTTCGCCGATGCCGAAACGCTCCATCATGCCGTCATCGAGCATGGCCTTAGCCCCGGCACCGCCCTCTTCCGCCGGCTGGAATATCAGCACCGCGCTGCCGGCGAAATTGCGCGTCTCGGCGAGATAGCGCGCGGCGCCGAGCAGCATGGCGGTGTGGCCGTCATGGCCGCAGGCATGCATCTTGCCGGGCACCGTCGATTTGTACGGCAGGCTGGTCGCCTCCTCGATCGGCAGCGCATCCATGTCGGCGCGCAGTCCAACCGCCTTGCCGGACCCACCCTTGCGGCCGCGAATGACACCGACCACGCCGGTGCGGCCGATGCCCGTTACCACCTCGTCGCAGCCGAACGCCTTGAGCTTGTCGGCAACGCTGGCGGCGGTCCGATGCACGTCATAGAGTAGCTCCGGATGGGCATGTAGATCGTGCCGCCAGGCGGTGATCTCATCATGCAGGTCGGCGATCCGGTTGACGATCGGCATTATTTTGCTCCGGGCCGCGGCAGCTCCCGGCAATAGTAGCAAATCGCGCAGGCCCTGCGCGAGTTCACAAATGAGGCCAAAATGCCGCGCAACGCCTATTGACCGGCCATAAGCACGCCCGTAAACCCCCGCTTACCGGGCGCGTAGCTCAGCTGGTAGAGCACTTGACTTTTAATCAAGTGGTCCCGGGTTCGAGTCCCGGCGCGCTCACCAGGTAAAATCAACAACTTATAGATAAAAAGGCGGCCTGATTATCCAACGCAAAACCGCAGGGGTAACGCCCCGGGTAACAATAAGACGAATCTCGCTTTAAACGGGTCTTTGAGCCCATTTAACCCGCAAAAGTCTGATTTTCGGCCGGCCGAAAGGGGTCGACTGGATTCTTGGGCAGTCTAAGTGGTGGGCCCGGCCGGTATTTTCCCAAATGGGTATCCCCTTCACTCACGTAGCCTCAAGGGCTGGGGCTGGATCGTTGGCGGCAATGATCTGATGGTACGGTGCCGGCCCGCTGGCGACGGC
>Ga0208587_1000628_pt1 | contig 19402 bp, 12 predicted proteins | sample NGESurdeep092012_7_FD_184472 | JGI IMG/M metagenome (GOLD analysis project Ga0208587, IMG submission 184472) | Arctic peat soil microbial communities from Barrow, Alaska - NGEE Surface sample 210 deep-092012 (SPAdes) | ecosystem: Environmental > Terrestrial > Soil > Wetlands > Peat ...
TGCTGCACGGGCGCGCCCGCCATCGCACTCATGTCGTGACCAGCCATCGGAGCGGCTGGCTGCGTCTGCGGCGTTTGCGCCTGTTTCTTCGTCGTGTCCGCGGCCGGGGCTGCAGCAGCCGGAGCCGGAGTCATCGCGACAGCGCCGAAGGCGGCAGGGCTCAATTGGTGCCTGGTCCATGCCGCGAAGTGCACCGGCGTGACCGAGAACACCTTGAAGTGCATGTTCGCGTGCGACGCGCCGCAGAACTCGGCACAGAAGCCGTTCCACGCGTTCTCGCCAACCGAGTCGGGGGTGAACCACAGATAGTTGACGCGGTTCGTGATGAGATCGCGCTTGCCGCCCATCTGCGGAATCCAGAACGAGTGCAGCACGTCGATCGTCTGGAGCTTGAAGTTCACCTTCCGCCCGACGGGGATATAGAGTTCGTTCGCCGTGATCAGCGTGTCGAGCTTGCCGTTCATGCCAGTCGTGGTGTACTGCGGATAGCGGAACTCCCACCACCACTGATGTCCCCACACCTCCACCTGCAATGCGTCCGCCGACGCCTTCGCCTGCGTCTTGAAGATCGTCTGCACCGTGGGCACGGCAATGAACGCGAGGATCACCGCAGGAATCGCCGTCCAGAGAATCTCGAGCGTCGTGTTCCCATGCACATGCGTGGGGCGCTCGCTCTCGTTCTTGCGGCGATACTTGAAGATGGTGTAAATGAGGATGCTTTCGACGAAGACAAAGACGAATCCTCCGAGCCACAGAAGGATGTCGAAGAGGTGGCCGACGTCGCGGTTGAACTCCGTGTGGTTATGAAAGATGGAGTTCGGGTACTGCGCGCTGTTGCACGCAGTGATAGAGACCGCAAGGAGGGCCGGCAGCGCGGCGGCGAGTAGCCGGCGCGGTCGGGTGGGCACGGGCATGCGATGTCCTTGGTCCGACAGTGTCGTGAGTAGCGCGATCGCACCCAGATCGCCGCGCTCGTGCGAAATCCTGCAATCCCGGGGAAAGTTCCGGGCACCTGTAGCGAACGCGAAATCCCGTCGGCGAGAGCCGCGCAAGACTTTGCCTCACATAGTGTTACGCCATCACGCTCATTCGCCGGGTTTTCTTGCGCCTTCGACGGGCTCTTCCTTGATGGCGTGCTTGTCCTTGATTCGAACAACCGCGATCTCGAGCTGTTGGCGGAGCGAGCCGACCCCCTCGCGCAACGTGCGGATCTTGGTCGTGTCGGGCCCGCCGCGGGACGTGACCAGATTCATCGCGGCAACCTGATCAGAGATCAGCCCGAACTGCGGCTTGAGTAGCCCGACGAGCGGAAAGAGCGCGCGCTTGATCTGCGACGCGTAGAGCGACGTCGGCTTGTTCTGCTTCAGGGACAGGGCATACTGCTCGACGATGCCATGCAGCCGCGCGAGCTGGATGAACGCCTCGTCGATGGTCTTCATTTTCTGGATGCCCGCGCCGTCGAGCTTGGAACCTGCCATTTTACCTCGGAAGGACAGTCGGACAGGATGACGGTCGGACAGGACTGCCCTCCGCTACTTCACCCTCTCCAACCTACTATTGGGCCTCAGCTCCCGCCCAGCCTTGGCCTGCGGGACGCCATTCACGCGCACCACGTCGGCCGTGAAGTCCCATCGGCCATCGTGGATGCTCGCGCCAACGCCGTATGCGTCGACCGGAACGCCATCTTCCTCGAACACACGGATGCGCGCGATGTTGAAGCCTCCCGACGCGACGATCTTCACCTCGCCGAAGCCTTCGGCGTCGAGGGCATTCCGCACATTCCATACGAGTGCAGGGTTCACCCCGGTCGGCGGAAAGACGCCCATCTGCGGCGTGACCGAGCGATCCACCATGTACTCGGAGGTGTCGAGCCGCACCCCCCACAACCGGCCTTCGAGGGCGCGCGCGACCGCGAGGCTGGTCGCCACCGAATCGTTCTCGTAGTCCACCAGCACAACGAGCGGGACCTCCGCCGGAAGAACCGCCGCGACAGCGAGCGCGGCCGCAACCGTGTCGCCGCCATACGCCGCGACCAGTGCATGAGGGATCGTGCCGATTCCCTTCTTCCCTGTGAACGCACCCTGCGCGTCAGTGGATACACTCGCCGCGCCGCCGACATGCGCGCTGAGCCCATCACCCGGCTGAAGCATTGCGTGGTCGCTGCGTGCTCCGAACACGTAGATGGGTTTCGGACGCGCCGCGTCGACGAGCTGGCGCACGTTGGTGCACACGCGCGTGCGGCGCGCGATCGTGCCGATGATCAGCGTTTCCAGGTGCGCGAAGGCGGAATAATCTCCCTCCACGAGGAGAACCGTATCCCATGAGTCGACGCGGTCACCCTCGTATAGAGCACTCACGTCGAGCGCGGCGAAGTCGTCGCTACAGAGCTTGAGCAGCGCCACCGCCTCGTCGATCCCGCCGAGCCACCCGCCGCGCTTCGCCGACACCTGCCAGGTGACGCGCGCAACGCGACCCTCCGCGCGAAGCGCGTCGCGCGACCGGTTGAAATACACGTCGCTGAAGAAACCAGCGCGAATTCGATCGGCCGGTAGCTCGAACAGCGCAGGATCGATGCGCTTGCGTCGGCGTGGAGGCATTGGAGCTGGCTCTAGAGCACGGCGAACGCGCTCGTCGATCGTGTGCTAGATCGTGTGCTAGCAGGCCCCGTCATCGCCTCGGGGTTGAGCGCCTGATCGAGCTGCTCGCGCGTCAGCAATCCACGCTCCATCACGATCTCGTACACCCCTCGGCCGCTCGCCAACGCGTTGCGCGCGATCTCGGTGCTCACTTCATAGCCGAGCACCGGGACGAGCGCCGTGACGATGCCAATCGACTGTTCGACGAACTGGCGCATGCGATCGGGATTCGCCGTGATCCCGTTCACGCAACGCTCGCGGAGCACGATGCAGGCATTCGTCATCGAGCTGATGCCGCCGAGGAGCCGGTACGCGATCACCGGCTCGAAGACGTTGAGCTGCAACTGTCCCGCCGCGGCGGCCATCGTGACGGTCACGTCGCCGCCGATGACGTCGAAGCAGACCTGATTCACGACTTCGGGAATCACCGGGTTCACCTTCCCGGGCATGATCGACGAGCCAGGCTGCATGGGCGGCAGATTGATCTCGCCGAAGCCGGCGCGCGGGCCCGAGCTGAGCAGGCGGAGGTCGTTGCAGATCTTCGAGAGCTTCACCGCGCAGCGCTTGAGCACCCCGCTCAACTGCACGAAGGATCCGGTGTCCGCCGTCGCCTCGACGAGATCGAACGCCGTGATGAGCGTGAGTCCGGTGATCCGCGACAGATGCACTCTCACCGCTTCGGCGTAGCCGGGCGGCGCGTTGATTCCCGTGCCGATCGCCGTCGCGCCCATGTTGATTTCGCGAATGAGCGCCTGGGCTTCTCCCAAGCGATCGACGTCCTCGAGAATCGTGTGACCGAAGGCGGTGAACTCCTGGCCGAGTGTCATGGGAACGGCATCCTGCAGTTGCGTGCGACCCATCTTGAGGAAGGGGGCGAACTCCCCTCCCTTCGCGAGGAACGCCTCGGCGAGCGACCGCATCGCCGCGCGCAGGTTCTCGATGGTGGTGTGCAGCGCGATCTTGACCGCCGTCGGGTAGACGTCGTTCGTGGACTGGCTGAGGTTGACGTGACTGTTCGGGTGCACGAACTGGTAGTCGCCGCGGGCATGTCCCGAGAGCTCGAGCGCGCGGTTCGCGATCACCTCGTTCGCGTTCATGTTCGTCGACGTGCCGGCTCCGCCCTGGATCATGTCCACGAGGAAGTGCTCGTGATGCCGTCCGGAGCGAATCTCACCGGCCGCGCGCACGATGACATCGGCCACGTCGTTCGGGAGCAGCCCGAGTTCGGCGTTCGCCAGCGCCGCCGCGGCTTTCACTGCCGCGAGCGCTTCGATGAGCGCCGGAAACTCTCGCAGCGGTACGCCGGTGATGGCGAAATTCTCGAGCGCCCGGAGAGTCTGTACACCATACAGTGCGTCGTCCGGCACGTCGCGATCGCCGAGGAGGTCGTGCTCGCACCGCGTATTGGTGCCGCCGAACCCGAGTGTGCGACCGCGCCCGACGAGCGTCGCGTCCACGGCCGAGAGGCGCTGCTTGATCGCGCGAGCGGCGCCTCCGACCAGTGCCGCGTACAGCGCCGGCGTCTCCTTGAGCATGTCCTGGATCTGCTCGTGCGTGAGGATGTACGCCTTCGTCTTCACGATGGCGCGAGCGCTTGTCCCATGCAGCGAGTCGTCGAGCAGGAGTCCTTCGCCCACCGCCTCGCCGACGCCGAGTGTGGCGAGACGAATCGGGCGCGCGTTCTTGCCTTTCTCGATCGCGACCGCGCCGGAGATGATGAGCGCCATCAGGTTGCGCGGCTCGCCCTCCTCGAACAGAAGCGCGTCGCAGTCGTATTCGGCCGACGTCACGAGTTTGGAGAGCTGGTTGACGGCGGTGTCGGTGAGGCCGTCGAGGAAGCGCAGGGCGCGGAGGGTGTCGCGGTCGGAAGTTGCCATGCGCGAAAAGTACATGGTCAGAATAGCCCTGTCAGGGCCTCACTGGCGCCTTCGAGTCGCCAGCGGTAATTCAGTGGACCAACGAACTATCAGACCTTTTAGTGGAGTCGCCCCGCCGTGCCCATTTCCCGCCGTGACTTTCTCGGCGCCAGCGCAATCTCCGCTGTCGGCCTCGTCCTTCCGCGCCGTGCCGATGCGGCTCCATTCATTCGCGTTGCCAATCGCGCCGAGTCGGCGTCCGCAGCGGTGGCCGGCCGGCCGGCGGTGGTCTCGAGTGCGAATGGGATCCGCGGAGGCAAGATTGCCTACGACATGATGATTCAGGGCGCCGACCCGCTCGATGCCGCCATCGCTGGCGTCAACATCGTCGAGCTCGATCCCAACGACCAGTCGGTGGGGCTTGGGGGCCTGCCCAACGCGGAGGGTGTCGTGCAGCTCGACGCGAGCGTCATGCACGGCCCGACCAGGCGTGCTGGCGCGGTTGCCGCGATCGAGGACATCGCGACGCCGTCGCTCGTGGCGAAGGCAGTGATGGACTACACGGATCATCTGATGCTGGTCGGGGCCGGGGCACGCCGATTCGCGATCGAGATGGGCTTCACGCCGCAGAACCTGCTTACGGAGAAGAGCCGGCAGGATTGGTTGCGGTGGCGTGCGAATCTCAATCCGGACGACGCGTGGCTCGATCACAAGGACGACGTCAGGATCGCGAAACCCACACAGCCGCCGCCCCGGTCGTCCCGCCGCATGCCGGCCTTCCGTCAGGACGCTGACGAAAGCGACAACCATGTGTTCTACGACGAGCGCGGCATTCCGCACACGTACGGCACGATCAACATGAACGCGCTCACGGCGAATGGTGACCTCGGCTCCGTGACGACGACGAGCGGCATGTCATGGAAGATTCCTGGCCGCGTCGGCGACAGCCCGATCATCGGCGCCGGCCAGTACTGCGACAACGAGGTTGGCGCTGCCGGCTCGACGGGACGCGGCGAAGCCAACATCAAGGTGTGCGGCGCTTTCCTCGCCGTGGAGTTCATGCGGAACGGAATGACACCGGAAGCCGCGCTGCTGAACGTGATGGAGCGGGTGATCGCGATGACGGAGAAGCGACTGCTCAACGACAAGGGCCGCCCGTTCTTCGATCTCGATTTCTACGCGATCAACAAGAAGGGTGAGATCGCCGGCGCGTGCGCGTACGAGGGCAGCCGGTACGCTGTCTGTGATGCGCAGGGTGCGCGGTTCGTGCAGTCGGCGTTCCTGTTCAAGCGTGCGGAGCGGCCGAAACGCTGACGCGGAACTCCGCGAGTCAGCGCGCGCGAATAACCTCCTTCACCCATGTGCAGGTCCTTCGCTGTGCTCAGGACGACAATCTCGAACTGCACCTCGTCACGTTTCCACCCTGAGCCCTCCGACGAGCTTGGACAGCCGCTCCGCCGCGGAGCCCAGCGTATTCGCCGCTCCCGCAATCTCCTGCGTGCTCGCGCTCTGCTCCTCGCTCGAGGCGGCGACCTGCTCCATCGCCGCCGCGAAGGCTTCGGTCCCACTCGCGAGGGAATCAAGGCGCTGCGTCATCTCGGCGACGAGCCCGCTCGTCGTCACCGCTGTCTGTTCGATCGACGCCGTCCATGCTTCCGCATCCGCGACGGCGTGCTCGATGTCGGAGAACGACTCCGACGCTTTCGCGGTGGCGGCGCGCACTTCGTCGGCGGTGGAAACGGCTCGGTCGGCGGATTCGCGCGATGCGTCGATGCCACGCAGCACGCTCTTGACGATTGCCTCGGTCCGCTCGGCGGCGTCCGAGGACATGGAGGCGAGGCGTCGCACCTCGGTGGCGACGACGGCGAACCCCGCGCCCTGCGTGCCGGCGCGCGCGGCCTCCATCGCCGCGTTGAGCGCGAGGAGCCTGGATTGCCGAGCGAGCTTGCGCACCAGTGTGACGAAGGAGCGAATCTCTTCGCTGGCGTCGCTCAAGGCGGTGATGGCCGTCGCACTCGCATGCACGTCCGTCGCGAGGCTGCCCAGCGATTCGGCGCTCGCGTCGAGGCCGGCGCGATTCTCGAGCGCGAGGGTGCGAAGCGCCGTGTTGCGCACAACTCCGTCGCGCGCGCCCGCGTCGAGTGCGGCGGCGAGGACGCGCAACGAACCGGCAGACACGGCGAGGCTCGCGATCGTCTCGGCCATGCTGGTGGATTGCGCGGAGAGATCGCTCGCCGTGTGCGCGATCTCGCCAGCCGTGGCGGCCATCTCCTCCGAGCCTGCGGTGATCTCCGCCGACATCACGCTCGTCTCCCGCGCCGCGCCGGCGATGGCCTGCGCCAACCGGCGGAGCTCGAGAATCATCGCGCCAATCGCGCGGCTCAGACGACCGATCTCGTCGTCGGCCGAGAGTCGGCGCAGCTGCACCGAAAAATCGCCGGCAGCCACCGCCTCGGCCGCCTCGGCGAGCTCGCGCGCCGGGATGAAGATGCGCCGTTGAAGAAACTGATTCATCGCGGCGAGCGGCAGCACGAGCACCAGAAGTACTGCTGCCGCTCCACCCAGTACGACGAGCCGGGCAGTGCGGAAAGGCGCGGCGATCTCCGCCGTCGGCAGATGGGCGACGATGCGCCAGCGCCCCGCATTGGCGCGCAATGCGAGGGCGCGCTCGGTGACGCTGTCCACAGCGACCGAGACTGCCTGCGCGCTGTCTGCACCCCCGCTCGGCATACCGTGAAGCCGGTGCCCCGCGTTCGCCGAATCGGAGCTGAGAAGGACGCGGTCCGTCGAGTCGAGCACGTCAATGTGCACGCCCGCTCCGGCAGAGGAGAGAGACTGCACAAACGGCGCAATGCTGAATCCGAGCTTCACGACGCCGGCCTTGGCGCTCCCATCCTTCACGACTGTCGCGAGCGAGACGGTGATCTGATGCGCTGACGAATCGTACGCCACGTCGACGGACGAGACTCCGTCGCGCCAGGCGGACTGCCACCAGGCTTCGTCGCTCTGCACGAAGTCCGAGCTGAGCTGAGTCGTCACCGCGTTGTATCCGTTCGCGTCGGTGAGCAGAATCTCCGCGGCCTCGAGCTGAGGCAGGAGGTCGCGAAGGAATTGGCGCGTGGTCGGCGCCACGTTCATCGAGCGCTCCCGGTCGAACCGCTTTTCGAGCTCGGCGACGTCGGCGCCGACGATGCCGAGCGCTCGCGCGCGAGCGCCGCCTTCCCGCGCCGCGCCGACGATCTCCGGGGTCAGCGCGAGCACCTTCGCTTGACGCGTGCGGTCATCGAGCGCCTGCGTGACGACGATGCGCGCGCGCGATGCCGCGTCGGCGACTCGCGTGTCGCCCTGCTGCTCGGCGTCGCGCCCGAGGAGCATGTTGGCTCCGGCAGCGAGCAGCAGTACGGCGAGCGCAGCGCCGAATCCCGCGCCGATGATGAAGCGGCGGTGCAGCGAGGGAGCCTGGCGACCCCGAATGGGCGAGGAGAGCGAGAAGATCGACATCGATGACGTAGGACCGTAGCGAGGATGTGTGACGAGCGGACTATCGTACGACGCGTCGGCGCGGCGTGCTTGAATGCCCCTCACATGGTACTAAATTGCTAAGACCATGACAGACTTCGCACCACCACATCCCGCCGGCGACGCGCCAGTCGCGTACGATCCTGCCGCCATCGAACGGAAGTGGCAAGCGCGCTGGCAGGCAGAGGGGACAAACTCGCCTGATCTGGCGAACGGGGCGAACCCGTTCTACGCGCTCATGATGTTCCCGTATCCGAGCGCGGAAGGGCTCCATGTGGGCAACCTCTTCGCCTTCACGGGGAACGACATTCATGGACGATTCCAGCGGCTGCAGGGGCACACGGTGTTCCAGCCCTTCGGATTCGACGCGTTCGGCATTCACTCCGAGAACTACGCGATCAAGGTTGGCATTCATCCGGGCGAGCTGATTCCTCGCAATATCGACACCTTCCGCCGCCAGGTTCAACGCGCGGGCCTCATGGTCGATTGGCGGCACGAGCTGTCGACGACGGATCCGTCCTACTACAAGTGGACGCAGTGGATCTTTCTGCAGCTCTACAAGCAAGGTCTCGCCTACAAGAAGGCGGCGGCGGTCAACTGGTGCCCCTTCGACAAGACGGTGCTCGCCAACGAGCAGGTCATCGGTGGCGCGTGCGAGCGCTGTGGCACGATGGTGGAGCAGCGATTCCTGGAGCAGTGGTTCTTTCGCATCACGGACTATGCGGGACGCCTGCTCGCGAACCTCGACGGGCTCGATTGGTCGGATAGCACGAAGACGGCGCAGCGGAACTGGATCGGCAGGTCCGAGGGCGCGGAGATCATCTTCGTCGTGCAGGACGTCATGGAGTTCGCGGGAAGCGCGACAGCGAGCGCCGGACGCTCGGGTGAAGTCGCGGTGACGGCGCTCGAGGTTCGCGTGTTCACCACGCGTGCCGACACGATCTTCGGCGCGACGTATCTCGTGCTGTCGCCCGAGCATCCGCTCGTCGAATCGATCACGAGCGACGAACAGCGGGAAGAAGTGAAGCAGTACGTCGCGAAGGCCGCGAAACAGGATCTCGTGAGCCGCAAGACGACGAAAGAAAAGAGCGGCGTCTTCACCGGCGCGTACGCGACGAATCCTGCGACCGGCGAGCCGATTCCGATCTGGATCGCCGACTACGTGCTGATGGAATACGGTACGGGCGCCATCATGGCCGTGCCGGGACATGACGAGCGCGATCACGAGTTCGCGAGGGCTTACGATCTCCCGATCGTGCGCGTCATCGCTGGAGAGGAGCATTCGACGGACACGCCGATCGGCGATGCCGCGTTCACGGAGACCGACGGTTGTCGTCTCGTGAACTCCGGTCGCTTCAATGAGCTGAGCGTCTCCGAGGGCATGATCGCGATCACGACCGAGCTCGCGGCGCACCACGCCGCGATCCCGGTCGTGAATTATCGTCTGCACGACTGGTGCATCTCTCGCCAGCGCTACTGGGGGCCGCCGATCCCGATCGTGTACTGCGACAACTGCGGTGTCGTGCCGGTGCCGGAGGATCAGCTGCCGGTCCTGCTTCCGGCGATCGAGGATTTTCGTCCGGATGATTCGGGGGTGAGCCCGCTCGCGCGCCACGCAGAGTGGTATCACACGACCTGTCCGACGTGTGACGGGCCGGCGCGTCGCGAGACGGACGTGAGCGACACCTTTCTCGACAGCGCCTGGTACTTTCTGCGCTATCCGAGCAGCGATCGCGACGATGTGCCATTCGATGATGCGCTGACGAAGAAGTGGCTGCCGGTGCACAGCTACATCGGCGGCAACGAGCACGCCGTGCTGCATCTGCTCTACTCGCGCTTCGTGACGATGGTGTTGCACGATGCGGGATTCATCGATTTCGAGGAGCCATTCACGCGCTTCCGCGCGCACGGCATGATCGTGCGCGAGGGCGCGAAGATGTCGAAGAGCCGCGGCAACGTGGTGAACCCGGACGACTACATCACCGAGTGGGGCGCGGATGCATTCCGCACCTACCTGATGTTCCTCGGCCCGTACGAGGAAGGGGGTGACTTCCAGGACAGGGGCATCTCGGGAGTGAAGCGCTTCCTCGATCGTCTCTGGCGCTCCGTGCAGGACGCGCGCACCGAGGGCGACCTGGAGCCGGCGGTGCAGCGCAAGCTGCACCAGACGATCAAGAAGGTTGGCGAGGACATTCCGCGACTCGGCTACAACACCGCCATCGCGGCGATGATGGAATACATGAACACCATGCGGTCCGGCGAGCGCAAACCGCACATCGACGAAGTGCGCCCGCTCGTGCAGATGGTGAGTCCCTTCGCGCCACACATTGCCGAGGAACTCTGGTCGGTGCTGGAGGGAGGGGGGCACAACACGACGAGTGTGTTCGCCGCCGGTTGGCCGAGCTACGATCCGGCGCTCGTCGCGGAGAACACGGTCACGATGGCCGTTCAGGTGAACGGCAAGACCCGAGGCACGGTCACCGTAGCGAAAACCTTCACGCAGGACGACGCGCTGGCTGCGGCGATGGCGGAGCCGACGATCGCGAAGTTCGTGACCGGACCGGCGAAGAAAGTTATTTTCGTGCCCGGGCGAATGCTGAACATCCTGGTCTGACCGCCGTCTTCAGAACCGTACTCCGACCGTCAGCGGCACAGTCAGCAGCGGCCGTCCATCCGCCAGCATCACATGCAGCCGCGCTTCCGCGACCGCCGAGAAGCCCGTGAGCGGGATCTCCACGCCCGTGCCGACGTTGACACCCGGGCGCGTGCCCTCCTTCGTCGCATTGTAGATCGCGATGCCGCCGCTGACGAAGGTCTGCGCCGTGGACTGCTGAAGACGATAGACGATGGTCGTTCCGAGCGAGAGGACGTTCGAGTCGTCGCCGGTGTGGCCCGACTTGAGCGCGAAGCGCTGAAAGAGCGCCTCGCCACGCAGCGAGTACGGCTGGCCGCTCACGGCGTACTCGACGACGCCGCCAAGCGCGTATCCTGCCGCGTGATCGTCGGCGAGACGGCCGACCGGAATGGCGATGCCCGCCGTGACGCCGTAGAGCGGAACGTAGAAGTCCGACTGCGTGCGCGGGGCCGGCGCTGGTGGATTCGGCGTGGGGCCGGACGTCTGTGCAGACGCAGTCGAGGCGAGTGCGCCGGCGAGGATGAGCGTGAAGAGAGCTGTCTTGAGACGCATGACGTGAGAGTTTGGGAGAGAAATCAAAAGTCGCAACGACAAATTCCTGCCTTCAGCATGTCAGAGCATCCGCGCGATCCATTCTCCGACAAAGTAGCCCACGCCGGCGACGCCGAGCCCGACGACGAACATGTCGATTCCGGAGCGGAAGACGCCGCGGCCGGTAAAGATCGACCGGGCTGCGCCCACCACCCAGTGCGACAGCATCGACACCGCGAACGCGACGACGGCAGCGGTACGCCCATCGAGGAAAAAGAAGGGAAGTACCGGAATGAGCGCACCGATCGCCGTCGCCGTTCCGGTGATCCAGGCCTCACGAAACGGCGACGTCGCCGACTCGCTGATGCCAAGCTCCTCCTGTACCTGTTCGGCGAGCATCTGTTCCGGATTGGCCATCACCTGCGTCGCGAGCGCGTACGCGCGGTCGCGGTCGATGCCCTTCGCTTCGTAGATGAGGGCGAGCTCGTCGCGCTCGATCTCGGGCATGAGCGCGATCTCGTCTCGCTCCATCGCGATCTCGTGCGCATACACCTCACGCTCGCTCTGCGCGGCGAGATAGCCGCTCGATCCCATCGAGAGCGCGTCGGCAATGAGGCCCGCGACGCCGGCGACGATCACGGCATGGTAGTTCGCTCCGGCCGACGCGCCGATAACACCCGCGACGAGACCGAAGTTCGCCGTGAGGCCGTCATTGAACCCGTAAATGACGTTCCGTAGGAAGCCGCCAGCTCCCGTCTTGTGCCAGGACTCGCCCGTTCGGCCCGCGACGGCATTCAGCGTCGACGCGTGCTCGGCCGACTCCTTGGCGAGCAGCAGAGCTTCATCGCGTCCGGCGACATTCCGACCGGTGGTCCGATGCATGTCGAGGTACGCCTTGACCTCGCGCCCCTCCTCGGCGAGCAGCATCGGGAGCAGGAAGTTCGGTCCGAAGCGCCGCCCGAGAAACGCGAGGAGACGCGTGCGCGCCGTCGGCCGGTACGGCCCGATGCGGCGGCCATGGCGCGTCAACAGGGCGGCCCAGATCTCGAGGTGTCTGTCTTCAACGTCAGCCAGACGCCGATAGATGTCCTGCTTGGCTGGGTCCGGCTCGGCATCGGCCAGAAGGCGATAGAGATACGCCGCATCGGCCTCGTCCTGCCAATGATGCTCGAATGCGTCGAGGTCGGGGGTGTCGGTCTGCGCTTCTTCAGGTGGGGTGAGCGTGGCCATGGTCGAAATATGACATCATGGAGAAGGCGATGTCGGATTGCCGACATCAGACCCCCTCGCTGGGATTGGTGCTCCTGAGCCGGCATGTCCTTTAAAGGGACGTCGGAAGCGGACGGCGGACATGTGACATCCGTTTAGGCGGCACCGCACAGCGTGTTTCGGCCCAGAAGCAGGTGGCGTCGCGCCTCCAATGTGCCTTTCAGCGCCTGGTGCGACGGCCGACGTCGGGATCCGAATAGGCAACCCTCCCATCCCTCCTCGTGTCTGATGGGCTACGGACCACATCGGACAGAGGGAAAACACTCATGCGATTCACAAGCTTGCTCGCACTTGCCGCGGTGGTGGGCGTCGCGGCGCACACCGCCAGCGCACAGACCGAAGGCCGGGTGCGCATCTCCACACCGGCCGTCGCCGGCGGCGTATTCCGCGTCAATGGCGAGCCCGAGCACCGCGCTGCGCTCGGCGTTGGCACGACGACCACGGGGACGCTGCGCGACACCCTCGGCCTCATGATCACGTCGATCACGAAGGGCAGCCCGGCCGAGAAGGCTGGGCTCGAGGAGGGCAACCGCATCGCTGCCATCAATGGCGTGAGCCTCCGCGTCAACGCCGCCGACGTCGAAGACGGCGAGATGTCGAGCGCGCTCACGCGGCGCCTCACGCGCGAGCTCGGCAAGTCGAAGCCGGGCGACGAAGTGGAGCTGAAGGTCTACCGCGACGGCCGCACGCAGACCATCAAGGTGAAGACGGCGGACTCCGACGTCCTCTTCGCCCGCAACGATGCGGTGCGCATCACGCGGTCCGAGATGGAGAACCGGCCAGCGCTCGGATTCAGCATCGGCAACACCGGAAGCCGCCGCGATACGCTCGGCGTGCTCGTGATGAGCGTCTCCGACTCGACGCCAGCGGCCAAGGCGGGAATCGAAGAGGGAAATCGCATTGCCGCGATCAATGGCGTGAGTCTTCGCGTGCCGCGTGAAGACGCAGGCGACCGCTGGCTCGGCAGCACCAAGGCTCAGCGTCTGCAGCGAGAGATCTCGGCGCTCAAGCCGGGTGACAACGTGGCGCTCAAGGTCTACTCCAACGGCCAGTTCCGCGACGTGACGCTGAAGGTGGCGCGCGCAGGGGACCTGCCGAAGAGCGGCGCCATGATGTTCATGGGTGACGGCTTCATGGGCGCGACGACCGCCATGCCGGCCATGCCGGCCATGCCCCGCCTTCCCAACATGCCGATGATGCGCATGGCGCCGATGGCCCCGATGGCCCCGATGGCACCCATGCCTCCGATGGACGGCTTCCGTTTCGAGATGAGCCCCGAGTTCCGCCGCGATCTGGAAGGAATCCGCGTCCAGCTCAACAACATCCGGCCGCAGATCGAGCGGTCACTCCGCCTAACGCCGCGCGTGCGAGTGATGAATGTGATCGTCTGAAGGCGGGAATAGAGGAATACTAAGGAAGAAAGGAGAGCAGTCCTCTGTCGGGAGCGGGTAGCTACTTAAAACCCCCGCGAATAGAAACTTGAAACGGCCCGGCAGAAACGCGGGTACGGCGCTTCAGGCTGTGTCCATCGCGTCGAACGTCGCGAGCGCTATCGCCTCCTGGAACCACTCCACGGCGCCCCAGTTCACCAGCCACGGCACGCCGGTGAGCCCCAAGTGAGTGGCCATCGCGATGGCGTCGAGAACGCCAACCGCCGCGCCGAGTCCTATCAATAGCTGTCCGAAGCGGCGCATCGCTCGATCCCCCTTCCCCGTATATCTCAACCTAAAATTCGATCTGCGCTCCCAACTCGATCACCCGGTTCGGCGGGATCTGGAAAAACTCCGTGGCGGAGCGGGCGTTGCGTGACATCAGGGCGAACAGGTTCTTGCGCCACCGCGACATCCTGGTCTTGCCGGTGAGCACCAGCCGCTCGCGTCCGAGATAGTACGACGTATCCATCGTCGGCACTGGTACGCCTTGGGCGGCCGCGCGGCCAAGCAGCTCGGGAATGTTCGGCGATTGCATGAAGCCGTATGTCGCCACGAGCCGATAGAATCCCTGGCCCAACTTCTCGAGCGTCAGCATGTGGTCGCCGGAGACCTCGGGAATGCCGCGCGTCTGGACGCTGAGGATCACCACCGTCTCGTGCAGCATCTTGTTGTGCTTCAGATGGTGCAACAGCACCACCGGCACGCCATCGGGACTCGACGTCATGAAGATCGCCGTGCCGCGCACCCGAAGCGGCGGGCTCTTCTCGATGCTGGTGAGGAAGATCGCAAGCGGGAGCGCCCCGGCCTCCTGAATCTCCTGGAGCTGCATCCGGCCGCTCTTCCACGTGCTCATCAGGGTGTACACCCCGATCGCCATCACGATCGGCACCCAGCCGCCATGCTCGATCTTGATGACGTTCGCGACGAGGAAGGACAAGTCAATGAGCAGAAAGAACGCGGTGAGCCCAACGACATGCGCGAGCGACCAGTTCCATCGTGACCTCGCGACCACGGCGAACAGGATGGTCGTGATCGCCATCGTCCCCGTCACGGCGATGCCGTACGCCGCGCTCAACGCACTCGAGCTCCGAAACGCGAGCACGAGCACGAGGCAGCCGACCATGAGCGCCTTGTTCACCTCGGGAATGTAGATCTGCCCAGCCTCGTGCTTCGAGGTGTGAATGATCTGCATGCGCGGCGAATAGCCGAGCTGGATGCTCTGCTGTGTGAGGGAGAACGCGCCCGAGATCAACGCCTGCGACGCGATGACCGCCGCCGCGGTGGCGATGATGAGCAGGGGCCACTGGAACGCCGCGGGCGCCAGCAGATAGAATGGGCTGCTCGCCGCCGCGGGATCGCGCAGCAGCAACGCGCCCTGGCCGAAGTAGTTGAGCAGCAGGGCAGGGAGCACGGCGGCAAACCAGGCGATGCGAATGGGCCGCTTGCCGAAATGTCCCATGTCGGCATAGAGCGCCTCAGCACCCGTCACGCACAGCACAACGGCGCCGAGCGTGAGGAACCCGGCGATGCCGTGCTCGCGGAAGAAGAGCACACCATGCCACGGATTGGCCGCCGCCAGCACACTCGGCGCCGCCATGATCGAGCGGACGCCGAGCGCGGCGATCGTCACGAACCAGATCAGCATGATCGGCCCGAATACCGTGCCGACTCGAGTCGTGCCGTACCGCTGCACCATGAAGAGCGCGAAGAGAATGACCAGCGTGATCGGCACCACGATGTGCGCGAGGGCGGGTGCTCCGACCTCGAGCCCTTCCACCGCTCCGAGCACGGTGATGGCCGGTGTGATCACGCCGTCGCCGTAGAGGAGTGCGGCGCCGAACAATCCGAGGGCGACGAGCGCGAGCCGCCGACTCTTGTCGTCGGTTCGGCGCTTCTGCTGGAGGAGCAGCGCGAGCAGCGCGAGAATGCCACCTTCGCCGCGATTGTCCGCGCGAAGGATGAACACGATGTACTTGACGCTGACGACGAGAACGAGCGACCAGAGAATGAGGGAAAGGACGCCGATGATGTTTGGCGGCGTAGGAGTGATGCCATATTCCTGCTTGAAGCACTCACGCAGCGCGTACAGCACGCTCGTGCCGATGTCGCCATAGACGACGCCGAGCGCGGTGAGTGACAGCACGGCGAGCCGTTTCCCGGTTGGTGCGGCGGGGACGGGCACCTCGTGCACGGACGTATCTGTCGAAGTTTCGGCCGACATCGAATTGAGAGAGCAGCAGGTCGGGGCGCCGCCCTAGAAAACGGCGCAGGCCGGAGACGCATGCGCCCCCGGCCCACTTCAACATATGCGCCTGTCGACCTTCCGGCAGCCGCTCAGGCTGACCGGCGCCCTATGCCTTGGCCGCCAAGGCCTCGATTTCCCTTGCTGCGCGGTCCAGAATGTCGACGATCTGCTTCAGAAGCGCCGGGTCGTGGACGGCGTCGGTAGCTCGCCTATAGGTCGCCTTGCCGACTCGCCGAAAGGCGCCATGGACCTCGGCCATCGGCTCGTCCAGAAAGTGGCCGACGAGCTTCGCGATCCGGTCGAAGATGTTGTCCACCGTCTCGCGATTCTCGGCGAGGTGGGCGCGGCCCTCGTCCGTGATCTCGTAGACCTTCTTGCCCTCCGGGCCCGGGACGATCCGAGTGTATCCGAGATCCTCGAGGAACTGGAGCGTCGGATAGACCGTTCCCGGACTCGGCGCGTAGGCACCACCAAATTTTTCCTCGAGCGCCTTGATGATCTCGTAGCCATGCCGGGGCTTCTCCTCGAGCAGCCGGAGGACGACGTAGCGCAAGTCGCCCTGCTCGAACATCCGTCCGCCGCGCCAGCGTCCCCGGGGCCGCCCCTCGGCACCGAAGAAGCCGTTCATGAAGCTGGCGTCCCATCCCCACTTTCCCCGGGCGTGGTGCGGGGATTCGGGCCGAGCGTCCCACGTCCAGAAACAGTCGCGCATGGAGTCCTCCGCTCGATACGAGCGATATATCTTAGTTTGGCATAAGATATATCGGACGATATATCGTAGTCAAGCGTCAGCCTACTCAACGGCGCGGGCAGTTGCCCCGTACCTTAGAGCCAGAACACAAACGAACACGCGGCTCTCTCCCCTGTCACGTTCAATGAGAATCCTCCCCATCGGATGCGTCATCGCCACGGCACTCGCCGCATCCCGTGTGTCGGCGCAGACCGTGACAACCCGCGACACTGCTGCCTCTTTGCCCACTGTCACCGTCACGGCGACGCGAACTCCGGCGTCGATCCTCACCACGCCGCTCGCCATCACGAAGATCACTGCGCGGGACCTGCGGAGCATGAATGGGTACGGACTCGAGGAAGCGCTGTCGAAGGTTCCTGGCGTCATCGCGCAATCGCGCTACGGCACGAGCGACGTGCGACTCATCATTCGCGGATTCGGCGCGCGCGGCGCCGGCGACCGCTCGAACGCGGGGACTTCGCGAGGCGTGCGCGTCCTGCTCGACGGATTTCCCGAGACCGAGCCGGACGGGCGCACGGCGTTCGATCAGATCGATCTCGCCGCGGCGCAGGCAGTCGAGGTCGTTCGGAGCAACGCGTCCTCGGTGTGGGGCAACGCGGCGGGCGGCGTGATCAACATTCTCACCATGCCCACGTCGCGAACGTCGAACATCGACGTGCAGCCGATCTTTGGCGGCTTCGGACTCGCGCGCTACGCCGTGCGCGCGTCGGCGCCGATCGGCGATGGGTCCGCGTGGATCGCGTTCACCAACTCCACCTTCGACGGCTGGCGCGCGCACTCCGATGCGCGGCGTTCCGTGCTCAACGCGGGCGCATCGGGCATGGTGAGCGAGCACACCCGACTCGGCATTTTTCTCGCCGCGGCGAACAACCTCATGCGTATCCCCGGTCCGCTCACGCAGGCGCAGTTCGACGCGGATGCCCGACAGGCCAACGCCACCTACCTCTCGCGCGACGAGCGGCGCTACAACCGGCTCGGCCGGCTCGGCGTCTCCATCGATCACGACATCGATACGACGACGTCCCTCTCCTCGGCACTTTACGTGAACCCGAAGTATCTCCAGCGCTCGGAGCGCGGCACATATCGCGACTTCACGCGCTTCCACTTCGGCGGCAACGTCATCGCACGCAAGGAGCTGGTGACCGGCGACGTGCGCTCGCGGCTCAGCGTTGGGGTGGACGAGGCGTACCAGGATGGCACCATTCTGTTCTACAACCTGTCGGCCACCAACGAGCGCGGCACCACGCTCAGCGACAACAAGGGCGAGGGCGCCAACAACCTCGGCATCTTCGCGCAGGACGAGCTCGCGCTGAGCGAGCGGCTCTCACTGCTGCTTGGCGCGCGGTACGACAGAATCGCCTACTACTACCGCAGCTTCATGCCGACGGCTCCGGTGCGCTTCGATTCACGCGACTACACGCGCGTCTCGCCCAAGCTCGGCATCAACCTGCGCGTTGGGACGACGAGCAGCGTGTATGCGAACGTCGGAGGCGGCATCGAGGCGCCCGCCGGCAACGAGACCGATCCCACGCCTGGCGCGCCGGCGCCGGCGCCGTTGCTCAATCCGCTGCTCGACGCCATCACCTCGACGACCTACGAGGTGGGCTACAAGTCGCTGAGCCGATTGCTCGCCGGCGCGATGAGCGTGAGCTACGACGTCGCGCTGTATGACACGGAAGTGCAGAACGAGATTGTGCCCTACGACGGCGGCCGGTACTACCAGACGGCGGCCAAGGCGCGCCGGCAGGGTGCGGAGCTGGGCGTCAATGCCCAGACGTCGATGGGCATCTTCGGCAGCGCGGTGCTGACCTTTTCGAGAAACGAGTACGTCAACTACGTGGTCGACTCGACGGTGCAGTTTCCAACCGATCCCACGAAGATCGGGAAGCGCGCCGACTACAGTGGCAACGAGGTCGTCGGCATCCCCGGGCTCGTCAGCAACCTCGAGGTGGGCACGGAGGTGCCCGGCTACCGTGCGCTCCGATTCAAGGCGGCGATGGAGCACTCGGGGGAATACTTCGCCGACGACGCGAACAAGGTACGGGTGCCGTCATTCACCATCGTGAATCTCACCGCCGAGCTGCGGGACCCCATCGCGTCGGCAAATGGATTTGGCGTGCGCGGCTTCATCACGGTGCACAACGTGGCCGACAGCAAGTACGTGGGATCGGCATTCCTCAATCCCGATCTCGTGGGTGGCGCGCCGGCCGTGTACGAGCCTGGCATGCCGCGAACGGTGATCGTGTCGCTGTCGGTCGGCCGGTTGCGCTGAAACTGCCAGATCGGGTCCATCGAGGTCGCTGAAGAGTGTCTTGGGGAGAAACCAACTGCGTTAAGCGTGGCGATCGCGGATCAAGCGGATCGATCGGATCTCCGCGGATAGAGTCGCAATCGCGTGAGGCCGCCATTCAATTGGCAGACTTGAAACAAGGTTGAAATTGCTTTGAAATAAGCAAAGCTCAGGCAGCGCGGTGGGTGTCGAACGTCGGGATGAGTGGATCAGCGAAGATCCGATATATCCGCTAGA
>Ga0208587_1000629_pt1 | contig 19376 bp, 19 predicted proteins | sample NGESurdeep092012_7_FD_184472 | JGI IMG/M metagenome (GOLD analysis project Ga0208587, IMG submission 184472) | Arctic peat soil microbial communities from Barrow, Alaska - NGEE Surface sample 210 deep-092012 (SPAdes) | ecosystem: Environmental > Terrestrial > Soil > Wetlands > Peat ...
AAGCCGGCTCGGAGGTGAAGGATCAGCGGGAACGCGGCGCTGAAGCGCCGCTCTACCCGTGCTCGCTCGACTACAGTAATTCTTAAACTGCTCTAGACTATTTCGCGCCTACGGCGCTGGATTCTCGGCCAGCACATTCATCTAGCAAATGCCAAGATCGGTTCTCACACACGCTCTATAGGCCTGCGCACCCGTACAAGCCGGATACACCAATTCTGGAACCCTTCCGGGCGCAGATGCCCGCCTGTTTGCGCGGGCGTGTCGAAAGCGCGTTGCCGTATCACTCCAGGCGCGCCGCTTCTTTCTCCTCTGCCTCGGCCACTGCTCGAATGGAAACATGTTCACGGCGCGCCAACAGCAATCCCATCGGAATAACCGACATGAACGTAATCGCCCATATCAGGATGCCGCAGCTCACGGCAAGTTCCTTCTCGATGCCGAACCCCGAACTAAGCATGCTGATGGTGGCCAGTTGCGAGCCGCCACCGACGGCCGGCAGTTGCAGCATGGAGCCCACCATGCTGGCGCCCATCAGCACCACCTGATGAGGTAGCGTGAGACTGCGAAGTTCGCCGGGATAGGCGTGCGTCACCGCGTAGTAAGCGACGGCAATCAGCACCCACATTAAAATGGAGATCCCGGTCAATTGCAGGGCTGAGCTAAGGTCTTGGATGGTCGCCAGCCCGTCGCTGAAGGAGCGCACCTTCTCGCGCACGTGGTGCGCGAACTTTGGCGCAAAGCCGACGAACAGATCGTGCAGAAACTGGCCCACGCGGTCGCCCCAGCGCCGCACCACAAAGGCTCCCACACACAACGCCCCCACCAGCACGATCAGCGCGAACGCAGCATCGCGCAAGCCGTGATAGAAGGGAAGCGCCCGCAGATCGGGCGACAAGAAGCTCACCGCCAGAAGCACCGCGAAGGATCCCATATCGAAGATGCGCTCCACTCCCCAGACCGCAATTTGTGAGGTGAAGGTGAGGCGCTCTTTCTTGGCGATGATGTAGGGTCGAATCATTTCGCCGGCGCGGCCCAGTAGCGCCAAGGCGGCGAAGCCGACGAATTGCGGCGCCAGCAGACGGACCGTAGTGGTCTTGCGAACTGGCTTCAGGAAGATGCGCCACCGTACTGCACGAAGTACATAGGCAAAGTAGGTCAGCGCCAGGCCATAGAAAACGTAGAGCCAGTCAATGTGTTCCGTGCGGCTCCAGAACATGTGCCAGTCGAACGTCTTCCAAGCGCGAATTTGCAGGTAAATCAGCAGGCACAAGGCGATCAGGACTATGCCGAAGATGAGCGTGCGTTTTTTGTTCATGGAAGAAATCGGTGGCCGCCGACACGCGCTGCTTTCTCGTGAGGTTGGACGCAGGCCTGCGACTGCGACTCAGCCGTCAAGGTATACGACCGGATGAGTGGGGTCAAACCCGGAGCTATTCGGTACCCGCCGTAGAACCCGCCGCGCTTTGCGCAATCTCTGGCGTGCCCGGCGGCCGCGCTTCGCACCGGTGGCTTTCGCTGCTGCTTGCGCTGGGCCAGCTTCTTACGGTTGTAGTCGTTGATGACCCGCGCCACGTAAGCATGGGTCTCGTGGTAGGGCGGCACTCCTTTGTACTGCTGTACGCGCTGCGGACCGGCATTGTACGCAGCCAGCGCTTTGACCATGTCGTTGTTGTAAAGCAGCAGCAGTTCCCGCAGGTAGCGTACCCCGCCGTCGACATTCTCCGCCGGATCGAAGGTGTTCTTCACCCCCAGCTTACTGGCAGTACCAGGCATGAGTTGCATCAGCCCTTGCGCGCCTTTGCGCGAAATGGCGTGCGGATTGTTGCCGCTCTCGGCACGGATCACGCTGGCAATGAAGTCGGCGTCCACCTGGCTGCGCGTGCTGGCTGCGCTGACGATGGTACTTAAGTCCACGGGCGTTTGCGCTTGCGATGTGGCCGCTTGCGGCTCTGGCGGCGCCGGTTCAAAGTTCTCGATCTGGGCGGTGGGCACGTCGACGTATCCACTGCTCGGTTCCGCGCTCATGTACAGGCGCGTGGTATCGCCAACAACCTCATGACGCTCGTGGGGAATGCTGAAGCCGTTGCGCAAGTTGGCAATTTCCGCGGCGTGAAGCTGCGACGCGAGAAGCAGGCCGAACAGCCCAATCTGTAGAAATCTGAAGGCCATGCGCACCAGGGATTGCTCCGAAAAGCAGATCCCTCGACTACGGCGGCGAAGCGCCGCCTCCGCTCGGGATGACACATTTGCTCGGGATGACACATTCGTGGAATGAGATTTACGCATTCACGCTCGCCGTATTCGCGTCGAGTACCTGTTCGATGGCCGCAGCCACTCCGCTTTCGTCGTTATGCAGGGTGATGGTCCAGCCGTTTTGCTTCAGGTCGTCCGATGCATTTCCCATGATGACCGGATGGCCCGAGAAGGTCAACATCTCAATGTCATTGTAATTATCGCCGATGGCCATCACCTCGGAGCGATCAATGCCGCGATAGTTGGCCCAGCGCTCCAGCGCGTGCCCCTTCGAGCAGCCGGGGTTGAGGATGTCGACGATGCACAAGTTGCGCAAATCATATTGCGTGCGCAGCATGGTGAAATCGCCGGTGAAATCACACGACAGGAGGTCTTGCTGCGCCTGCTGCATCAGTTCGACCGGACCGCAGAACATGGCCTGGATGGGATCCTCGGTCAGCGCCTGTGCAATTGGACTGACATATTCGATATAGGGCGCATTCTTCTCCATCCAGCGCTGGATAACGCCATACAAACGCTCGCGGTCCTCGCACACGATCGCTCCCATGCCTTCACGGTCGAAGGTGAGTACCATGTTGTTGCGATACTGCGCCATGTGCTGGCAGAGCTTGATGGCCGTGTTCTTGGGCAATAAATCCTGATGGAAGAGTTCTCCGCGCGTGGAACGGGTCACCGCTCCATTCGAACTCATCAGCCACAGGTCGAAGCCGAGCGACTCCGCGATTGGCAAGGCAAATCTGTGCCTGCGTCCTGTACCGAGCACGATTTCAATACCGGCTTCGTGGGCCCGGCGCAACGCCCTCAGGTTGGCTTGGGAGATTTGGACATTGGAGTCCAGCAGAGTGCCATCAAGGTCGATGGCGATGAGGCGTATTGAGCCCTTCACGATGTCTCATTCTAGCAGGCGAGAGGTAGCAGCCAGCAGTTAGCATCCAAGTTGCTCCTGAGAGGATTTCGTCTCACGAAAGCCCACGTAACTCCCGCCCTGACCAAGTGCCAAATGCCAAGTGCCAAGTGCCAAATGCGAACTGGCCGATGGCCGATGGCCGATTATTGATTGCTTGCTTCCCACCCCGAGACGTAAAGTAAAGAGCGATGGAATTGCGCAAGGACCCCATTACGCGCTCCTGGGTCATCTGCGGCGACGAGCCCGACGATAGCTCCTCGCCTGACTACTTCTGCCCCTTCTGCCCGGAGTCGGGCCAGCCACTTCAGGTGATAGCCTCGTCACCGACAGTAAATGGCAGTCCCTGGTCGGTGCGCGCCGTGGTCCATCCCCATCCGCTGTACGGAATCGATGGCGAGCCGTCGCGTACAGGCAACGGTTTGTATGACAAGATGCGCCCGGTAGGCGCCCACGAAGTGATTGTCGAAAATGCCCGCCACGACCGGCATTTGTGGAACGCCGACGACCGGGAAATCGAGGAATACCTGGCGCTTTGCGGCCAGCGTATCCAGGACCTGAAAGGCGATGTCCGCTTCAAATACATCAGCGTCTTCAAGAATTATGGCCTCCACTCGGGGCAGGAGTTTGACCATCCCACCTCGGAGGTCGTAGCCACCACGTTCGTTCCGCGGCGCGTTTTGTACGAGTTGCGGGCGGCGCGGCAGCATTACCAGGTTAAAGAGCGCTGCGTCTTCTGCGACATTCTGAGGCAGGAGCAGGAACAGAAGCTGCGCGTCATCGAAGTCCGCGGTGACTACATTGCCTGCTGTCCTTACGCTCCGCGTGTGCCGTATGAGACCTGGATCGCTCCCCACACCCACGAAGCTTATTTCGAGCGCATGGCGCTGAAGTCCGGGGCAATGCGCGACCTGGCGGCGCTGCTGCGGCGTACGCTTTACCGTATCCGCACCATTGCCGACGGCTTCCACATGGTGCTGCATACATCGCCCAACACCATGCACCGCTCGGAGACGCTCGGATTCTGGAAGACGATTGAGGACGACTACCACTGGCACATCGAGATTCTGCCCATCCTCGGCGCCAAGGCGAAGTCCTACACCTTCAAAGAGGTGTATTACTCGCCCGTCAGCTCGGAGACGGCGGCGGCAATCCTGCGGGAGCGGCCGACGCAGCGGTAGGCGCGGACGGACTACAATATTCCCTCGGGCAGTAATGCGCTTATGACCGTCCGCCGAGTCAAGACCTATACCGGGCAGACCGGCTATGTTTACCAGTACTACTTCGTCGGTAAGCGGCCCGCGCTCGACAGCGATCCCGAAGCTCCCTCCACCGAATACATCTTCGACGTGACCTCGGACCGGAAGACCATCTTCGCGGTCAGTATCTTTCTGCTTCCAGAGGCGCTCTCCGCCTGGGCGGTGGGCCGGGGCCGCACACTCAGCGAGTCGGAACAGTACGCTGCCGTGAAGTTGCGCCTGATGCAAGCCTTCGATGACATTCCCGACATGCTTAACCACGGACGCCGCTTGCGCCTCGAGGTCCACGAACTGCCCGTATTGTTGGACTCCATCGGAGTGGAATAGGGCTACAATCGTTGTAGCTAACCCCTGCTGATTGCTTGCGTCCAACCGAGCAGTTAGAGATGGGGCCGACGGAGCCCTTCGCGCGAGAAGGCGCAAGCTCCGAGGGTGAGGACAGTCTTCCTGATGTTCACGCAGATACAGTGGTTCGGACGCAAGCGATGGAATCGTGCTCTGCTCGCTTCTTTTGCGGCTCACTGTCTGCTTCTGTTTCTGCTCATCCATCGCTCCAATGCGATTTTCGTAACCCCTTCTGACGTTGACCTGGGAATTAAGGGATCCTCGGGATCGATGTCCATTGTTTACCTTGCGCCTGTGGGACCAGAGGAGACCCAGTCATCGCCGGACGAGCAACGACCGTCACTTCGCGTTGCGCTGGCGCCCAAGCCGAAGCTGCACAAGCCGGATAGCCAGCGTCAACCGACGGACCAACCCACGCGGGACGATGCGCCTGAGCAAACCGCGCGCGGGGGTTCTCCTTACGGACGGGTGCCCGGTTCGCCGCTCACCGGCGATGAAGTCGTGCCCGCGCTGCCTGAGGTCTTTCCCGATCCGCCGGTATCGCGCTCCGACATACCCGCTGGCGTGCAAGGCGACGTGATTGTCGAGGTCACGATTGACGCGGAAGGAAACGTGGTCCAAACCAAGCTGCTGCAGGGCATCGGATACGGTATCGAGCAAAAGGTGCTTTCCGTGCTGCCGCGCTGGCACTTCCGGCCAGCCTCGAAGGATGGTGTCACCATCGCCTCGCAGCATATCGTGTACTTCCACTATCCCAGCTAGGGCGGCCCTTCTGCGCTCCGTGCCCTCATGCAGTTGCCGACTCCTTTGTGACGCAAATCACAGCCGCACGTGATAACCACACTCCTCCCTACCCGCCACCCCGTTATACTTAACCGTAGAAGAAGCAATCGAGCTTAAGCGTTTCATTCGTGGGGTTTATGCCGTTAATCTGGCTCCGAGTCGCGGTGGTTTGCTATGGCGTGGGGCTGCTCTATTCCCTGCTCCTGCTCAGCAAGCGAGGCAACGTTCTGGCCAAGATAGTGGAGCCGGCCGTCGGACTGGGGCTTATCTTCCACTTTGTTTCTCTGGTCGAATCTACCGTTCTGATCGGGCGCCTTTCCCTGGCTTCTATCCATAACTCGGAATCCATCCTGGCCTTCCTGGCGATGGTGGTGTTCTTCGTGTTCTTCGTGGGCTATCGCACCGTCTCGCCGGGCATCGTGATCTTCCCCATCGTTTTCATTCTGACGTTCGCATCGGCGATTGGGCAGAAGCCAGTCACGTTGACGTCGCCGCTGTTGCGCAGCGGTTGGATCTTCGTGCATGTCGTGCTCATCTTCACCGGCTACGCGGGGTTGTTCCTGAGCTTTGGCGCGAGCCTGCTCTACTTGGTGCAGGAGCGGGCGTTGAAGTCCAAGCGTTCGGCTGCGCTGCTTACCTGGCTGCCTCCGTTACAGACCATTGATGAAATCGGCTATCGTTCCTTGCTCTTTGGTTTCCCATTCATGACGCTGGGGCTAATAGCGGGTTCGGTGCTGGCCATCGACAAATACGGGCCGCTGTTTTTTTACGATCCGAAGATATTGTTGTCGTTCACCATGTGGGCGGTGTACATGCTGCTGCTGTACACGCGCTGGAGTTCTGGATGGCGCGGTCGGCGCGCGGCATTTCTGGCGACTTTTGCCTTCATCATCGCTTTAGGGGCCTGGGCGGCGAACAGTTTCAGCCGTACGCACAGGTTTCTTTCATGAACTTCGTCGTCATCGGCGTGAACCACCAGACCGCACCCGTCGAAGTGCGCGAGCAGTTTGCCATCTCCGAGGCGCGGCTGCCGGAAGCGGTGAAGTCCCTGGCGACCTATCCCGGCATTGAGGAGGGCATGATCGTTTCCACTTGCAACCGGGTGGAGATGGTGGCCCGCACCACTAACGGCACCGCCGACCTGCAAGGTTTCTTGCGCCAGTTTTATGGCTTCGATCCCGGGCCCTATCGCAAGTATTTGTACGAATATCACGAGCGCGATGCCGTGCGTCATGTTTTCCGGGTGGCATCCAGCCTCGATTCCATGATCGTGGGCGAGCCCCAAATCCTGGGGCAGGTCAAGGAAGCCTATGCCACGGCGCGCGCTGTTGGCGCGGTCAACTCGCAACTCGACGCTTTGCTGACCCGCTCCTTCGCGGTCGCCAAACGCGTAAGGAACGAAACCGCGGTTGCGACCTCAGCCGTGTCGATCGCGTCGGTGGCGGTGGACCTGGCCAAGAAGATCTTCGGCAATTTGCAAGGCAAGAGAGTCTATCTGGTGGGCGCGGGAAAGATGTGCGAGTTGGCCGCACGCCATTTGCTGGCGCATGGCGCCAAACAGATTTACGTTGCCAACCGGACTTACGAGCGCGCCGCCGCGCTGGCGAAAAAGTTCAACGGCCAGGCGATCCCGTTCGAAAAGCTATATGAGACCGTGCCAAATGCCGACATCGTTATCAGCTCCACGGGCGCGCCACACGCCATCTTCCGCAAGGAGCACGGCGAAAAATTCCTGAACCAGCGCCGCAACCGTCCCATGTTCTTCATCGACATCGCAGTCCCACGCGATATCGATCCTGAGTTGAACAAGCTGGACGGCATCTTCGTTTACGACATCGACGATCTGCAGCAGGTGGTTTCGTCGCACATCGCCGATCGCAGAACCGAAGCGGACCGCGCTGAAGCCATCGTGCAGCTTGAGGTGGACAAGTTCGAATCGCGGCTGCAAACCCTCGATGTGGTGCCCACCATTGTTTCGTTGCAGGAGCACCTGGAAACGGTTCGCCAGGCCGAGATTGACCGCGTACGTGGCCGGCTGGGAACTCTCACCCCGGAGCAGGAACTGGCGGTGGAAGCGCTGTCGCGCGGTATCATCAACAAAATCATGCATACGCCCATTACTACCCTCAAGAGTGCGGCACGCGAATCGTCGGAAGCTACGACCGTGATCGATCTGGTGCGCAAGCTCTTCGGCCTGCGGGACGTCCGAAAAGCCGCCGACGAAGATGCAACCACGGTGACCAGTGGAAAACCGGGAGCGCGAAACTAATGGCGCACCTCAGGATTGGTTCCCGCGGATCGCAACTCGCTCTCTGGCAGGCTAATCACATCTCGGCGCTGCTGCGCGAGCGCGGCCACGAGGTCGAGCTCGAGATCATCAAGACCACCGGCGACAAAATCACCGACGTTGCTCTGGCACAGGTCGGCACCAAGGGCATGTTCACCAAGGAGATCGAAGAGGCGCTGGCCGAAGGCCGGGTTGATCTCGCGGTCCACAGTCTTAAAGACCTGCCTACCCGGCTGCCACCCGGTTTCGAACTGGTCGCCATCACCGCGCGGGTCAATGCGCGCGACGTGTTTCTCTCGGTCAAGTACGACAGCATCAAAGCGCTGCCGCAAGGAGCGCGCGTGGGCACCAGTAGCCTGCGCCGCCAGGCGCAATTGAAGGCGTCGCGGCCCGACCTGGTGATCCATCCACTGCGGGGCAATGTGGATACTCGTATGCGTAAGCTGGAAGAGGGCGAATATGACGCCATCATTCTGGCTGCCGCCGGACTAACCAGGCTCGGCAAAACGGAACTGGTGAAGGAAGTTCTCTCGGAAGAGTTCATGTGTCCTGCCGCAGGACAGGGCGCACTTGGCATCGAGATCCGCGAAGGCGATGTGGAGATGCGTGAACATCTCTCGTTCCTCGACGACTCTGCGGCACATGCTGCCACCACCTGTGAGCGCGCGTTGCTGAACAAACTCGGCGGCGGATGCCAGGTCCCCATTGGCGCGTTCGCTGAAATGAAGGATGGCGAGTTGCAGCTAACCGCGATTGTTGCCCGCCCAGACGGCACCGAAGTTTTACGCGAGCAACAGAGCGGCAGCGACCCGCTTGTGCTCGGCGAAAGAGTTGGGGACACGCTGCTGCGCCGGGGCGCGACGCAGATTCTCGACGATGTCTATGGCGCGGCAGTAGCGGCGCCACAGCAGCCGTGAGAAGCAGTAGTCAGTTGCCAGTAGTCAGTTGCCAGTAGTCAGTAGTCAGTAGTCAGTAGTCAGTAGTCAGGTCGCATCCAAGCGGTCATCGTGTCATCCTGAGTGTCACATGGGTCTGCGGCCCACCCATAGGGATGAAATCAACCACGGAGGCACGGAGATCACGGAGAAGACTTCTTAGAAACAAACTCCGTGTCCTCCGTGTCGGAGCCTGCCCTGAGCGAAGCCGAAGGGTGGTGAACGATTTTCGACGGAGCGAAGGCGTCGCTGGGTTTGCGACGCCGGAGTCGAAGGACCCCTACTTTGGCAAATAATCCTTATACAAATATTGCACCCCGCGACTTGCCCCTGGCTGGATGCCGCGTTCTGGTGTCGCGTGCGAAGAAGCAGGCGGGCGTACTTTCTTCGGCGCTACGCGAACTGGGCTGCCAGGTAATCGAGATTCCCTTCATTGAGATTCGTAGGCCCGGTTCGTATCGGCCGCTGGATTCGGCATTGCGGAACCTGGCAACTTACGATTGGTTAATTCTCACCAGCGTGAATGGGGTTGAAGCGCTGTTCCAACGCCTGGCCAAGAAGAAGATCGATGTCTCAGCGCTGGCGCATCTGAAGATCGCCGCCATCGGTCCCGCTACCAGGAAAGCGATCGAGCAACATGGCCTGCGGGTGGCGGTCACGCCCAAGGAATACGTGGCCGAGTCAGTCGTCGCTGCGTTGCAGCGTCGGGTGAAAGGGAAGCGTGTGCTGTTGGTGCGAGCAAAGATTGCGCGCGATGTTATTCCGCGCAAATTGCGCAAAGCTGGCGCCGAGGTTGGTGTGGTCGAAGCCTACGAGACCGTCGCGCCCAAGTCGTCAGAGAAGCGGCTGCGTGCCCTGCTGGCCAACAGAATACTGAGGCCGCACGCTATCACCTTCACCAGTTCATCTACGGCGAAGAACTTCGTACAGTTGATGGGATTGCGCAGCGCACTTGCCGCCTTGAAGAAGCCGGCGCGCTACCATGGCGTACATACGGCATCCATCGGTCCCGTAACCTCCGCCACGCTGCGTGAATTTGGATTGCCGGTGGACATCGAAGCCAAGGAATATACGATTCCGGGGCTGGTCGCCGCTATCGTGGAAGCGAGTAAGCGTGTGCGGAGAGCGCAGAGGTAGCCGACAGCTCTCAGCCAAAGCGGTTCTATCGCGAGTTGAGAACAGCAGGTCCCTCGACTTCGGCGGCGAAGCGCCGCCTGCGCTCGGGATGACACCCCATTGACTATAGTGACGAATGCTGATGGCTGCTTGCTAAGAGCTAAAGGCTAAGAGCGAATAGCGAATAGCGAACGGCGGCTTTCCTACTCGTACACCGAGCACCCGCATCCCGGCGACGGCACATGTACCTTCAGGAAATCCGAAACGCGTTGGTAGGCATCAATCTGGTTCTCCACCCGCGCGAAGCCGTGGCCTTCATTTTCGTAAATCTTGAGCTGCACTGACCCGCCGTGCTTCTTGACGGCATCGGCTACCTGTTGCGCCTCTTCGTGCGGACAGCGTGGATCGTTGCCCCCAGCCAGCAGCAGCAACGGAGCCTTGATCTGGTCCACGAAATTGATCGGCGAGCGATCATCGTACAGGGCTTTGTTCTTTACCGGATCGCCCATGGTCGCCAGGTCATACTCGCGTAGCAGCGGGTCTTCGTTGGCGATTTCGGTCGCCCAGTTGACGAACGGCACAATGGGCACGCCCGCGGCCCACATCTCCGGAGCCTTGGTGACCGCCATCATGCTCAAGTAGCCGCCGTAGCTTCCGCCCATGACAATCAGCTTTTTGGGATCGACAAAGCCGCTTTTCTCGATCCACTGGGCCGCGTCGAGCACGTCGTGCAACTCGCCGCCTCCGGCGTCGCCCCGGTTCGCGTCGGTGAACTCCTTGCCGTATCCGGTCGACCCGCGATAGTTCGGCGCGATCACGAGATACCCCTGATTCACGATGTACTGGATAAAGCGATTGAACGAGTTGACCGTCTGCACGGCCGGTCCGCCGTGAATGTAAACGATCGCCGGAAATTTGCCGTTGTGCTGAATGTTGTTTGGCACATAAGCAAACGCCGAGAGCGTCCACTTACCGTCACGACTGGGATAGTGCACCAGGTAAGGCTCGACCATGTCGGCGCTGTTTATCCCCGCAACCAGCGAGTGCGTTACTTGCTGGGACTGCTTCGACGAGATGTCAAAGACCCAGACATCGCTGGGAGCGTCGGCGCCGTTGTGGTTGTACAAGAGCCTTGACCCATCGCGGCTGTAGGGAAGTGGATTGCCGCCGAGCGAGTTCACGCCTTTCTTCAGCGGCAACGCGTCCGCGCGCCGGCCCGCCATGTCATACAGATAAATATCGGTGTTGCCGTCAACGTTCGCCGTCCACGTCAGCGATTTGCCGTCGGGCGCAAACGTTCCTGCCCTGAGCCGCCATTTTTCGCTGGTCAGCCAATCAATCTTCTTGGTTGCGATGTCGAGCAGGCCGACATTGTCGTAACCGTTCTGCGCGTCCGAGGTGAGGAGGGTCGTCTTGCCGTTGGGCGAGATGTCGTTCGCTTCGTAAGTGTGCTCGCCCTCATGCTGCGTCAGGTTTGTGCTCTCGCCACTGGCGAGGTCGAGCACGAAAATGGTCGAATTCTTGCCGCTGGCGTGCGACTGCGTGTAGACGAGGAATTTGCCATCACGCGAGAAGATCGGGCGTGTGTTGCTCAGTTCCTTGGGCGTGTTCTTGGTCAGATGCCGCACGTGTCGGGTGGCGACGTCCATCAGCTCGATCTCAAAGCTCGAGCCGGTCTTGGGCTTGGTGATATAGGCGATCTGCCGTCCGTCGGGCGACCATGCCGGTTCTTCTTCCGCAGTTTCCGGCGAAGTCGTCAGGTTGACCACATCGCCGGTCTTGGGCGACACCAGGAAGATGTCCCACTGCTCATCCCCATCGTGGTCGGAGATGTAGGCGATCCAAGTCCCGTCGGGCGACCACACCGGCTGCGTCTGCCGCTGATCGCTGATGGTCAACTGCGTCGGCCATCCCCCGGTCGCGGGAACCAGCCAGAGATTGTTGCGTCCGCTGATGTTCGAGATGAAGGCGATCTGCTTGCCGTCGGGGGACCACGTCGAGTCGCCGATCATGCGCGTCATGTAGAGCTTCTCGATGGAGAACGCCTGCATGTCAGCCACGTTCTTGCTCTGAAGCTTGGTGGGGTCGGTCACGGCTTGCGGCGCGGCGAGCGGTTGCTGAGCGAATGCGGTGAGAGTCATAGGGAGAATGATTGCGAACAGCAGAGTGATGAGTTTCAAGTTTCGAGTTTCCAGTTTTGAGCGAGCTGGCGTCACAAGGTTCTATTGTAGATGGTGAGGCTAGTACGGCGGAGGACGGATCGGCAGCTAGGGGCGCTAACTTTCCCGTTCACTTGTGTTCAGCGGTTCGTCTTCGGGGTAAGCCTTCGGGGTAAGCCTTCCAAGCCTGCTTTCCTTTCTCGGTGGGACCGAACCAGTAGTGATGAAGAGCAGCAAAGTCTAAGGGCTTCAGAGGCGCGAATTCCTCGTCATTGGAGTACTTTGCTTCGACGTATCCCTCCCGAAGCATCCAAGCAATTTCGTCAATGATTTCGCGCAGGGGATACTGGTCACGAAGCACTTTGTGAGGATATTCAATTCTTGCGTGTTTCTCTTCGGCGAAGTCGCGGTTCGCAAATAGGTACAGTTGTTCAACGTCCTCGTAGTCGTCGGCCATGCCATCGAGAATTACAAATTGAAGTTGAGTTAGACTCGCTTTCACTTTGTCCATCGCCGCTGCCCATTCCTTGCAACTTCACGTTGTCGTGATCGTTGGACGATTCTTATTCCACTTCTTCATTTGCTTCTTTTGCGCTTTTAGTTCTTTCTTCTGCTGCTTGGCCTGTTGCTTGCTGTATTTCTTCCATGACTTCTGCGCGTTCTTCTGTGATTTGGTTTGTGCGGATCTCGTGCTGGCATGGGCAACCGGCCCGGACAGCGCCAGGCCGAGAAGGACAAACAGGACACAAGCTGCAACTCTCTTCACACGTTCACCACGAAACAGGTTCTAACGGGATTCTACAATGTGCGCTCCGTGACAGAGAAGCGGCCGGAAGGATGGCTCCGAAAGATCAGGTTGGGCACAGGCGAAAGCAGGTCCCTCGGCTCGGACTGAAGTCCTCGTTCGGGATGACAAACAACAGTTGTCAGTGGCCAGTTGCCAGCAATAGCAGAGCTACGACACCCCTGACCCCTAGCCCCTGATCCCTAGCTCCTGACCCTACGGCTTTGCCCCTTGTGCATCTCCACCGTGCTCCAGGTCTTGTCGGCGGCGTGGCAAAGGTTCTCCAGTGGGCAGTCGGCGCACTTGGGTTTGCGCGCGATGCACAGGGCGCGACCGTACAGGATGATCTGGTGCGCGAAAACAATCCACTTGTCGCGCGGGACCGCCTTCATCAGGTCCTGCTCGATCTTCTGTGGCTCTTCGTGTTTCGTCAGCTCCAGGCGGCGCGAGATGCGTTGCACATGTGTGTCCACCACCACGCCGTCGGCGATCCTGTACCACGTTCCCAGCACGACGTTCGCGGTCTTGCGCGCCACCCCGGGCAATTGCAGGAGCTCGTCCATGGTGCGCGGTACCTGGCCGCCGAATACGCCGATCAGCTTGCGTGCGGCGCCCACCACCGACTTCGATTTGTTGCGGAAGAAGCCGGTCGATCGGATGTCCGCTTCGAGTGCTTCTGGCTGGAGCGTGGCAAACGCCTCGGGCGTCGGATATTTCTCGAAGATGATCGGCGTGACCATGTTGACGCGCACATCGGTGCATTGCGCCGAAAGGATGGTCGCCACCAGCAACTCCCACGCGCTGTCGTGATGCAGAGCGCAGGTCGCGACGGGGTAGCGCTCGTCGAGCCGCTTCAGGATCTCGTTGACGCGCTCCGGCGCCACCGGATTGTAGCCCTTAACTGTGGCGGCCTTAGGCTTAGCGGCAGGCTTCTTCGCCGCAGCTATTCTTGCCGCGATAGGTGCAGCAACCCTAGCCACTCTTTTCAGGATGGGCGCGACTCTATTGGCTTTGACCTTGGCTCGCAGTGGCCTGCTCGAAACTTTGTCCTGGTGGCCGGTGCGCGAAGGTCGGCGAGGCATGGTCCCACGTGGCATGATTGGTCTCCCTGTGTAACGAGAGGATTATAACGGGCAGACGCGATATTCGGTGCTGAAGGGGCGCGGCGTCACAGGCTGCGGGAAGACTCGAAAAGCAGATCCCTCGCCGGCTGAAGCCGGCTCGTGATGACAAAAATAAAGGACTTCAATCGGCGCACCTGAAGGTGGGCCCCTTCAAGAAAACGGCAGCTTCTGCTGGGGTGAATCTTGTCGTCGTCCAAGTCTAGCCCTCTATCCCCTGCCCGCAGATTACAATGAGAGGGCGTCATCATTCTTAGCGTGGAGTTTCGCAATGCCTTTCAGTAATGCCGGAGTACAGACTGTGTCCACTGAACTGCCAGCGATGCCGCTTACCCTTGAGGGGTTGAGCGTGCTGCATCAGATGTTCCGATTTCGCTGGGCGGAGTGGCGCAAGGTGGACCCATCGCGCCAGGCGGACATTGCGCGCGAAGCTGCCGCTGTTTTTTCCGCCAGCGAAGAGCTTGGGCAGAGCGCTGTCTATTCCATGCTCGGGCACAAGGGCGATCTGATGATCGTCCACTTCCGCGACTCCTTCGACGAGCTCAACGCCGCTGAATTGCAACTGAACCGAACCGCGTTGCAGGATTTTCTCGAGCCCATGCACTCGTATTTGTCCGTGATCGAACTGGGCTTGTACGACTCCAGCGTGAAGCTGTTTCGGCAACTCGCCGACCGCGGCGTGAAGCCACTATCCAAGGAGTGGAACGACGAAATCGAAGAGACGCTCACGCGCCAGCGCGAAGCCATGCGTCCGCGGCTGTATCCTAAGATTCCTGACAGCCGGTATTTGTGTTTCTATCCGATGGACCGCAAGCGCGGTGAAGAGAAGAATTGGTATACGCTGCCCATCGAGGAGCGCCAGCGCCAAATGGAGGAGCACGGCATGGTGGGCCGCCGCTACGCCGGCAAGGTGCAGCAGATCATTACGGGCTCCATCGGCTTCGACGATTGGGAATGGGGCGTGGATTTGTTTGCCCCCGATCCGCTGGTTTTCAAGAAACTGATTTACGAAATGCGCTTCGACGAAGTCAGTGCGGTGTATGCGGCCTTTGGCCAGTTCTTTGTTGGCGTGCGGCTTCCGGTGGAGAAGTTGGGTGGGTGGCTGGGAGTCAGCAGCGAGTGACTATGCGCGCCTATTGGCGTTGGCGGTCCCTGTGATTTCCATAAAGGTGAACTTGTTGCAAACCTGAAGAGCGTGTCAACTGTGCCGTCCCTAAAGGGACTCATTAAACTTTTCCGACTTTACCTAGGGCTGCCGCCCTGGGCTAACGTCAATCCTGCCCCTGCGGGGCTGGATTTTGCGCAATCGTTCCACCGTACCAACTCAAAACGAATGCTCACAAACGCTCTAAATGCCCGCACTGCCCATGCGGCTCTGTTGTTCCACAATCTAATTTGGAGTTATTCCTCAACAACATGATTGCTCACATTCTTGAAGTAGTCGGGGCGTGGATTATTAGCGTTATCTCGGCGGGCGGCTACGGCGGCGTGATGCTGCTGATGGCCATCGAGTCGGCGTGTATTCCGCTGCCGTCGGAAATCATCATGCCCTTCTCGGGAGCTCTAGTTGTGCCGGCCGTTGCAGCTCTCTATCATCGCGCCGCGCCGTTTTCGCTGCTGGCGGTGGCCACCTGGGGCGCGATCGGCTGCAATCTAGGTTCGGTGCTGGCCTATGAGATCGGCTACTTCGGCGGACGCCCGCTGGTGGAGCGCTACGGCCGCTACATTTTCCTCAGCCAGCGCGAACTCAGCATTGCCGATCGGTTCTTCGAGCGGCGAGGCTCTCTCGCAGTGTTGATCGCTCGCCTGCTGCCAGTGGTCCGCACCTTCATCGCGCTGCCTGCTGGAATCGCGCGCATGCCCCGACTGAAATTCCACATCTATACGTTCGTCGGATCATGGCCCTGGTGTTTCATGCTGGCTTACGTTGGTATGCGGCTGGGCGAACAATGGGACAAAGACCCGCGACTGAAGATCTGGTTCCATCGCCTCGACGCCGTGATTCTTGCGGTTATCGTTCTCGCGGTGGCGTATTTCGTCTGGTCACACTTGCAGCATCGGGTGGGCAGCGAAGCGGGCAAAGAGGCGGAATAGCGCTCACTCATCGATCTTCACTGCTTTGGCAATCATGCGTTCGTATTTCCGCCACGGCACGATTCGCTTCAACCAGACTTGTAACTTGGCGTCACCACCAATCAGATAGCGGAGCTTCGGGTTGGGGTTCTGCGCGACGCGAACGATCAGCTTCGCCACATCGCGAGCATCGCGCCGATGTTTCGCACTCTGCTTGACGAATTTGGCAAAGCGCTGGCTGCGCTCCTTGTTCGGCGATGCGGGATCGAGCGCACCTTTTGCGATCACTACATTGCGCTCCCAGATGTCGGTGTCGAACGCACCCGGCTCAACCAGCGACACGCGAATGCCCAGCGAGTGCGTCTCGATGCGCAGCGACTCGCTCCACCCCTCAAGTGCATATTTTGACGCGCTGTAGGCGCTCAGCATCGGCTGGCCCACCCGCCCGGCGACGGATGTAACGGTAATGATGTGTCCCGACTTCTGGGCGCGCATGACCGGCAGCACGGCCTTGGTCATCGCCACATTGCCGAAAAAGTTGGTTTCCAGTTGTTGGCGAAGCTCGTCGATGGCCATGTCTTCGGCGAATCCGGCCATGCTGAAACCGGCGTTGTTGACCAGCACATCAATGTGTCCATGGTCGCGGACTGTCGCGTCCACCGCGCCAGGCAGCGACTCGAATTCTGTGATGTCCAGACGGCGCAGGTCGAGCCGATCGCGTACCCTGGCCTTTTGCGCGGCTTCCTCAAGATGGCCTCGGCTTGCGAGGTTGCGCATGGTCGCCACCACGCGATAGCCGTTGAGCGCTAATTCCACCGCCGTCAGCAGTCCAATGCCGCTGGAGCTTCCGGTCACAAGCGCAATTTTTCCCATCATTCATTCGCGGCGCTAAGGCGCCGCTGTCCTTCTGTCGTCCCTACGGGACTCGGGACAACTTAAAATGCTTACCCAGCGCTGAAGCGCTGGGCTAACTTCTTTCGTCCCGCAAGCGGGACTGGATCGCCGGCTCGGCGAAGCCTCGGGGGCATTCTCGTGGAACTCTCCCAAGTAAGCCGCGATGAACTCCGGCAAATCCTGCAAATTGCCGCACGATGCGCAAAGCCGCCCGTTCCGCTGTGTTCATTTGCGCCGACTAGTACGATTACGAGAAGATAACAGGTTTGTACATTCTTTCATGAAACGGACTGATAGCATGCCGACCAGCAAGAAGCAGAGAAATACGAATACCGCCAAGGGCGAACTCGCGCCCGCCAAAGGCAAACTGGGGATCATGATCCCGGGTATGGGCGCCGTTGCCACCACGTTTGTCGCGGGCGTCGAAGCTGTGCGCAAAGGAATTGCCAGCCCCATCGGCTCGCTGACCCAGATGGGTACCATTCGCCTCGGTAAACGCACTGAGGGCCGTTCGCCGAAGATCCAGGATTTCGTTCCGCTGGCAAAGTTGAACGATCTGGTTTTCACCGGATGGGACATCTTCGAAGACGATATGTACTCCGCCGCGCGCAATGCGGGTGTGCTCGAGGTCTCGCTGCTCGACCAGGTCAAACCTTTTCTCTCGAAGATCAAGCCGCGGAAAGCGGTGTTCGACAAGAACTACGTGAAGAGACTCGACGGCCCCAACGTGAAGAAGGGCAAGAACAAGATGGAACTTGCCGAGCAACTGCGCGACGACATCCGCGACTTCAAGAAGTCTAGTGGCGCCGACCGGCTGGTGATGATCTGGTGCGGCTCTACGGAAACCTTTATTGAGGCGGGCCCGGTGCATCAATCGGTGGCGGCGTTCGAGAAGGGCCTGCGGGCGAACGCCGAGAACATCGCGCCCTCGATGATTTACGCTTACGCCGCGCTGAAGGAAAGCGTGCCCTTCGCCAACGGCGCGCCGAACCTCACGGTCGACATCCCCGCCATGCAAGACCTCTCGCGTGAAATGAACGCGCCCATCTGCGGCAAGGACTACAAGACTGGCCAGACGCTGATCAAGACGATCCTCGCGCCGGGCTTCAAGGCGCGCATGATCGGGCTGAACGGCTGGTTCTCCACCAACATTCTGGGCAACCGCGACGGCGAAGTGCTGGACGATCCCGGCTCCTTCAAGACCAAGGAAGAGTCCAAGTTGTCGGTGCTGGAGCACATTCTTCAGCCTGAACTTTATCCTGAACTTTACGGCAACATCTGCCACAAGGTTCGCATTAACTATTACCCGCCACGTGGTGATAACAAAGAGGGTTGGGACAATATCGACATCTTTGGTTGGCTCGGCTATCCGATGCAGATCAAAGTTGATTTTCTGTGCCGCGACTCCATTCTCGCCGCCCCCATCGTGCTCGATCTCGTGCTCTTCCTCGACCTCGCCAAGCGCTCCTCCGAGCTGCGTGGAATTGGCATCCAGGAATGGCTGAGCTTCTACTTCAAATCGCCGATGACTGTGCCAGGGTTGTATCCCGAGCATGACCTGTTCATCCAGTCTATGAAGCTGAAGAACACGCTGCGCCACCTGAAGGGCGAAGAGATGATCACGCACCTGGGGCTGGAGTATTACGACTAGACGCTGTCGCTTGCACTATCCTCAGGGCGGCCAGGGTCTTGCTGGTGACGCGATCGCAGCGGGTGGCGGGAAATTGGAATGCCTCTGCGCTGGTGGCCCCCACCTTCCGGAATAGCTCTCGACGGAGCATAGCCCGGGCGCGGTGCAAACGAACCTTGGCTGCGTCCTCCGTAATCTCAAGCGTTGCAGCCGTCTCCGCGGTATTCATTTCCTCGACATCGCGGAGTACCAAGATTGTCCGGTACATGCGCGGTAGGTTAACGATGGCCCGCTCCAACAGTGTGCGCGTTTCGGCGGAAGCGGTCTGCTGTTCGGGTGACAGGGTTGAATTCATGGTTGCTCCGCGGTCCTCAGGTTGTAACGTGTCAAGGTCGTGTTCATGGTCGAAGCGTCGGCTGGCCCGGAGTCGAGCCAACGCTTCGTGCACGGCAATCCGGGTCAACCAGGTGGAAAATGATGCCCGATGCTCAAAGCGGACGAGATGCTGATAAGCCCGAATGTAGGCTTCCTGCATGACATCCTCACACTCGCCGTCTTCTCCCAGGATGGAGCGCACTGCGCGGTACACTCGCTGGTTGTAACGGCGGATCAACAACTCAAACAGTGCGCTGTCGCCCTCCAGAATGCGAGCAATGATCTCGTCGTCGGGACAACGCAGCTGCTCGGAAAACTTTTCGGGCATAGGTTGAGCAAGAGGCATCTCGTTCTCCTGCCTAGAGCATTTCTAATTTAAGTGTATACAGTTTATGCGATACTTGTCCTGCGGTTTTAGGGAGGCTTAGATGCAATCCTATTCGCAGGATTTGCGTGAG
>Ga0208587_1000631_pt1 | contig 19329 bp, 18 predicted proteins | sample NGESurdeep092012_7_FD_184472 | JGI IMG/M metagenome (GOLD analysis project Ga0208587, IMG submission 184472) | Arctic peat soil microbial communities from Barrow, Alaska - NGEE Surface sample 210 deep-092012 (SPAdes) | ecosystem: Environmental > Terrestrial > Soil > Wetlands > Peat ...
CTACCTCGTCATCCTGGCGCTCCCCTTCGCACGCGACTTCTACGAGCTCACGACGCTCGGCGCGCGCGAGGTCCTCACGCTGCTCGGCATCGGCGTCGCGTGGACCGTCGTGGTCCACGGCCTTCGGCGCACCGGCCTCGTGCCGCGCGTTGCTCCGGCGCTGCTGCGCGCGGTCCCGCGGAAGGTTCGACCTGGCTGACGGTGCTCGGTGGCTTACGCGCCGGCGCGGTGTCGCGCCAACCCATCCAGGACCGCCGCGAACGTGGTCGGCGTGGCGGGCTGGACGTCGAGCTGGACGTGGGCGATGCCGAGCGCGGCATACGCATTGAGGGCGTCCGCGATCACCTGCGGCTCGGCGACCAGCGCGGCCGAGGCGCCCGGTCTTCCCCACGCCTCCTCCGGCTCGTCCTTGACCGTGACGCCGACCGTGATGCCCAGGGTCGAGGGTTCGCGGTTGATCGCGTCGCAGGCGGCACGCATCGCACCAAGGCGCTGTACGAGCCGGTCGTCCGGGAGGCCGAACCAGGCGGTGTTCCAGAGGTCCGCGTGCTCCGCGGCAAGGCCAAGCATCCGCTCCCCGAGCGCGGCGACCATGATCGGCGGACCGGCAGGCCGGGGGCCGCGGGGGAGGATCTCGCAGTCGACGGCGCGGTGGTAGGTCCCCTCGTACGTGACGCGACCCTCGCGGAGGAGCGGCCCGATGATCCGGAGCGCCTCGTCGAAGCGCGATACGCGGTGGTCGAACGGGTAGTCGAATGCCGTGTACTCCGGCTCGTGCCAGCCGCAGCCAAGGCCAAGGATCAGGCGCCCGCCGGAGATCGTGTCGAGGGTCGTGGCCATCTTCGCGAGGAGCGCCGGGTTGCGGAAGCTGGCGGAGAGCACGATCGTGCCGAGCTCGACCCGCTCCGTCGCGGTCGCGACGGCGGTCAGCACGGTCCACGCCTCGTGGATCCCGGTCGCCTCGCCGCCGAGCCGGAAGAGGAGGTGGTCGCAGATCCAGAGCGAGTCGATCCCGCCGGCCTCGGCCTGGCGCGCGAGATCGCGAATGAACGGCCACGCTGGCGCTCCCGAGCCATCGTCATCGCTGAGCGGGAGGAGCAGCCCGACCTTCATGCCTGAAAGGGTACCCGGAGTCCGCGGAGCGTATCCGCGAACGCGACGTAGCCGGGAACGTCGTTGTGGAGGTGGGCGGAGACACGGCGGGCCAGGAAGGCCAGTCGGCGTCGCGGCGGGCACGGGGTCGTCGTTGGTCGCGACGTCCTCGAGACGGCGTCCCGTTCGCCGCTCACGCGATGGCCCGGTTCCCGGGCCGGGGCACGCGCGCCCGCCGGAGGTTCGGCATGAGCGCGAACGCACCGCTCGCCACGAGGAGCAGGGCGCCCATCGTCGCCAGCGTCACGCCCCCGTTCGTGAGGTCGATCATCGCGCCGCCGACGAACGACCCGATCCGCATGAGCCCGACGGAGATCGTCCGGGCCGTGCTGCCGATCCGGCCCAGCATCGCGTCCGGTGAGAGCGCGGTCCGCAACGTGATGTACCCGATCAGGACCACCGACTGCGTGATGCCGGCCACGAGGGCACCGCCGACGAGCACGGCGACGGGCGCGCCGATCGTGAATGCGAAGAGGATGAAACCGGTCACGACGGTGCCGACGAGCAGGGCGCGGCCCACCGCCTCCGGGGGTCGACGGCCGGCCGCCAGCGACCCGATCAGCGACCCCACGCCGAACGCGGAGAGGATGATGCCCAGCACGTCGGCCGGGAGGCCCCGGTCCCGGGTGACGTAGTACGTGAGCGCCGTCGCGAGCGCCGCGGTGATCACCTGCGAGGTGGCCCAGAACAGGATCACCGCGCGGAGCGTGGGGTGGCCCGCCACGTACCGCACGCCCTCCCGGATGTCGGACAGGAGGTGCGGCCGCTCCGCGCGAGGGGCCGGGCGCAGCGGACGGCGGACGAAGAGGAGGGCGGCCGAGGAGAACACGAACGTGATTGCGTCGATCGCGAGCGTCGAGGCGGGCCCGATCGCCGCCGAGAGGATGCCGGCCAGGGCCGGCCCCGCGATCCAGCCCACCGTGAAGAACGACTCGAAGATCGCGTTGGCCCGCGCGATCTGGGGCCGGCCCACCAGGCCGGGCACGGCCGCGGTGTAGGCCGCCAGCCAGAGCACGCGCAGGACGTTGAGCGGGAACGTGATGAGCAGGATGACCGCCATCGTGGGCCCACCCAGCCAGTACGTGAGCGGCACCGCGACGGTGATGACGGCCCGGCCCAGGTCCGCGACGAACATCATCCGGCGCCGGTCCCAGCGGTCGGCGTAGGCGCCTGCAGGCAGCCCGATCAGGAGATCCGGCAGCGTCGAGAGCGCGCCCACGATCCCCATCGCGAAGCCCGAGCCGGTCAGCGCCAGGACGAGCAGCGGAAGCGCCGTGTTCGTGATCGCATCCCCGAACGAGCTGACGCCCTGGCCCACCAGGACGACCTTGAAGTCCCGGTTGCGCGCCAGGGGCTCGGGAGCAATCCCGGCCGCGTCGGGTACGGCCGTCGTGGTCGTCAGCATGGGCCGGGCGATCGTACGATGTCCGCACCGGAGTTGGATGGGCGCGCGACGTGGCCGCGAATCCGGCCTGCCGTGCGCCATCGTGTCGAACGCGCGATCCTGCGCGAGATGCCCACGCGTGAAGACGCCCCGATCCGCGGCCGCGACCCGTCCAGGCCCCCGGCCCGGCCCGCCCCGCCGGTCCTGCCCGGCGACGACCCGGGCTCGATCGCCATCGCCGCGGAGCGGCTCCGCGCCGGCGGCCTCGTCGTCTTCCCGACCGAGACGGTCTACGGCCTTGGCGCCAACGCCCTCGACGCCCGCGCGGTCGCACACGTCTTTGCCGCGAAGGAGCGACCGGCCTTCGACCCGCTGATCGTCCACCTCGCGGACGCGTCGGCGGTCGGGACGTACGCGGAGATGGAGGACGCGGACGATCCCCGCGTCGCGCGGCTCGCGGCGCGGTTCTGGCCGGGGCCGCTCACGCTCGTGCTGCGGAAGCGGGCCGTCATCCCGGGGATCGTCACGGCCGGGCTCCCGACCGTGGGCCTGCGGGTGCCCGACCACCCCGTGGCACGCGCCCTGATCCGGGCCGCCGGCGTCCCGGTGGCCGCGCCCTCCGCGAACCGGTTCGGGCACCTCTCCCCGACCCGTGCGGCGCACGTCGTGGCGGGGCTTGGATCGCGTGTCGACCTGGTCCTCGACGGCGGGCCGTGCCGGGTGGGGGTCGAGTCCACGGTCATCCTGCTCGCAGCGGGCCGAGCCGCGCTCCTGCGTCCCGGGGGCCTCGCGATCGAGGCGATCGAGGCGGAGATCGGGCGTCTCGAGGTGCTCGTCGACGGAGCCCCGCGCACGGCCGAGCTGGCGCCCGGCCGTGCCGGTGCGCACTACGCACCGCGCATCCCGCTCGTGCTCGCGGACCCGCGCGACCCGGAGGCCGCCCCGGCGTTCGTGGTGCGTCCGGGGGAGCGTGTCGGCTTCCTCGCCGCTTCGGCCGCGGGCCGGGCCGCCGCCGAAGCGGCCGGGGGACCGTTCGCCGCGGTCGAGGTCCTCGACGCCAACGGCGATGTCGTGGGCGCCGCCGCGCGCTTGTTCGACGCGCTCCATTCGCTGCAGGCCGCCGACCTATCCCGGATCGTGGCGGAGCCGGTCCCCGACGTGGGCCTGGGTCGGGCCGTGATGGATCGCCTGCGGCGCGCCGCCCGCGCGGCAGGCGACGCCCCCGACGAGCCGGCTGTCAATAGATGAACGGCACCAGCTTGCGGACCCGCGCCCGGTACGCTGCGTAGGCCGGATAGGCGGCCAGCAGCCATGCCTCCTCGCGGCGGGCCTTGAGATCGAAGAAGCAGCCCAGGAGCACGGCCGCGACGAGCGCTGCTGGGCTTGCAGTCGCCAGCCCCCAGCCCAGCGCGGCGGTGAGGATCCCCGCGTAGATCGGGTGGCGGACCAGGCCGTAGACGCCGGAGTCGATCAGCCGGCCGCCGTCGACGGGGCGCGGCACCGCGGTCAGGTTCTCCCGCAGCCCGATGACACCGAGCAGGGCACCAACTACCCCGAGGGCGATGAGGCCGGCCCCGACCACGAGGCCGGCCGTCCGCCACGGGTCGCCCCACGCGGGGCCCAGCAGCCCGGCAAGGCCCACGCCGACGAAGAAGATGCCCTGGAGCGCGACCCAGCCCTCGCCGCGCGGCCCGAACGCCGGAAGCCGCGCCCCGTCCACGGGTCTCAGGCGTCCGGTTCGGAGAAGCGGCGGGCGTTGCCCATCCCCGGCCAGACCAGCCGCTGGGTCAGCGCCGTCAACTGCGCCAGGTGGTCCCGGTCATGGTGGACCCACTCGTGCAGGATGTCGCGGACCGTCACGTCACCGACCTGCGGATGCCGGCCCGGACGGGCGAGCGCGGCGGGCCCGAGCGAACGGACCAGTGCCAGCGACTCGTCGCGAAGGGCCCCGAATTCGGCGGCCAGCTCGGACGAGTCGCGGCCGTCGTCGTGGCGGGCGGCCTCCACCGCGGTCGGCACCCACGTGTGCAGGGCGGGGTTCTCCTCGGCGATCATCGAACGGATCCGCCACGCGAAGCCACGCTTATCTGCCTCGATCAGGTGACCCACGACCTCGTTTGGGCACCAGATCCCCGGGATTGGCCGGAAGTCGCCGTACGGGACGAGCGCCTCGACCTCCAGGATGATCGCCCGGCGCGAGGCATCGAGGAGCGTCGCGATCTGCTTCGGCGCGAGGGGGGCCGGCTCGTCGGCGTACGCGTCGTCGTCGTCGCCGCCCGCGTCCGGTGAGCGCTGGCGCATTCGGGTTCTCCTCCGTCCGTCGGCGCCAATCGTACGCGTCCGCGGGACGGCTCGCGGTCACAGGAGATCGCGCGGCACGGCCAGCTCCCAGGTCCGATCGAAGACCGGCCCGCCATCCTCGGTGACCGCCAGGGTCACGCGAATCCGGAGCTCATCCCCGTCCGAGTCGAGCGTCATGCCGGCATCGGCGACGACCTCGGGGCCGTGCGGGTACGCGAGCCGGTAGCGGATCATCCCGGCGGCTCGGCAGTCCGCGAATCCGTCCGCCACCGTCACCCGGTAGCGCGCGTCGGTCGCGAACACGAGGCCCTCGCGTTCCGAAAGACGATCGCCTCCGCCGGACTCGCAGACGAGCGATGTCGTCCCGGCCACCCCGTCGCGCTCGATCCGCCAGGCCGTCGGGATCCCCGGGACCGGTTCGCTCGCCGGCGGATCGAAGGCGGGCCGGCCCAGGTCGGGCCCATGCTCCGAGGACCACCCGGCCGCCGTCGGCAGGCGGAGCGCGGAGGGGCGAGCCACGTCGTGATGGAGCGTGAGCGCGACGGGCGTGGGCGTCGGCCACGCGATCGGGAACGCCGCGCCGGCGACCGCCACCCGAAGCCGGTGGCCGGCCGGGATGCGGGCGCCAGCGGCCGAGAGCGGGAGATCCACCTCGACTGGTTCGCCCGGCACGAGAGGCACGGGCGCCTCGGCAGCGGGGTCGAGGCGGGTCAGGTTGCGCACGGCACGAGCGATGAGCGCCGACCGCCCGTCCGGCGCCACGGCCTCGAGACGCACCGCAACCTGCGCCACGGGCTGGTCGGCCGAGAGCCAGAGCCGCGCGTGCGGAATCCCGGCGACCAGGATCGGCCGCTCGAGCGGCGGGGACGTGAAGGGAAGGGAGCGTGCGTCATCGGCGCGCTGGTCGCCGGGCACGCCCTGCGGCGGGTAGCCGTACCCGCACCAGAACGGGGCGCAAAGCCCGACGTCCGGCGGGCCCGCCCAGGTGGACGTGGCCGCATCGCCTGACGCGGCGGGCTCCCCGGTGAGCGAGCCGAGGCCCGCGGCGCCGTCCCCCTCGAGGTAGAGCGGGGGTGGTGGCGCGATCCGGAGCACCGGCGGCCAGTGCTCGATGTGCATCCAGCGCCCCGGGAGCTCCGCCGGGAACTCGGCCGTGCCGGGCGGCTCGACGACGTAGAGCGAGAGCATCGGCTCGTGGTCGGCGCCGGTCGTCGCGCCCTTCAGCCAGCGGTCCCACCAGCGTCGCATCAGGCCCACGCCGTCGATCGACGGGCCCGGGGAGCCGTCGTGCGGCCAGGCGTGTCCCCACGGCCCGATCACCCCGCGGCGGGGCGCCCGGACGTGCTCCAGCACGGCCAGCACGGCATCGCGGTAGCCGTCGTTGAGACCGCCGATGGCGAGGACCGGCGCCTGGATCGCCGCCCATTCTTCTCCTACCGATGCGGCGCGCCAGAACGGGTCGCGGCGCTGGTGGCGGAGCCACTCGAGCGGCCACTGCGGGGTGACCTCCAGGCGACGGAGCCACTCCTCGCGCCAGCCCGGCCCGAATCGCTCCGGGTCGGGCGGCAGCGCGTTCTCGCCCACCATCTCCACCGGCCAGTAGACGCTCTCACCGACGTGGAGCGTCCCGCCCACGTAATGGACATCCAGGTTGTAGCGGTCGTGGCTGAAATGGACGGGGATGATCGCCCGAAGCGCAGGCGGTCGCCGGGCTGCCGCCTGGAGCGCCGAGAAGCCGCCCTAGCTGATCCCGAACATGCCCGCGCCGCCGGTGCTCCAGTCGCGCGTCGCCAGCCAGTCGATGACGGCCAGGTTGTCGAGGGTCTCGCGCTCGGTGTACTCGCCTTCCGCGATGCCCTCCGAGCTGCCGGTACCGCGAACGTCAAGGCGGCAGCTGACGTAGCCGGCAGCGGCGAACGCGCCGTGCAGCGGCCAGTCGCGCGAGAGCGTCCAGTCGTCCTTCCGGTACGGGATCGATTCCAGGACCGCGGGAAACGGGCCGGGCCCGTCCGGGACATACAGCGTCGCCGCCAGGCGGGCGCCGTCGTCCATCGTGATTCGCACGTGCTCGGTCCGAACCGCGTACCCGACTGCATCTCCCGCGGGTCGGTACCGGCGAACCCCATCGGCGGGATGCGAGCGATCCGGCATGGCGAGCCTCCCGGTCCCGCGGGAGCCCCGCCGCCCCGGCCACGCCGAGCGATCTCCCGCGCCGTAGAGTCTAGGGAGCATGGCCGTCCCATTGTTCCGCCCGATGCCCCCACCGGATCCGCCACTCACCGACGGGACGGTGGTCCTGCGCCTCCCGCGGGACGCGGACGCGCCCGCGATCGCCGCGGCGTGTTGCGACCCGGAGATCGCGCGCTGGATTCCCGTCCCGACCCCCTATCGCCTCGAGGACGCGAGAACGTTCGTGGCCTTCGCCGCGGAGGCATGGTCCACGGGCCGCGAGCCAACGTTCGTCATCGCCGATTCGGCAAGCCGAACGCTCGTCGGCACGATCGCAATCCACCGGCGGTCGGACGAACCAGGCAAGGCCGCGGTCGGCTACTGGTTGGCCCCGGAGGCGCGCGGGCGCGGCGCGGCGACCCGTGCCGTCAGGCTCGTCGTCCGCTGGGCGTTCACGGTCGAGCCGAACCTCATCCGGATGGAGCTCCTGACCCTCGTGGGCAACGAGGCATCCGGCCGCGTCGCGCTCCGGGCGGGGTTCGCGCGGGAGGGCGTCCTTCGCCGCTACCTGCCGTTCCGCGGCGAGCTGGTGGACGCCGTGATGTTCGCCCGGCTCCGCGACGACCCAAAGGCCTGAGCCGGGACGATCCGCGCACTCGCGGCGCGGCCGGCGGCGACGCGCGGCTCGGCCGGGCGCGCGGTCGGCGAGGCGCGCGGTTCCGCTCTCGCCGGGAACGGCGTTGTCGACTAGCATGCAGGCGCGATCCCACGAGGGCGCGTCCGGGGGCATGGCCGGACGGCGCTCGGCGGGCGCGACGGAGGCACGCCCGCGATGGCGAACCCGGTCATCCTGATCGTCGACGACGACCCCCAGGTCCTGCGCGCCGTGGAGCGCGAGGTTCGGGGCCGGTTCGGCGGCGACTACCGGATCGTGGCGGCCGGCTCCGGCGCAGACGCCCTGGATGCCATCCGGCGACTGACCCTGCGCGGCACGCCGATCGCGCTGCTCGTGGTTGATCAACGGATGCCCGGGATGAGCGGCGTCGAGCTGCTGGGGGCAACCCTGGCCCTGCTGCCGGGAGCGAAGCGAGTGCTGCTGACGGCCTACGCGGACACGGACGTCGCCATCCGGGCGATCAACGAGATCGGGCTGGACCAGTACCTCCTCAAGCCGTGGGATCCACCCGAGGAGCGGCTCTTCCCGCCCTCGAGGAGCTCCTGGACGATTGGCGCGCCGGCTGGATCCCGCCGTTCGAGGGGATCCGGCTGGTGGGCCATCGCTGGTCCGCGCGGGCCCACGAGATCAAGGACTACCTCGCCCGCAACCAGGTCCCCTATCGCTGGGTCGACGTCGAAACGGACCCGGAAGCGGCCCGCCTCGTCGCGAGCTCGGGCATCGACCCCGGGCGCGATCCGCTCCTCGTCTTCCCGGACGGGAGCCACCTGCGGGCCCCGACCAACGTGCAGATCGCCGAGAAGGTGGGTCTGCGGACCCGCGCAGCCCTTCCGTTCTACGACCTCGTCATCATCGGCGGAGGCCCGGCCGGTCTCGCGGCGGCGGTCTACGGTGCCTCCGAGGGACTCCGGACCCTGCTCCTGGAGCGCGAGGCGCCGGGCGGGCAAGCCGGCACGACCTCGCGGATCGAGAACTACCTCGGCTTCCCCGCCGGGCTCACCGGGGCGGACCTCGCCCGCCGGGCGGTTGCCCAGGCGACCCGTCTCGGGGCGGAGATCCTCACGCCGCAGGAGGTCCAGCGCATCCGGCGCGAGGACCCGTACTGCTTCGTCACGCTGGGAGACGGAAGCGAGCTGAGCTGCCAGGCGCTGATCCTGGCGATGGGCGTGCAGTACCGCCGGCTGGACGCGCCGGGGGTGGACGCGCTCATCGGCCTCGGCGTCTTCTACGGCGCCGCGATCACCGAGGCGCTCGCCTTCCGCGACCGGGACGTGGCCGTCGTCGGCGGCGGGAACTCGGCCGGCCAGGCGGCGGTCTACCTGGCCGGCTTCGCCCGCCACGTGACGCTCGTGGTCCGCGGGGGACGCCTGGAGGGGAGCATGAGCCAGTACCTCGTCGACCAGATCGCAGCCCGTCCCACGATTCAGGTCCGGCTCAACGCGAACGTCGCCGCGGTGCGCGGGACCGACGAGCTCGAGGCGATCACGATCGCCGACGCGGCCGGGACGAGCGACGTTCCGATGCAGGCGCTCTTCCTGTTCGTCGGTGCGCTCCCGCGCACGGACTGGCTCGACGGCGTGGTGGAACGGGACGGCGCTGGCTTCATCGTCACGGGGCCTGCACTCTCGCGGGTCGACGGCCGGGTGCCCGGCTGGCCGCTGGCACGCGAGCCGTTCCTCCTCGAGACGAACGTGTCCGGGATCTTCGCGGCCGGCGACGTCCGGGCCCGCTCCGTCAAGCGGATCGCATCGGGCGTGGGCGAAGGCGCGATGGCCGTCCAGTTCGTGCATCAGCACCTCGCCGGGCTCTGACGCGCCGGTGGACCTCGCGCCGCTCCGCCGCATCCCGCTCCTTGCGGGGCTCGACGACACCGAGCTCGGGCGGCTTGCCGCCGTCGCCGAGACCGTGGAGCTGGCGCCGGGCACGATCCTCCTCCGCGAGGGTGAGGCTGGGGATGCGCTCTTCGTCGTGCTCACCGGCGAGCTCGCGGTGTCGAAGCGGTCCGGCAACGCGGACATCCCCCTGGCACTCGTCGGTCCGGGCGAGGTTCAGGGAGAGCTGGCCGTCCTGGAAGGCCGGCCCCGATCGGCCACGGTCCGCGCCGTCGGCCCCGCCACGCTCCTTCGCCTGCGGCGCGAGGCGCTCCTGGACGTGCTCGGTCGACAGCCCGAGCTCGCGCTGGCGCTCCTGCGCACCATCGCGGGCCGCCTCCGGGCCACGGAATCGCTTCTCCGCGAGCGTGAGAAGCTCGCGGCGCTCGGAACGCTCGCGGCTGGGCTTGCCCACGAGCTGAACAACCCGGCAGCCGCAATCCGAAGCACCGTGGCCCGGCTGACGACGCTCGCGGGCGAGTGGGATCGCGCAGCCGTTGCCCTCGGGGCACTCGGCCCCGACGACCTGGACCCGGATGGCGTCGCCCGCGAGGTGACCGCTGCCTTGCGCGACGAGCTGGACCGCAGGCCCGCAACGCCCCCGATCCTGGACCCGGTCGACGCGGCCGACCGGGAGGACGCGATGGTCGCGCTGCTCGACCGGCTTGGCATCGCGAGGCCGGCGGAGCCGGCGGCAACGCTCGTCGCGTTCGGCTGGGACGGCAACCAGCTCGACGACCTGCTTGCGCCGTTCGAGAGCGACGAGGCCCGGCATGTCGTGCTCGCCTGGCTGGCCGCGGGGGCGCTCGGGCGCCAGCTCCTGGCCGAGATCGGGGCTGCGGGAGAACGGATCGGCCAGATCGTCGCATCCGTCCGGGAGTACAGCTACCTCGATCGGGCGCCGGTCGGCGAGGTGGACGTGATCGCCGGGATCGAGAGCACGCTCGTGATGCTGCGCCCACGCTTGAAGGCGGGCATCGAGGTCCGCCGCACCTACCCGGCTGGGCGACCGCGCATCGAGGCCTTCGGCAGCGAGCTCAACCAGGTCTGGACGAACCTGATCGTCAATGCGGCGGACGCGATGCGGGGACGTGGCGTCCTCGAGATCACGGTCCGGCGTGATCCGCAGGCGGAGGCCCAGCGCCCGCCGGGGTCCGGGCCGGCCGTCGCTCCGGGCGTCAGCGTAGAGGTGTGCGACTCGGGGTCCGGAATCCCGGAGGACGTCCGCGCCCGGATCTTCGAGCCCTTCTTCACGACCAAGGACGTCGGGGCGGGGAGTGGCCTGGGGCTCCACATCGTCCAGTCCATCGTGGACCGGCATGCCGGCCGGATCGAGGTGGCGTCCGTGCCGGGTCGCACCTGCTTCACCGTGACGCTGCCGGGCCGGGTCCCGCCCGGACCCTGACGAGGTCGCCCGCCGGGCGCGTGCCTACCCGGCCAGGCCGACCGCGATGACGACCGCGACGGCCAGCACGATGACGTTCCCAACGAGGCCGACGGCGAGGCGCAGCCGTGGTGCGAGGCGCCGATGGAGCGCCGCACCGGCGGCCGCGATCAGCGTCTGCCACGAGAGCGAGGCGAGGAACGCGCCGATCATCGCGACCCAGCGACCGGGGGGCCGCCGACACAGCGTCCGGACCCCGCGACCGGGGGCCCTGCCAGGAGCGCCTCGATCGCCCGGCGAGCGCCGGCGATGGCGGGGAGGCGCCCCCGCGCGACCGCCACGGAGACGGTCGCGCGGCTCACGCCGAGCGCGGCGGCAACCTCCGCCTGGCGTGCCCCATCCACGAGGATCAGGCTGGCGATCTCGGCCTGGCGCGGCGTCAGGTCATCAAGGAGCGCGGCCAGCGCCAGCCCGAGGTCCACCAGCAGTGCGTCGCGCCACGGGTCGCCGGTCGCGAAGCCGAACTCGGTGCCGCCGTGGCGGGCGCTCCGCAAGGCGAGCGCGGCGTGCGTGGCGGCCGACGCCTCGTCGTCGCCGGCACCGATCCCCCAGCGAACGGCTGCGCCGACCCGATCGAGGCGGGACGTCATGACGCGATCCAGCACGTCCGCGCCGGCCCGGGACGAGGCGGCGGAGCCGTGCGAAATGCCTTCCGCGGTCCGGGGCCGGGTCCCCTCCCCTGTCGCGGCCCGGGGCCGCCTGGTGCTCACCGGCCCTGCATCGCCCACGGATTCTGCGCCTTCAACCGGCTCCGCGATGGCCACGAGCCGGATGCCGTCCACGGATAGAGGCTACGGGAGGGACGGTTAGCCGTCAACGGCTGACACGCGGTCTCGGCCGGTCGGGCCGCCAGGGCGGCACGCTCGCCGGAACGCTGGCCGGCGCGCGAGCCCGGCGCGTTGGCGCAGCCCATGATTCGGCGTTGACGGCCGCGCAGTGCTGGCGCAGCATCGGGCCGGTGGAACCGCCCGCCCAGCCCGCGTCCCCCGGTCACGGCGCTCCTGCCGGCACGCCGCGGCCGCTGCCCGCCGGGACCGTGACATTCCTGTTCACGGACATCGAGGGTTCGACTGCGCTCATCACCCGGCTGGGGAGCGCCTATGAGCCGCTCCTCGAAGCGCATCGCGGGATTCTCCGGGCCGCCTTCGACGCTGACGGCGGCGTGGAGATCCAGATGGAGGGCGATGCGTTCTTCGTCGTCTTCGCGAGCGCGAGCGCGGCCGCCGCGGCGTGCATCGCAGCGCAGCGAGTCCTCGTCGCGTACCCTGGCCCTCGGACTCACGGATCCGCGTCCGGATGGGGCTCCATACGGGAGAGGCGACTCCGACCCCGGACGGCGACTACACCTCGCTCGAGGTCCACCGGGCGGCCCGGATCGCCGCGGCCGGCCACGGCGGCCAGGTCCTGGTCTCGGAGACGACGCGCGCACTGGTCAGCGGCATGCTCCCCGCCGACGTGACGATCCGCGACCTCGGCGAGCACCGCCTCAAGGACCTGCGGCCGGAGCGCCTCTCGCAGCTCGTCGCGGCCGGCCTGCCGGCCGACTTCCCGCCGATCCGCTCGCTTGACCGGCGGCCCAACAACCTGCCGACCCAGCTGACGTCATTCGTGGGCCGTGACGACGATCTCGCGACCACCCTCCTCCTCCTCGACGCGTCGCGCCTCCTCACCCTCACCGGCCCGGGCGGGATCGGCAAGACCCGGCTCGCCCTCCAGCTCGCCGCCGCAGCCGCGGACCGCTATCCCGACGGTATCTGGTTCGTCCCGCTCGAGCCGCTCCGCGAGGCGGAGCTGGTGCCGGGCACGATCGCCCGGGCCGTCGGGCTGGCGGACAGCGGCGTCCGACCGACCATGGAGCTGTTGGTGGAGCACCTCGCGCGCCGGACCTGCCTGCTGGTCCTCGACAACTTCGAGCAGGTGATCGCCGCCGCTCCCCTCGCCGCGCAGCTCCTGCGCGCCTGCCCGAACCTCACGATCGTGACCACCAGTCGGGGTGCCCTCCACGTCTCCGGGGAACAGGAATACGCGGTGCCGGGCCTCCCGGCGCCCCCCGATCAGCGACATCTCTCTACCTTCGAGCTGGCCCGACTGCCCGCCGAGATCCGCGCCGCCGACCCGGCCACGCTCAACCAATACGAAGCGGTACGGCTCTTCGTTGCACGGGCCCTCGCCGTCCGCGCCGATTTCCGCGTCACCAACGAGAATGCGCCGGCGGTGGCCGGGATCTGTGCCACGCTGCAGGGCCTCCCACTCGCGATCGCGCTGGCCGCGGCGCGTGTCAAGGTACTGGCACCCGACGCCATCCTGGAACGACTGGAGCACCGCCTGGAGCTCCTCGCCTCCGCGTCGCGCGACCTTCCCGAGCGACAGCGAACGCTGCGCGGCGCCATCGCCTGGAGCTACGACCTCCTCGATGACGCCGGCCGACGCCTCCTTGCCCGGCTCGCGGTCTTCGTTGGCGGCTGCGATCTCGCCATGATCGAGCAGGTCTGCGATCCGGGCGCGGAGCTCGGCGTCGACCTCCTTGAGGTGCTCGCCACGCTCGTCGACCAATCCCTCGTCCGGAGCGACGACATCGCGGGCTCGGCGCGCTTCTCGCTTCTCGACACGATCCGGACCTACGGTGCCGAACGCCTCGACGCCTCCGGCGAGGGCCAGCCATCCGGGAACGCCACCTCGCGGCGTACCTGGAACTCGCGGAGCGCGCCGCTGCCGAGCTCTCCGGACCCGCGCAACGCGCGTGGCTGGATCGGCTGGAGGCGGACGCTGACAACTTCCGGGCCGCCCTCGACCGCGCCGAGGCGATCCCCGATCCGGAGGCCGCCGTCCGGCTCGGGTTCGCGCTCTGGCGGTTCTGGCAACAGCGCGGCTATCTCCGCGAGGGGCGCCAGCGGCTCACGGCCCTCGAAGCGCATGGCTGGGACCTGACCCCGCAAACGCGGGCCCGCCTGCTGGAGGCGCTCGGCGGCGTCGCGTACTGGCAGGCCGACGGCGCGGCCTCGGGTCCGTGGTACGAGGCGGCTCTGGGGATCTGGCGCACGCTCGGCGACCGGCGGGAGATCGCCAATGCGCTCTACAACCTCGGCTCCTCCGACGTCCCGGGGCTGCTCGCGGGCGTATCGCGCGAGACCGAGTCGTGGCAGCGCGCCATGGCGCACCTCGATGAGGCGCTCCAGAACTACGAGGCAATCGGCGACCGCCTGGGACAGGGCAACGTCCTCTGGGGGATCGGTGGCCTCTACTACTTCACCTCGGACGTCGCGGAGGCCGAGCGCTGGTACGTCCGCTCCCTCGAGCACTTCCGCGCGGCGCGGAATCGAACCATGGAGGCCTGGGCGCTCCACATGCTGGGCTCCACGGTCCTCAAGCTGGGTCGCACGGAGAGCGCCGGCGACATGATGCGGCACGCCCTCCGGCACTTCCACGAGGCGGGCGACTTGTCGGGGATCACCCTGGTCCTGGACGACCTGTCCGCAGTTGCCGTCACCGACGGCGACCTGCAGCGTGCCGCGCGGCTGCGCGGCGCAGCCCGGCAGCTGACGCAATCCACCGGCACGGAGCTGGCCCGCCTGGTCGATGAGATGTTCGAGCAGGCGACCCGGCCAAACGCCCGTGTGGCCATGGACGCCGGCGAGCTGGAGCGACTCGAGGTCGAGGGCGGCGGCCTCGCGCTCGACACCGCGGTCGCCTACGCGCTCGGCGAAGCGGATCCCTTCGAGCCCGGAGCACGACCGGACGATCGCTGACCTACCTTCGCGGTTGGCCAGGCCGGCCCGCCACCCGGTACGATGGACGGCGCAGCCCGCTCCGTCGCCCTCGAGGGATCCTTCCATCGTCGAGCCGATCGCGCCCATCGTCTTTCGCATGCCGACCGCCGCCGACCCGGCGACGCTCTGGGCCGCGCTCACTGTCCCCGAGCGCATCGCCGCCTGGTTCGCGCACGGCTGGCACTGGCTTGGCGCACCCGCGTCGGAAACGACGCAGGTGACTTGGGCGGTGGAGCCGACGGCGGACGGGCGGTCGGCTGTCGTCCTGAGGCACGCCGGCTGGGCGGAGGCGGGTCTCGGGGAGACCGATCGGGACGACCATCGCGGAGCCTGGCAGGAGTACCTGGACGGACTCCTGGAACTCCTCTCCGGGGGGGCGTGACCGGGGCGCTGCGGCGGTACGCGCGGAGCTTCACCGGCTTCGAGCGCGACGCCCGGATCTTCCTCCTTGTCACGCTGGTGTACGGCGTCACGCTCAGCCTCTGGTGGGTCGACTTCAACCTGTACCTTGCGTCGCTCCACTTCGACACCGCGTTCATCGGGCTCGTCGTGACCGCCGGCTCGGCAGCTGGAGCCGTCGTGGCTTTCCCGGCGAGCCTCCTCTCCGACCGGATCGGGCGCCGGCTGGTGCTCGTCTTCGCGACGGGCGCATCCGCACTCGGGGTCCTCGGCCTGCTCCTCGTCGGCTCCTCGCCGGCGGTCGTCCTCTGTGCCGCGCTCATCGGCGCCGCGAACCAGGCCTTCTTCGTCGTCCAGTCGCCGTTCATGGCCGAGCACAGCCATGCGAAGCACCGGGGCGAGCTGTTCTCGCTCCAGAGCGCGATCTCGACGGGCGTCAACGTGGTAGCGGCCCTTGTCGGGGGCGCCATCGCCGCGCTGGCTGCCCGCCTGGGCGGCTTCTCGACCGGCGATCCGGCAGCCTACCGCGTCCTGCTCGTGCTGATGCTCGCGGCCGCGGTCGTCGCCACGGCCGTCCTGCTCGCCGTCCACGACGACCGGCCGCGGGCTCGGCGGCGCGACTGGCAGACGCTAGAGGGACGGCCCGGGACCCCCTGGAGCGGCGAGCCGCTGGCGGTGCGCCCCGACCTGGCCCGCCGCCGCGGGGCGGTCCGGATCCGGCTGCCGCGCATCTCCGATCCCGGCACGTTCATGCGCCTGATCCTGCCCGGGTTCCTGATCTCGCTGGGAGCCGGCCAGGTGATCCCGTTCCTCAACGTGTTCGTGCAGGGCAAGTTCGGGCTCGACCTCCTCTCGCTCAACGCGATCTTCGCGCTGACCAGCCTGGGGACCACGCTGGCGATCCTCTTCCAGCCCGCGCTGGCCCGGCGGGTGGGCAAGATCGGCTCGGTCGTGATCGTCCAGGCCGTCAGCATCCCGTTCCTGGCCGTGCTGGGGTTCAGCCCGATCCTGTGGACCGTGATCGGCGCGATGGCGATCCGCAACTCGCTGATGAACGCCGGCAACCCGATCTTCAACGCGTTCGCGATGGAGCGACTCCAGCCGCGCGAGCGCGCCACCTACGCTGCCGCGGCAAGCCTGGCCTGGTCGCTGGGCTGGGTGATTGCGGGATCCTGGTACAGCCTCCTCCAGGCAACGCTGGGCTTCACGGCCGGGTACGCGATCAACTTCGTGACGATCATCATTCTCTACTCGCTCGGCACGTTCCTCGTCTGGTGGTGGTTCCACGATGCCGAGGCCGGCCCGGTCGGGACGCGCGCCACTGGCCGCGCCTGAGCCTGGAGGACCGGCTCCGCGGGCGGCCGCGCCGGCCGCCGCTCGTTCCGCCCGGCCGCCGTCCACCGCCCGCCCGACCCGATGCCGACCCGCTATCCTCCGCGCATGGCCGAGTCCCAGCCAATGCACGAGAAGTCCGGCATCCCGCGCAATCCCGGGCGTCACGACCTGGGCATGAAGGCGACCCTCCTCTTCCCGACGCGGGAGATCGTCGAGCGCTTCTACGTGCCGCTCATCTACACGGCCTGCCGGACCTGCTATTCCGAGCTGGAGCCGGCCGAGATCTTCCGGCGGGCGGAGGCCGGCCAGATCGACCGGGCGAAGATGCAGAAGCTGATCAGCGGCGTGATCGAATCCGGGCACGGCAGCACGATCGAGCACGTGGTCTTCACGTTCGGGATCAGCGGCGTGAGCCGAACACTCTCGCACCAGCTGGTCCGGCACCGGGCCGGGGTGGCGTTCGACCAGCAGAGCCAGCGCTACGTGAAGTTCACCGGGGCGGCCACCATGCTGCCCAGGACGCTCGCGGAGGCGGATCCGGAGTTGCGAGCGCGGTACGAGGCGCAGGTCGACGGTGCGCTGGACCTGTATGGCGAGCTCCTGGCAGCCGGGATCCCGGGCGAAGACGCCCGCTTCGTGTTCCCAAACGCGACCCGCACGAATCTCGTGATGACCGCGAACCTGCGGGCGCTCATCCACATGTCGGGCCTCCGGCTCTGCACGATGGCGCAGTGGGAGATCCGGCGCCTCTTCCAGCTGATCCGCCACGAAGTCTTCGCGGTCAGCCCGTTCCTGGGCAGCTTCCTGGCCCCCAAGTGCGTCCCGCTCGGGTACTGCGACGAGATGGGCAACCGGGACGAGCATTGCCCGATCCGGCCGCACCGGGACTCCGTCCTGGGAGCCTGGGCGGAGAAGGCGAAGGCGGCCCGGGCCGGCGACCGCGACCTGACCGTGGTCGACGGCTGACCCGGATCGAATGGACGTCCGACCCGGCATGGCGATCCATCTCCAGTTCGACCGGATCCCGCCGGGCGCCCAGGTCGGCCCGCACCGGCACGGGACGGAGATGGTCGTCTACGTGGCGGCGGGCGAAATCGCCTTCGAGCACGGGCTCGGCCTGAGCCGGCGCGTCATCGTCCGCGCCGGTGACGTCCTGTACGAGGCGCCGTCCGATGAGCACCTGGTCCGCAACGATGGGGCGATCGATGCGCTCGCGTTGCTCGCCGCCGTCGACGTGGACCCGAACCGCCCCGTCGACGATCAGCCTTCATGGCGGACGATGACGGGCGAGCCGGTCCGGCGTCGCGAGGGGGCCCGGGTGATCCAGGCGCCCGGCCTCCGGCACCGGGTGCTCATGGAGCCCGGTGATTTCGGGACCCAGAGCTTCAGCGTCGCGGAGGTCGAGCTGGACCCAGGCGCTACGACCGGCTGGCACCGCCATCTCGCATCCGAGCACGTAGTCGTCGTCCTGGAAGGGCGCGGAACCGTCCGGATCGGGTCGCTGGAGGAGACGCTGGAACCGCTGAAGGGAGTGCGGGTGGAGATGGGCCTCCCGCACGCGATCGCGAACACGGGGCGGACCCGGCTCCGCTACTTCCTGTGCGCCACGCCGGCGGCAGACCCGCTCACCGATCGCGAGAACCTGGATCCTCCGACCTGACGGCGGGTTGGCCGGTCCGGCACGGACGTACCGCGAGCAGGGGCTCGCCACGAGCGCGCCCGGACGGGGACGCAGAAACGCCCAGAGGAACCACGTCCGAGGAAGCAGCCTTGATGCAATCGCGGCGCAACCTCAGAGGGAGAGCGACCGGGATTGCTCCCGATCACCTCGCCGGGACCCGTTGATGTAATCGCCGGGTCATCGGCTGTCGCGGCCCCTCCGGGCAGGGACATCATGGCGCGGCCGCGCCGCCGTGGCAACCGGTTTATCCACGAGATTCGTGGCCGCAGGGTGAGCCCGTCCACCGTTTGGGCGACGCTGTGGACGCCGTGTGGACGATCGCCGACGGCCATCAGGCCCGCCCGCCCGGCGCGGGAACGACCACGGTCCCCGCAACCCGGTCGTGGAACCCCCGGCGCAGCGGATCGGCGGCTGTCGAGATGAACAGCACCAGGAACCAGGTCCCGTTCACGACGAGCAGCAGGCTGCTGTCGAGTGCGCCGCTCGCCGCGAGCGAGCCCGCGGCGATCGGAAGGGTCGCGAGGACCGCCCAGCGGCGCCAGGCAGCCTCGATCGGAAGCGTGTCGGGCGCGTCCGGCCTCGGCGGCGTGCCGTCTGCCATCCGGACCCGGAGCCGAAGCGCGCGCTGAGCGAGCGTCGCGCCCCAGCGGCTCCAGCACCCGGCGAAGTAGAGCGCGTCGATGACGAGCGTCGCGGTCAGCTCCAGGACCACACGAACGGGGTTGACCGCGACCACCACGAGCGCCGTCCCATCCGGCGTGGCCTCGACAAGCTGCCCGAAGACCGCGTCGAAGAAGACTGCCAGCAAGATGTAGGCGATGCCGATGATGAGCGAATCGACGATATATGCCGCGCTCCGGCGCCAGAGAGCCGCGACCGGCGCCGCCGCGTGCAGACTCATCGGGCGGCCCTTCAGCCGCCGATCGCAAACATCTCGACGCGGGGCAGGTTCGCGGTCCCGGCGCTGCGGAGATCCGAGTACCGGTCGTCGCGCGCGCCCCACACCGCCCGAATCCGCGCCTCCAGCTCGGCATCGTCGGCACCCGCTCGAAGCGGGGCCCGCAGGTCCGTCCCGCGCGCCGCGAAGAGGCAGGTGAACAGCTCGCCCTCGGCCGAGAGCCGCGCGCGGGTGCAGGCTCCACAGAAGGGC